>Ga0080006_1130761_pt1 | contig 22768 bp, 17 predicted proteins | sample RS3BMetagenome_FD_69209 | JGI IMG/M metagenome (GOLD analysis project Ga0080006, IMG submission 69209) | Ferric oxide microbial mat and aquatic microbial communities from Rainbow Spring, Yellowstone National Park, USA - RS3B (SPADES... ...
CGTGACGATGGCGGCAATCACCCCCGGAATCGCTGGCCCTCGGCGGCCAGCCGTGCGAGCTCCGCGTCTTGCGCGGACGGCGAACGGGCGGGGCGGTACGGGTCGCTGCTCATCGGTCTTCGATGAGCGGCTCGGCCCACCGCACGCGGACGCGAAACTCGTAGAAGTGGCTCAGTCGCTCGAGGCTGGCGACGGTGACGTGAAGCCTCGCCGAATCGAGCGCCGCCGACGAGAAAGATCCGATGGTGGGCGTGCCGTCCATGGCGCTCTCGTGAAATTACCAGGCCTCGCGGACGATCACCCCGACTCGCTCAGCCCTTGCTCACCGAGTCATCCATCGTGATCTCGATCCCCGACGCCGTCCTGACGCGCGACTGCGTGGCGTTGGCGGAGGTGGACGGCCCCGGCGTGACCGCGTTGGGCACGGTGCCGACGATGATCGGGCGGTCCGGATCGCCGTCGAGGAAGGCGAGCAGCACCTCGGTCCCCTTGTGCAGCGGGTGGTGCGAGCCGTACCCGGCGCCCGAGTAGGGCTGCGCCATGCGGACCCACGGCGAGCTCTCCTCGCCGGTCTTGCCCGAGGTGTCGAACGGGAAGCGCACCCGGTAGCGGCCCTGCTCGTCGAGCGTCGAGAACTTCCCGCTGCTGGCCGAGTCGACGTGGCCGTGCATCAACCCGTGGATGCTCGGCCAGGGCGTCTTGCGCTCGGGCCGGTACTGCACGCTCTTGGGGATGGCCCGGAACCTCGCGCGGTAGCCGACGGCGCCCTGCTCCCTCGCGTCGTCGATCCGACCGAGGTGGTGCTCGATGGCCGTGATCAGGTACTCGCGGTTCTGGGCGCCCTCGTAGTGATCGGTCAGCGTGAAGGTGTGGCCCACGTGGACGCGAGTGCAGTCGGTGACGCCCGAGAGCGTGAGCCGCTCGACCAGCAGGCGCTCGGCGCGCTTCTGCGCGAGCGCGTTGCCGGCGGCCGGCGCGTCGAAGTGGTCGCCGTACTCGTAGAAGGTGCCGAAGCCGCCCTTGGCCTTCACGTCGGCGCGGCCGACCACCGCGAGGAGCGGCTTCTGGTCGTTGTAGTCCTTGAGCACGACGCGCGCGGGGATGCGCCTTTGCACGCTGCGCCACTGAAACACGCTCTCGGTCGGGCGGTTGAGCGCGCCGACGTCCCGGTACGGGAGCGAGGACGACTCGCCCGGGATCGGTTTGGTCATGTCGTTGCTGTCGGAGACGACCAGCTTCTCGCCGCTGTCGGAGTGCTCGAACCAGTAGAAGAAGCCCTCGTGCTCGAACCAGCGCTGCAGGAAGTCCCAGTCGCTCTCCTGGTACTGGACGCAGAGCTCGCGCTTGGCCGACGCGGTGATGCGCAGCTCGAAGTGCTCGCCGCCCGAGAGGCTGTATCGCCCGAGCACGTCGGCGGCCATGTCCTTCACGCTCATGCTCTGGTAGACGCGGCTCACCCTCGAGACGGTCAGCAGCCACACGGTCGGGACGACCACGAATTCGTAGACCGCGGGGCGGCCCTCGACGGCCTCGACGACCGAGACCTCGCGGGCGATGCCCTTGACGACGTCGTCGTCGCCCGGGCCGAGGGCGAGCGCGCACGGCGCCAGGAGCGCGTCGGTCAGGTCGTCTTCGGTGAGCGGCTCGTCGCGCCGCAGCCGGACGTGAAACTCGTAGAGCTGGCTGAGTCGCTCGACGCCGTCGATGCCGATGACGTGTAGGCTCGCGGAGTCGAGCGCCGACGACGAGAAGGAGCCGATGCTGGGCGTGCGGTCCATGGCGCTCTGTTGAAAATACCAGACCCACCGCTACCCGCGCGGTTATCCGCCGGCCACCGCCCGCGCGGCGGGTTCGCTCGGCTCGCCGGGAGCCGCGACTCCCCTTCTTGCTTGGATGAACGACCTTCGTGCTCGAAGAGCGGACCCTTCGGGTCCTCGATCCCTCCTTTCCGGTCCGATGGCGGGCCTCTGGAAACGAAAACGGGCCTATGGAGTCCTTCATCGGGCCTCTTTGGCCGAGAGAGGCCCGTTCTGGTCGCGAGGCAGTCCGCCGATCTCGCTCGGACGTCCGCTTTGCTCTTCGAACGTCCCTTCGAGCTCGCCAAACGTGCGTCCCTGGTCTTCGGGCGGGCCTTCGATGAGTCGGGGCGTCCGATGAGCCCTTTCATCGGGCGTTCGGTCGCGCTCACCGGTCCGATCGACCAGACGAAAGGTCGTCTCGACGAGCTGGAAGGCCGTCCTCGAGCGATCGACGTGCCTTCCTCGGGAGCGAAAGGCCCGTTTGAAAATCCAGAGGCCCATTCGAACGACCAAGCGGCCCGTTCGAAACCAAAGAGGCCCGGTCGAAGCGACGAGAGGCTCGCTCGGCGAGCTCACAGGCCCGTTTTGGGACTCGGGCGGCCCTCTCGACGTCCCCAGCGGCCCGCTCGAAGCAACCGAAGGCCCGCTTTGGGAACCCACAGGCCCGCTCGAACGTCCATGAGCCCGATCGAGGAGACGAGAGACCCTCTTGGAAGACCGACGGGTCCTTTCGAAGAGAACGCACGGCAAGGCGACCCGTCCATCGGACCGCTCGACGAGAACGAAGGACGAGCAGCGCGAACGAAGGTCGTCTCGAAGAGACTCGCGGTTTGCTTCGACGGAGAAACGGGCCCGTCGCCTCGGTGCGTGCGGCCGCACCTTGCCCGCGAAGCCGGCCCTACGCTATGTGCCCACGATCATGACGGTGCGCATCGAAGAGCTGCCGAAGCACGTGGGCGAGACCGTGACGCTGCACGGCTGGCTCTACAACCGGCGCTCGAGCGGCAAGCTGCACTTCCTCGAGGTGCGCGACGGCACGGGCATCGTCCAGTGCGTCGTCTTCAAGGGCAACGTCTCGCCCGAGACCTTCGCCGCGGCCGACCACATCCAGCAGGAGTCGTCGCTCGAGGTCGTCGGCACGGTCAAGCCGCACGGCAAGCTGCAGGGGCGGTTCGAGCTCGACGTGAAGGACGTCCGGGTCCTCGCCCCGGTCGCGCGCGAGTACCCCATCGGCCCCAAGGAGCACGGGACCGACTTCCTGATGGACAACCGCCACCTGTGGCTGCGCTCGCGCCGCCAGCACGCCATCGTGCGCGTCCGGCACACGATCATCAAGGCGGTGCGCGACTTCTTCGACGGCCGCGGCTTCACGCTCGTCGACGCGCCCATCTTCACGCCCAACGCCTGCGAGGGGACGAGCACGCTCTTCCAGACCGACTACCACGGCGACCCGGCGTACTTGACGCAGTCGGGGCAGCTCTACATGGAGGCGGCGGCCGCCGCGTTCGGAAAGGTCTACTGCTTCGGGCCGACCTTCCGCGCCGAGAAGAGCAAGACGCGCCGCCACCTGGCCGAGTTCTGGATGGTCGAGCCGGAGGTCGCCTTCATGGACCTCGACGGCGACATGAAGCTCGCCGAGGACTTCATCGCCTACGTCGTCGGGCGCGCGCTCGAGGCGCGCCGCGAGGAGCTCCAGGTGCTCGAGCGCGACACGACGGTCCTCGAGAAGGTGCAGGCACCTTTCCCGCGCATCACCTACGCGCAGGCGATCGACATCCTCCAGAAGAACGGTCACCCGGAGGCGAAGGTGGGCGACGACTTCGGCGGCGACGAGGAGACGGTCATCAGCGGCCAGTTCGACCGGCCCGTCATCGTGCACCGCTACCCCATCGAGCTGAAGGCGTTCTACTTCAAGCACGATCCGGACGACGCGAAGCTGGCCCTCAACATGGACGTGCTCGCCCCCGAGGGCTACGGCGAGATCGTCGGCGGCGGCCAGCGCGAGGACGACCTCGCGACGCTGGAGGCGGCGATCGAGCACCACAAGCTGCCGCGCGAGGCGTTCGAGTGGTACCTCGACGTGCGCCGCTACGGCACCTTCCCGCACGCGGGCTTCGGCCTGGGCATCGAGCGCACCGTCGCGTGGATCTGCGGCCTGCCGCACGTGCGCGAGACGATCCCCTTCCCGCGCATGCTCAACCGCCTCGCCCCCTGAGAGAGCCGCCAGGACCCAAGGGGCAGGAGAAACAGATCACAGGAAGGCGGGAAGGCGGGAAGGGCATGGGCAGGCCCTCATCCCCCCAAACCTTCCCGCCTTCCCGCCTTCCTGTTCTCTCCCTCTCCCTTGGTCCCAGCGGCTCTCCGTGCCTCAGCGCGCGAGCGCCTCGCGGATGCGCAGCGCGAGCAGGCGCGCGGCGCCGCGGGCGACGACGTCGCCGACCTGCGCCCAGTCGTGCGGCTGGGCGGCGAAGTGCCGGCAGCCGACGAAGAGCGTGTCGGGCGATTCGAGGAGGAAGCGCTCCACCTCGGGGCGCGCGGTGCCGTAGAAGAGGCCGAGCAGGCGCGCGCGGATGCGGAGGTCGCGGCCGAGCCGCGACGCTCCGAGGTGGTCGGCCCAGTCGTCGACCGCCAGCCCGCCGTCGCCCCCGCGACCCAGACGCTCGGCCAGGAAGCGCCCCGCCAGAACGCCCGACTCGATGGCCTGCGCGATGCCCTCGCCGGTCACCGGATCGATGCCCGCCGCCTCGCCGACCAGCATGCGCGCGCCGCGCGCGACGCACGACGCCGCCTCGAAGCCGCGCTCGGCGTAGCGCTTGTGCTTGCAACGCGCCGGGTCGATGCCCTGCGCGCGAAGGCGCGCGTCGAGCAGCGCGCCGACGTCGGCCTCGTCGCCGTCCGACCCGGCGCCGCCGTCCACCTTCAGCCGGTAGACGCCGCGGCAGACGAGCGCCTGCCCGCCGACGATGGTCGGGAAGTCCCACGCGTAGCCGCGCAGGCGCCGATCGCTCGCATCGAAGTGCAAGAGCGCGCGATCGACGTCGCCGGCTGCCGCCGGCGTGTCCACCTCGACCACCTGCGCCCGGAGCCGTCCGGCCGAAAGCCCCAGCGACTTGCGCACCACGCTGCCGACGCCGTCGCAGCCGACCACGACCCGCGCGCGCAGCGGGCCCTCGCTCGTGTCGACGACGACCCCCGCCTCCCCCTCGTCGCGCACGGCGTCGACGCGCACCCCGTCGCGCACCTCGACGCCGCGCGCCGCCGCCGCCCGCGCCAGCGCGTGGTCGAACTCGATGCGCCGCACGACCCGCCCGATGCGCCCCGGCGCCGCCGCCGTGACGCCGTCGGCGCCGCGGAAGGAGATCCCGTCCACCGGCGCGCTCGGCACCTCGACGCGCACCCCCATCGCGCGCAGCAGCGCGTCGCCGCGCGCGCCCAGCGCCCCGGCGCACGGCTTCTCGCGCGGGTAGCGCGCCTTCTCGAGCAGCACGACGCGCGAGGCCATCCCGGGCGATGCGTGCGCGAGCGCGATCGCCGTCGTCGACCCGGCGGGCCCGCCGCCCACGATGACGACGTCGCGCGACCGCGTCACGACCCCTCTCGCGTCGGAGAAGAGGAATTCACAGGAAGACGGGAAGAAAGAAAGGATCGGGGGCACAGCGAGACCCCAGCCCACCTTCCCGTCTTCCCGTCTTCCTGTTCAACCCAATCCATCAGGGCGCTCCAGCGACGTCCTCGTAGACCGCGAGGTATCGCCGCGCGCTGGTGGCCCAGGAGCTGTCGCGCGCCATCGCGCGCGCGACGAGCGACGACCATGCGACCGGGTCGTGCCACACGCCGAGCCCTTCCTCGCACGCGAGCAGCAGCGACGCCTCGTCCGCTCCGGCGGCGACGATTCCCTCGCCGCTTCCATGCGCGACGTCGAGCGGGCGCACGGTGTCGCGCAGGCCGCCGACGGGCGTGACCAGCGGCACCGCGCCGTAGCGCATCGCGTACATCTGCGTCAGGCCGCACGGCTCGTCGCGCGACGGCACCGCCAGGAAGTCGGCGCCCGCGAACACCCGACGCGCGAGCAGCGGGTCGAACGCGATGCGCGCCGCCACGCGCCCCGGCCACCGCGCCGCCGCCTGCCGCAGCGCCGCCTCGAGCCCCGGGTCGCCCGTCCCCACGAACGCCACGCGGGCCCCACGCTCGACCAGCGCCGGCACGACGGCCGCGAGCAGGTCGATGCCCTTCAGCCACTGCAGACGCGACACGGACGCGAACAGCGGCCCGCCGCCCTCGAGCCCGAGCTCTGCGAGCAGCGCCTCCTTGCAGGCGCGCTTGCCTTCGGCCGCGTCCGCGGCGCCGAATCGCCGCGCGATCGCCCCGTCGGTGCGCGGATCGTACGACTCGGTGTCGATGCCGTTGACGATGCCCACGAGCTTGCCGGCGTGCCCGCGCAGGTGCGCATCGAGGCCGTGGCCGCCGGCGGGCGTCCGGATCTCGCGCGCGTACGTCTCGCTCACCGTCGTCACGCGGTCGGCCAGCTCGATGCCGCCCTTCATGAGGTTGACCGCCCCCTCGTCGCGGATCCAGCCCTCGTCCCACCCCTCCTGCGGGATGCCGATGACGTCGCGCTCGCGCGGGTGCACGACGCCCTGGTAGGCGAGGTTGTGGATCGTGAAGACGACCGGCACGCGCGCCCACGCCGGGCCGCGCGCGCGCCTGGCGTAGACGACCGCCAGCGCCGCGTGCCAGTCGTGCGCGTGCAGCACGTCGGGCAGCTCGCCGGGGCCCCACGCGCGCTCGCCGGCCGACAGCGCGGCGCTGGAGAACGTCGCGAACCGGAACGCGTTGTCGCCGTAGGTGCCCCAGCGGTCGCCGTAGATGCCGTCGCGGTCGAACAGCGGCGAGTCGGCCAGCATCAGCGCCCGCGGGCCGCGGCCGGCGTGCGGGTCGAGGCGCGCCTCGAGCACGCCGACGGTGCGCGCGTGCCCGAGGCCGAGCGGCGCGACGACCGGCTCGGGCCACCAGCGCGCCTCCGGCGGCACGCGCGTCACGCCGTACTTGGGCGTGGCGACCGCGACGTCCAGCCCCGCCGCGCAGAGCGCGCGCGAGAGCGACTCGACGGCGTCGCCGAGCCCGCCCGTGCGCGCGAGCGACTCCACCTCCGAGGAGACCATCAAGATGCGCCGCGGGCGCGCCATGGCGAGCCGAAGGGATTACCCGTTCTCGGCGCGGACCGCCACCACGCGATCGCCGACGAGCACCCCGACGAGGGTCAGCAGCGCCACCGGCAGCAGGTGGCCGAGCACGACGTGAGCGGGCGTGGCGTTCCCGCAGTGCAGCGCGATGCCGAGCGCGCCCCAGGCGCCCGCCGCCGCGCCCAGGGCCGCGCCGCTCAGCCGCGGGGCGAGCGGATCGCTGCGCCGGCGCACGACGGCGAAGGCGACGAGCGGCCCCAGGGCGAACAGGGTCGTGAACAGGTCGCAGAGCACGTTCGCCGCCATCGGCGCGGTCCCCTCGAGGGTGGCGGGCCACATCAGCCCCGCCGCGAGCGCCGCGGCCAGCAGCACCGCCGGCGTGAGGGCCGCGACGACGATGCGCCAGGCCGGCGGGCGCCCGAGCATCGATCGCCCGCGCGCCACCCCCGCCCACGTCGCCAGCGCCGCCAGCGCCGTCCACGACGCCGCCACCAGCAGGCAGTAGCCGAGCGGGCGGCCGTGCGCCCCCGGTCCGCCCAGCCACGCCGCGACACCGAGCATCGACGCGAACCCCGCGGCCACGACGAGCGCCCGCGCCCGTGCCCCCGCCGCGCGCGGCCTGGCCGGCTCGCGCTGCGCGGCCTGGAGCACGCGCGCCCGCAAATCCGCGGAGGGCATCGGCGCGCCGCTCACGATCCGCCTCCTTCGAGGCCGGGGAGCACGTCGCCGAGCGCGCCGCGCAGGGCCTCGTAGGCGCGGTGGGCCCGCAGCTTCACCGCCGCCACGGTGGTGCCGAGCACCTGCGCCGCCTCGGCGACGCTCAGCCCTTCGTGCTTGATGAGCTCGAAGGCGGCGCGTTGCGAGGCCGGCAGCTTCGCGAGCACCTTCTCGACGCGGCTCGCGAGCTCGTGCGCCTGGACCACCTGGTCGGCCGACGCGTCCTCGGACGCGCGCTCGTCGGCCTGCCCTTCGGCGTCGAGCACCTCGCGTCGGCCGCGGCGCACGCTGTCGAGCAGCAGGCGGCGGGCGATCGCGAACGCCCAGGGCGTCACCTGCGCGCCGGGGATGAAGCGCTCGCGCGCGCGGTGGATGTGGAGCATCGTCTGCTGCAGCAGGTCCTCGGCGCGCGCGCGGTCGCGCGTCTGGCGCAGGAGGTAGCCGTACAGGCGCGGCGCGAGCGCGTCGTACACCTGGGCGAACGCCGCGTCGTCGCCGCCGGCGTAGCGCTCCATCGCGGCGTCGGCCTCCGAGCGCTCCGTCACGGAGTCGCTTGTACCACGGCTGGCGCTCGATCCCCGAGCGCCAGCGCCGGGGAACGCCAGGGCGTGCGCGTGCATCCAGGGGCGGTACGCGCGCAGGGGTGGCGCGGTTTCGCGTCGCGGCCGGCGCGCGCGCATCTTCGCGGTGCGTATCGCATTGGAGACTGGCCGGCCGGCCGCGGATGGCGCACAACGCCCGCCGCCGTCACGAAGCGCACATCCCACTCGCCCGCACAGTCAGGGGACCGACGGCAACGTGCAGGTGCGGAGGAATCATCCGCTCCCGCCGTGCGCCAGCGCGGGAGCGGACTTTGCCTCGGGCGCCGCGCCGTCCACCACCGGAGATGACCATGCCGCGTACCGTCCTTCCCTTCCTCGCCATCGGATCGCTCGTCGCCCTGGCCGCTCCCGCGTGCGGCAGCTCGAACACCGCCGCGCCCCTGACCAACGGCGCCAGCGATGCCGGCCCCAGCACGGACGATGCGGCCAGCGACGCGGCGACGGCGACGGTCGATGCCCCGGCCGACGTCGGTCCCGACGTCGACAACGGATCCCCGTCGACCAACTACCCGGCCCCGCATCCGCCGCTTCCGACGCTCACCAACGCCGCCGGCGGGCCGGTCCTCGCGCAGCCGAAGATCGCCCTCGTCTTCTACCCCGGCTACACGTACCAGCACGACCTCGAGACCTTGGCGGGAAGCGTCGGCGCCACCTCGTACTGGAGCGCCGCGACCAGCGAGTACGGCGTCGGGCCGCTGTCCTTCACGCAGTCGTACGTGCTCTCGGACGAGGCAGGCGCCGCGCCGACGAGCATCTCCGACACCCAGATCGACGCGTTCATGAACGCCCAGATCGCCGCCGGCACCTTCGGCACGCCCGACCCGAACACCGTCTACACGATCGTGTACCCGCAGAGCACGACCATCACGATGCAGAACGGCCCCCTCGGAAGCGCGTCGAGCTGCACGAGCTTCGGCGGCTACCACAGCGACACGACGGTCAACGGCCAGAACTACGCGTACGCCGTCATCCCCACGTGCGCGAGCTTCGGCCCGCTGCAGGGGATCGACGGCGTGACGGGCGCCACCAGCCACGAGTGGATCGAGGCGGTGACCGATCCGTACCCGAGCACCAACAACGGTCAGGACTCGGCGTACTCCGGCGTGGACAACGACCACTTCGTCTGGGAGGTCATGGGCGGGGGGGAGGCCGGCGACCTGTGCGTGCAGGAGTCGGGCGCGTTCTTCAAGCCGATGGGCTTCGCCTACACGGTGCAGCGCACCTGGTCGAACAAGCTCGCGATGGCCAGCCACGACCCGTGCGCCCCCGACCTGCCCGCGCCGTTCTTCGACAGCGCCCCCGTGCTGCCCGAGACGGTGACGTTCAACTCGCAGCTCACCGGGAGCGTCACGACCAAGGGCGTGACCATCCCGGTCGGCAAGAGCAAGACCATCGAGGTCGATCTGTTCAGCGACGCGGCGACGAGCGGCCCGTGGAAGGTGCAAGCGCTCGACGCGCTGCAGGCGCTCTACAACCAGCCGGCGTCGATGTCCTTCCAGTGGGACCGAGACTCCGGCGTGAACGGCGAGAAGCTGCACCTGACGATCACCGTCCAGAAGTCCTCGGCGTTCGGCGGCGCGCACCCGTTCATCCTCGTCTCCACGCTCGGCCAGACCCACAACCTGTGGCCGGCGCTCGTCGTCGAGTGAGATTTCCCGCTGGCCATCGCCGCCGAGTGAGGTAGGCAGAAGAGCCTGGCTCGGCGGAAGGGGACCACGATGGCACTGGGGGTTCGCGTCGGCTCGCTCGGGGCGGTTCTGGCGCTGTCGGCCGCGTGCTGGTTGGCTGGATGCAGCTCGTCGGGCTCCGGTGGCTCGTCGGCGGAGGGCTCGCCTCCCCGGCCGGCTGCCCCCGCAGCCGGCGTGCGCCTCGCGCGCAACGTGCATCCGCTCGCCCGCCCCGAGCTCGACCGCGGCCCGCTGGATCCGGCGCGGCGCATCGAGAACCTGGCGGTCGTCTTCAAACGATCGCCGCAGCAGGAGGCGGATCTCGAGGCGCTGCGCGCCGCGCAGGTCGATCCCGCGTCGCCCAGCTTTCATCGCTGGCTCACGCCCGAGGAGTACGCCGCGCGCTTCGGCGCGCGCCCGGCGGACATCGCGCGCACCATCGACTGGCTGCGCCGGCGCGGCTTCGACGTTCACGCGACCTCGCGCCTCGGCACGCGCGTCGGCTTCGGCGGCACGGTCGCGCAGATCCAGTCCGCCTTCCGGACGGAGGTGCACCACTACGAGGTGGCGGGCGAGATGCACTACGCGATGGCCAGCGCGCCGGCGATCCCCGCCGAGCTGGCCGACGTCGTGCTCGCGCTGCACAACACGCACGACTTCTACCCGCGCCCGGCGATCCGCCGGGCCGGGTCCGGCGCGAGAGTCCCGTCGTACAACGGCGGCAAGCTCGGCGATGGTCTCCTGCCGGCGGATTGGGCGTCGGTCTACGACGTGGCGCCCCTCTACGGCCCCGGTGTGAACGGCACGGCCATCGACGGAACGGGCGTCACCATCGCGGTCGTCGGCATCGCCCAGATCGCGCCGAGCGACCTCGCCGCGTTCCGCACGCTCGCCGGACTGCCCGCGTCGAGCGTGACGGCGACGCTCGTGCCGAACACGGGCGCCGCGACGCCGGGACAGCAGGGGGCGGGCAGCGAGGCCGTGCTCGACGTGGAATGGTCGGGCGGCATCGCGAAGGGCGCGACGATCGACTACGTGTTCACCGGCGGCAACGACGGGAACGTGGACGACGCGACGTTCTACGCCATCGAGGAGAACCTCGCGCCGATCATCTCCGAGAGCTGGGGCGGCTGCGAGGCCGGCCTCAGCGCGAGCGACGCCGACGTCACGGCCGTCTACGGCTCGGCCGCGAACGTCCTCGGGATCACGTACCTCGCCGCCGCCGGCGACGAGGGCGCCGCGGGCTGCGGCGGGGCGAGCCAGGGCGGCGGCGGCCTGTACGTCGAGCTTCCCGCCGCATACCCCGGCGTGACGGCCGTGGGCGGTACCGAGTTTCCCCAGGGGAGCCTCGTCTACGGCTCGAACGGCACCGTGCAGGGCTACGGCACCCAGGAAACGGTGTGGAACGAGGGAGACGACCCGAGCTCGCAGCAGGGATTGGCCCAGGGCGGCGGCGGCATCAGCGTGGTGTTCGGCCGCCCCTCGTACCAGAGCGCGATCCCGACGTGCTCGATCCTCGGATCGCTGCCGGCGTCGGGCGTGACGCCGTCGAGCATGCGCGAGGTCCCCGACGTGTCGTTCACCGCGGCGTCGGGCGTCAATCCCTACTTCGTCGAGTGCACGATCGACCAGAGCACGCAGGACTGCTCGGGCGCGGGGGGGTCGCCGCAAACGTTCGCCATCGGCGGCACGTCCTGCGGGACGCCTTCGTTCGCCGGGGTCGTGGCGCTGCTCGATCAGATCGCCGGCGGCCGGCTCGGCAACATCAACCCGATGCTCTACGGCATGAGCACGACGACGCCGGCCGCGTTCCACGACATCACGACCGGCGACAACGAGAGCCTGTGCATGCCCGGCAGCGATCCGGGCTGCCCTGCCGGCGGCAAGTACGGCTACGCGGCCAGCACCGGGTACGACTGCGCCAGCGGGCTCGGATCGATGGACGTCGCCGCGTTCGCGACCGCCGTCGCGTCGCTAGGACCGACGACGACCGCGCTCGCCGTGTCACCGACGACGACGACCGAGGGCTCCAACGTGAGCCTCACCGCCACCGTGACGGTCCCCACGCCCAACGCGAACGTGCTCGGTGGGCTCGTCACGTTCGCGTTCCAGTCGTACACGGCGAGCGGCGCGCCCGACCTGTCGTGGACGGTGGGCACGGCGCCGATCGCGGGAGGCACGACCGCGGGCGGGACGGCGACGCTCCCGCCCACGCCGATCCCGCCCGGCCTGGTGAACCCATCGGCGCAGTACGTCGACCTGGTGGCGATGTACGGCGGCGACGCGAGCCATCTGCCGTCGACGTCGACCAAGCAGCGCCTGGACTTCACGGGGCTGACGCTCGCCGTTTCGCCGAGCACGTCGACCGTCGCGCCCGGCGGCATGCTGCACTTCACGGCCACCGGCGGCGTGTCTCCGGTCAAGTGGTACATCGACTCCGACACGACGTGCGCCCCGAGCGGCAACGGCTGCTCCTACGTCGACGAGACGTCGGGCGCGTTCACGGCGGCGGCCAGAGGAGGCGCTGTGGTCATCGCTGCGATCGACGCCGTCGGCGCGGAGGCGCTCGCGAACGTGACGGTCACCCCCGCGACGAGCGACGGCGGAATCGACGACGCCGGTCCCGACGGGGGAGCTTCGGACGCGGGCGCTCCCGAAGCGGGAGCCGCCGACGCGGAGGCTTCCGACGCCGAGGGCTCCGACGGCGCGATCGGCGAGGCCGGGGAGCCGGGCCCGATGGAAGCCGGGGCCGCGACCGATTCGGGCGCCGACGGCGGCTCCGCGGCGGCCGCCTCCAGCGGCGGCTGCGGCTGCACCGCGGCCGGCCGAGACGGCCCGTCACCCGCGCCGATGATCGGCGCGATGGGCTTCGCGCTCGGCGTCGTGTCGCGGCGCCGCGGGCGGCGACGACGCCCGGCGTGAGCGCGGACTCGTCTCGCCGGACCGAGCGCCCGCGCGCGCTGCGGCGCGCATCGTGGACCTCACTGGCTCGGCCAGGGCGCCCACGCCGACGGCGGGGCAGACGCCACGACCACCGGCGCCGGCTCCGTGCCGGTCTGCACCGTCACCGGGTAGGCGATCTGCTGTTTCACCTGCGTGACCGTCACCGGGTGGTACTCGGGGTGGTACGTGTTGCCGCACGCGCCGAGCGCGAGCGGGACGACGACCAGGGGGACGGCCAAGAGCAGCGGCGGCATCCGGAGGCGCATCGCGGGGCTCCTTTGCGTTCCCTCCGTTTCATCGGCCGTGCCGGGCCGCAAGTGCGCGTTTTCCGCCGTCTCGCGGTGGCGCACCGTCCGCGGGCGCCCCGCCTGCCCCCGGCCGGCGAGGCCGCGTGCCGCTGTGGGGGCTCAGCCCGTGACCTTCCTCGCCGACGTCCCCGGCGGCTGCCGGTACCAGCCCGGATCCTCGTAGCTCGTGATGCCCTCGCGCACCTTGAACACGGTGAACATGCCGCCCATCTCCACCGGCCCGAACGGGCCTTCGCCGGTCATCATCGGCAGCGTGTTCGGCGGCCGCCCCATGTCCATCATGTTGCCCATGCCGGTGCTGCCCATCGCCATGTAGCCCGGCAGCACCTTGCGGATCTTCTCCTCGGCGCCGCGCTGGTCGACACCGAGGAGGTTCGGCGCCTCGTGGCTCATCGCGTTCATCGTGTGGTGCGACTTGTGGCAGTGAAACGCCCAGTCGCCCGGGGCGTCGGCCACGAGCTCGATGTCGCGCGTCGCGCCGACCGGGACGTTGACCGTCGTCTCGGGCGCGCGCGCGCTCGGTGGGACGCGACCGCCGTCGGTCCCCGTGACCTCGAAGCGGTACCCGTGCAGGTGGATGGGGTGGCTGTCCATACTGAGGTTGCCGAAGCGAATACGCACCCGGTCGCCGCGCTTGACCACGAGCGGCGCCGTCCCCGGCCACACGCGCGAGTTGAAGGTGAACATGTTGAAGTCGGTCATGATGGCCGGGTTGGGACGCGACGTGCCCGGCGCGACGAACCACTCGTGCAGCATGATGGCGAAGTCGCGGTCGATGCGCGGCTGCTCGGCCGCGCGCGGGTGCACGACGAAGAAGCCCATCATGCCGAGCGCCATCTGCACCATCTCGTCCGAGTGCGGGTGGTACATGAGCGTGCCGTGCTGCCGGAGCGGGAACTCGTAGACGTACGTCTCGCCCGGCTCGATGTGCGGCTGGTTGAGACCGGCGACGCCATCCATGCCGTTGGGCAGCAGGAAGCCGTGCCAGTGCAGGCTGGTTCGCTCCGGGAGCTCGTTGGTGACGTAGAGGCGCACGCGGTCGCCTTCGACCGCCTCGATGGTGGGCCCCGGGGTCATGCCGTTGTAGCCCCAGCAATCGACGACCATCCCGGGCGCGAACTCGCGCTTCACCGGCTCGGCCACGAGGTGGAACGTCTTGAAGCCGTCCTCCATGCGCCACGGGAGCGTGGCGCCGTTGGGCGTGACCACCGGCATGTATCCCTGGGCGGCGCGCGTCGGCGTTGGGGAGGGCGGGATGGGCTCGGGGACGGTGCCGGCGAGAGCCTTTCGCGCCTCGAGCAGGACGGCGCCGCCGAGGAGGGCGGCCCCGCTGAGCAGCGCGTCGCGTCGGTTGATCATCGCTGTGGCCTCGGCATGGGCATCTTGGAGTGGTCCATCGGCGGGGCGGCGGCGGGAGCGGGCGCCGGCGCAGGCGAAGGCGGCGCGGGGGGCGGGCCCACGCGCCCACCCGCCGCACGCTCGAGGTCCGAGCGTGCGATCCAGTAGTCGCGCACCGCCTCGATGTAGGAGCGGTACGTGTCGATCTCCGTCTCCTTCGCCAGGATGAGCTGATAGACGCCGAGGAGCATCGCGTTGTACTGCTGCTGCGAGAGGGCGACGATGCGCTCGCGCAGCGGCACCAGAATCGCGCGATAGCGCTCGACGACCTGGCGCGCCAGCAGCACGCGGTCGCGCTCCGCGCGCACCTGCGAGCGGATCTCGACCGCGAGCGCGTCGAGGCGGCGCTGGCTCTGCCGCAACAGCGCGCGCACCCGCGCCACCCGGGCCTGCCCCTGATCGAAGAGCGGGAGGGCGATGGAGCCTCCGGGCCCGATCGCGTTGTGCCCGCCGGTGATGAAGGGGTCGACCTCGAGCTGGGCCTGGACGGAGGGAGTCCAGCGGGTCGACTCGACGTACGACAGCGTGCGCGAGAGGACCTCGACTTGCCGGCGCCGCGACGCCAGATCGAGCCGCCGGGCGATCGCGAGCGACTCGAGGTGATCGAGGGATCCCTCGCTCGGCGGCAGATCGGGCAGGCGATCGGGGACGCGCCACTGGGTCTGCGCGCCCCAGAGGCCCATCCGCTGCGTCAGTCGCTCGCGGGCAGCGAGCACGTCGCCCTCGGCGCGCGTCAGATCGAGGCGCGCCTGCTCGGCGAGCGCCTCCTGGTTGGCGAGATCGAGGTCGCTCAGGTTGCCGGCGTCGTGCTGGCGCCGCGCCAGCTCGGCCGATGCATCCGCTGCCTCGACGATCGTGCGGCGCATCGCGACGATCTGCTGGGCGCCTTGTACGCCGAAGTAGGCGGAGCGCACGTTCGCGGCGAGCTCCAGCGCGGCGTCGCCCACGCGCATCTCGACCGCCTCGAGCTCGGTCGCCGCGATCTTCTTGCGGGCCGGCAGCGTGAGCAGATCGAGGAAGTCCATGACGACGTCGAAGACGACCGGAGGCTGGAGCGTGTCGTACTCGGATGGATCGAGCGACACGCCGAAGACGGGGTTGCTCAAGAGACCCGCCTGCACGAGGTCCGCCTGCGCGACTCCCAGCTCCTCGTACGTCGCCTGCAACGACTGGTTGCGCAAAAGCGCGATCTGCACGGCGCCGTCGACGGTCAGCTCGCGCGCGAGCATCCGATCGATGGCGCGCGCCACGCGTGCGTCCTCGGCCGTGCCCTGGTCCCACTCGATGCGGTGGCCGCTGCGCTGCTCGACGGCGGCCGCGACGTCGCGAAAGGCCGGCTGCGGCGAGGTCGACGCGCAGCCGACGGCCGCGAGGGCGGGGACGGCGGCGAGCAGTCCCGTGGCGAGTGGCTTCATCGCGGCCCCGCGTCTGCCGCGGTGCCGGCGGGCGCGGCGCTGCCTGCGCCGTGCGCCATGCCGGGCATTGCAGGCATCCCGGGCATCCCCGGCGTGCCGCCCATCCCGCCGTCCATCGACGGCATGGCCGGCGGGCTCTCCGTCGGCGCCGCCGGAGAGACCTTCGACACCGGGGCCTCGGGCGCGGAGGGGCTGGCCGGAGAGCCGGCAGGGACCGCGCTGGATCCCGCCGCGCAGGCGGCGAGGACGATCGCGTGAGCGATGACGATTCGGGGGAGGATGGCCATGGCCAAGGGAGGGCGCCGCGCGACTCACCGTGACGCCTAGACCGCGGGGGAGCCGGCGCGCAAGTCCTCACGTCGGCGGCCGCGACGCACGCGCGCCCCTCGATGCGCTCGACGGCTTGCTGTGGATCACGCTCATGGCGCCGCCGTCGCCAATCGTGGTAGGAAGAGCCATGCGCAGCACGTGGCTGTACGCGGCCTTCTTCTCGTGTGTCCCCGGCGCGGCCGTCGCACTCGCCGTCGGTTGCAGCAGCTCGTCGAAACCGCAGCAGCTCCAGTCGGATGGCGGCGGCAGCGACGGCACGACGATGGAAGCCACCCCCGGCGACGACGCGGGCGACGCCGGCTCCAACATCGATCAGGATCCGGACGTCTACCCGGCCGACCACCAGGCGATCCCGCAGATCGACTACAACGGCGGGCCGATCCTGCAGAACGTGCGCATCGTCACGGTGACGTTCACCGGCAACGCGCACCGCGACGCGCTGCGGTCGTTCGACCACTTCATCACGGGCAGCAGCTGGTGGCAGCAGACCGTCGATGGCTACTGCGTTCCGGGCGCCGACGCGTGCGTCAGCGCCGGCACGTCCCAGGCGCCCGACGGGGGCGCGTGGCTGCCCGATGGCAGCACCGCCGACGCGGGCGACGGCTACCTCGACGTGGAGCTCGGCTACGACTTCGCGGGCAACACGATCGACGACAGCGACATCCAGAAGTGGCTCGCGGGGCACGTGGCGGCCGGCGACTTCCCGGCGCCCGACTCGCAGACGCTCTACGTCGTCTACTTCCCGCAAACGACGTCGATCACCCTCCAGGGCTCGGTCAGCTGCCAGGCGTTTGGCGCGTACCACAACTCGGCGCCGGCCAGCGGCCCGATCACGCAGATCCCGTACGCGACCATCCCGTTCTGCGACTACGGGCAGGGCGACCTGGCCAACTTCAAGGAGCTGACGATCAGCGCGAGCCACGAGATCGCCGAGGCGGTGACCGATCCGCAGCCGGAGGTGAACACAGCGTTCTACCTGCACTCGAACGACGCCTGGCTGGGCGCGCTGTCGTACGGCGGCGGCGAGGTCGGCGACATGTGCACGAACGCGGTGCCCATCGATTACCAGGAGAGCGGCTGGGATGTGCAGCGCATCTGGTCCAACCAGGCGGCGGCGCACAGCAAGCAGCCGTGCCAGCCGTGGGACGACAGCGCGCAGCCGTACTTCGCGGCGGCGCTTCGCACTCCCCCCCTCAGCATCAACGGACGCACGTCCGCGGGCTACGTGGTCGTCAAGCCCGGGGGCACAACGGTGGCTATCGCCGACGTATTCAGCGAGGCACCTCTAGCGCACGACCTGACGCTGTATGCCGGCAAGAGCAAGGGTCCAGGCCACCTGCCGAGCGACATCGATCTGCCCGACGACGGCATCACCATCGACCTCTCCAAGACCCAGGTGCACAACGGCAACGGCGTCGACGTGACCTTCACCGCGTCCAGCAAGGCGCTCAAGTGCAATCCCGCGAACGTCTGCCCCACGTGGCAACCGGGATGCTGCCCTCAGGTGGTCTTGCGGGCGGTGTTCGACAACAACGACTACAACGACTGGCCCGTCCTCGTTGACGTCCAATAGGCAGGCCAAGGCTCCGGCCGTAGCGTCGGTGAGCCGCCGTCCGCGTCGAGCGCTGCGGTAGGTCGTGCACCACTTCGTCGGGCCCTGCCCGGCGACTAACCAGGACCGGCCTCCGAGTTCCCTGCGGCGGCACCCGACGGGCGTGCGCGCGGCGGGGATTACGGCGTCCGGGCGCAGCGGAAGCCGAACTTGTCGCTGCGATCCGCCGGGGGAGTGGCCTCACGCAGTGGAGGCATCAAAGCCCACATCGGGCTATCGAAGTCGCCGCCGCGATGCGTTCGGTAGGGAATGGTGTCTCCGACGACACAGTCCGGGCACGGATTAAGGTACGCACAATTCGAGCACGGCGTCACGTAGGGTCCATACCAGTCCAGCAACCACTGCCGCACGTTGCCCTCGAGGTCGAGCTGGCCCCAACGCCCGGCCCCAAGCGCCGGCGTGCCCACGGGGGCGATACTTCGAGGGTCCCCGACCCCACAGTCGTACCCCTCGGGATACGAGCACCAATAGATGGCGTAGTGGTTTTTAAAATCCGGATCCGTTGACCCCCACGGATACCGGCGCTCCTCGTCGCCTCCGGAGGCGGCGAGCTCCCACTCGGCTTCGCTGGGCAGAAAGCCGCCGTCCCAGATGCAGAAGGCGTACGCCTCGTACCAGCTCACGCAGTTCATCGGTCTGTTCTCGTTGGCGCCCGGCTGGTCCGTCCACGTCGTGCCCACGTCCTCGGGCGCGCACCGCAGGTTCGAAGGCGTGGGCTCAATGTTGGCGTCGTCCGACGGGTCCCAGCCGGTCTCGTAGGTGCCCGGGCTTGCCGCGTTGGCCAGGCCGCGCCCACCGTTCATGTAGGTGTGCTTGCCGGAGCCGGCGGGCGGCAGCCAGCCACCCTTCCAGGCAAGGACGAACTGCCGGAAGCGGCCCACCGTCACGTCGTATTTGTCGAGGCGGAATGCCGCCACCGTCGTCGGGCCCGCCTGCTCGTTGACGTACTGTTGGTCGATGTACGGCATGCCGTTGCTCGGCCCGTCCCCTGCGTCGTCCAGATATTCGCGGAAATATGTGCCACCGGGCACTTTCAGGCTGGTGCAACAGCTCTCGGTGCTGCTGCCGCCCGGACCGCAGTTGGTCATCCCGGGGCCGCCGGGCGCGCAGCTCGGAGGGCCGCCTCCGTCTCCAGGGCCACCTGCGTCGCCCGACGCCGAGGCCCCCGGCTCGGTAACGCCGCCGCACGCGGCGAGCGCCAGCGATGCGCATGCCGCCAGCCAGCCGATCGCCATCCGGTTCATCGTCGACCTCCCTACCGCGGCGGCCCGGCGGCACCAACTCGCACGCGCGTCGTCGCGCGTCCTGTCGTCTCGCGCAGGGTGCTCATTGCAGCACTCCTGGCCGGCACGCCGGGCAAAGGATGGGCACGTGGACGACGGACGGCGGCGGACCGGGCGCGTCGGGATCGACGAAGAGGAACGTGCCGAACACCGTGTCCTGGTAGAAGGAAACGTTGTATTCGACCGTCGGCCCGGACGTCTGGGACATCAAGCCTTCGATGCTGATCGAGGCCGAGGACGAAGCGGTCTCGGTGGTCTGAAGCTTCAACGACCACTTGGTGCCGTTCGTCTGCGTCTCGGTGCTGGTGACCTTGTCCGATCCGGTCAAGCCGTACTCGCTCATGTTCAGCGCAAAGTCGCTGCTCGTCGTCAGCACGTCCGTAACGGTCGCGTCGAAGCTCTGGACGTCCTGGTTGGAGACGGACGTTGCGTGCTGTACGCTCTGTGCCAGATCGAGGCTGCCGCCTTCGCCGTATTGCTGCCCGGTGATGTACAGGAAACGGCCATTGTCAAACGTCGGCTTGGGACCCTGGCTCGGGCCCGTGAGGTTCCTCGACGCCGGCAGAGACTCCCCGACGCCGTAGAATGGATCGAGCGGAAGCCACGAGGCGCACTCGTCGGGAGTGAGCACGTCGCCCGTGTCGGCAATGGGGTAACCATTCGCGTACGCGCCTGTCCGTTGGGCGCAGTCCGCCAGATCCGCGACCGTCGGCGCGATGACCTCTGGAGCGTAGGGCGCCCCGCCCGCGCCCACGAGCGAGGCCGTGGGGATCCCGCCGAACCTCCAGAAGCCCACCTGCGGGTGCACGAGGAAGACGAACTTGTCGTGCCAGAAAGGCTCCGCGTTGGGGGCACCTGCTGGCCCGTAGGCGCCGCCGGCGCCCGGCGCCGTGTTCGGGGCGGCGGCGGTCAGCGTGTAGACCGTCTTCAACGCCGTGGTGTCGCTGGTCACGTCCGCGGTGCTCGACCCGGCGCCGACCTGCGTGCTCTGGTCCCATCCTTGGGAGGCGGCCAGCGTCGCACCGACGTCGCCGTTGCCGAATAGGCCTTTGAGCGGCTGGCCCAGCCCGAGCGACAGGGCGACCGAGCCCTTGTTGTCAACCGTGTTCGACTGCGAGTTGCCGACGGTCGAGTCGAACGCCATCCCGATCGAGAACGCCTGCGTCAACGAGTAGCTTGCCTTGCTCTGGTTGCCCGGGGGAGCATAAATCAACGTGTAGGGGAGCACCTTGGCCTGCGCCATGGCCTGGGGCAGCACGACGATTTCGAACGGCGTGAGCGGGTACGAGTAGGCGAAGGCTCCCGGCTGCGTCGCGTGGTCGAGCTCGACCCAGTACGTGTTCCGATCGCCAAGGCCGGTCGTGTCCTCGGTGGGGCAGATGGGCTCCCTCGGCGTCGACACGTGGGTCCACGACCACCCGGAGCCGCCGTTGGCGGCCGCGATGCGCGTGTCGCCCTCCCAGACGCTGACGACGTACCGAACGTAGTTTGCGACGTTGGGCAGGCTGACGGGCACCGACAGGGTGGCGTTGGCCACGCCGTTGGGAGGCGCGATGTACGCGCGCGGTGTGCCCGCCGGGGCGCCGTCGGGACCGTACAGATCGGTCTGCGCCTGCCCGAGATCCTGCCAGCAGCCGGTGGGGTGAGGCACCGCCTGCGTAGGCGCATCACAGGCCGACTCGTTCGTGGGCGAATGGTCGCAGTTGCTCCAGGCGGGAAAGTCCGGATCCTGCTGCGGCGGTGGCTGCGGGCAGCTCGCGAGGTCGGCATCCGGTACCCAGTGCTGCACGGTCACCGTGTAGTGCGCATGATTGCCTTCGAGAGCGCCGGGGGACCAGGTATGGGTGCAGGATTGGCTGATCTTCTGGTCGTAGAGTGAAAAGCTCGCCGCCGACGAGTCGTCCGCGAACGACACGTTGGCGTGAAGGTCGACCGTCGACTCGGGCACGTAATACTTCACCGTGAAGTCGGACTGACTGGCCAGGGCGTCGGTCACGACGAAGCCGTCGGTCGGCCCCTGCGGCTGGCCTGGCGGCGGCGTGGTCCAGCGGCGGACGGAGGCGGACCAGGGGCAGTCGAGCGTCAGCTTGTACCCGAGCGTGTCGTCGATGGGGACGTACACGTTGCAATCCGTCCACGCGCCCTCGTCTTGAAGGAGAAGAGGGCCGGTGACGTTCACGCTGGCAAGAGTCAGGTCCGGCGCGGGGGGTCGCTCGCACGTGCCCGTGCCCGGATCCGCCTGAAGCCCCGGCTGGCATGCCGCTCCGCTCGTGCACGCAGGCTGATCGATGCCGCCGCAGTACACGCACGTATGGCTGGCGAGATCGCATGACGCCGCGGCGGACCCGCCCCCCGGCGTGCCGGCGCCGCACACGGGCGCCGTCGTGCAGTTCGTACCCGGAGCGCAGTGCGTGCCGAACGACGTGTCCAGTCCGTCGCAGCACGGCTCGCCATCGCCGCCGCACTCCTGGCACGTGAGGGTCGTCATGTTGCAGCCCAGACCGTCGTTGCAGTGCCGAATGCCTTCTCCGTCGCCCGCCGGCAGGCACTCGTGCCCGCTGGCGCCCGCCTGCGGATCGATGTCCGGAGGTGGCTTGGGCGGTTGGTATCCCGTGGGGAGAGGTTCTGGGGTGGGCGGCGTCGTGATCGCGCTCGCCGTGCTGCCCGTCGACTCGCTGCCGGGCGGCGTCATCGTGCACGCGACGAGCGACGCGCCTACGAGAAGCCCCATCGGCAACCCCTGGCAGACGCGGACCGTTGCCTTTCACCCCTGGCGCCATTGTCCCTTCGTCGTCATCATGTCGTCGAACCTCCAATCAGACTCGCGGGGCACACGTCCCCCAAGTGGGCGAGCGATCGCTCGCCTGAAAAACAAAGCCCAGCACGCGCACGACCCCTTCGGCGCTCGGCGCTGTCGCGCGTCCGCACCGGTTCGAGCCGCTCGCGCCGGCTATCGGTGGCGCATCACGGGGCCTGCCCCGCTCGACGCGCTCTCACGCTCGGCATCCGACTCTTTCGACCTCCTCGGAGTTGCCGGCGTTCGCGAACCGGGCTCCGGAAATAAGTGCACTATTGGGTTGCGATCAGAAGCGAAGGACGAACGGACCGGAGGGGAAGCTCTGCCGATCAGTGAGCCCTGCTGTAGTGACGAGTGGGGCGTCGGGCAAGAGGGGCATTCTGATTTCTGGCGTGGTGACTTCGATGGGCGCGCAAATGTCTCGCCACGTAGTCGCGCGGCTCTCGCCAGACGGCTCACACAGCTCGCGCGGCAGTCTCCGCTGCCTACGACCTCGCGAGATCCTCGGGGGCGCCGGCCGCGATGGGCCTCGGCTTCTTCCACCTCCCCGAGATCGCGTTCGGCCGGCTGGACGGCGGCAGCGCCGCACCGCCCCGCTCAGTACTCCCCGCTCTGGCTCCCGTCCTCGTCGTCGCCGGTCAGCTCGGGGTGAAGCGTCGGCGAGCTGCCGTCGACGTCGAGCACGCTGCCGCGGTCGTGCACCACCTCGTCCGG
>Ga0080006_1154323_pt1 | contig 22749 bp, 18 predicted proteins | sample RS3BMetagenome_FD_69209 | JGI IMG/M metagenome (GOLD analysis project Ga0080006, IMG submission 69209) | Ferric oxide microbial mat and aquatic microbial communities from Rainbow Spring, Yellowstone National Park, USA - RS3B (SPADES... ...
CACGTACTATACATGCTTGGCCGTTTATTCCGGCAATCTGATTGTCGAGGCTGTACATCGAATGCATCTAGGAAAAATTCGCAAGAAAGACGCTGAGCGAGCAATACAATATCCAATTTTAAGCTGATACAGGTGTTGAGGGCTAGTTCAGACACGCATGCGAACGATAGGGCCCTACGAATTCGGCATCCATTCGAGCCCTAAGAAAACAGTCCTTCATACACACGGCCATTATAACGGGAAACGCGCTCTGGCCATGGGAGGTAAATATATCTGCCCATGTGCACATGCCTCCCAGACTGTTCTGACCGACCCGATGCTATCGGCTTCAGTGTATCCAGGCACACTTCGAGCCGAGAAGGCTGGCCCACAAAGCTCGCACGCGTCAGCTCCGCAGGTTTCGTCCTCAGCACTACATATCATCTTATATTGATGACGGCATTGAAGTCGCGGCTCACGAACTTCCTGTGTTTATTGCCTCTGGCTGAACTCGTCATGGCGAGGATCGCTAGAACTTGTGCCCGCTGTGCCACGACAGTCTCATCATCGCCCAGTCCGGTGGACACCTTTTTTGGCCCATTACCACCCATCTTCTTCTCCTTCATCGCTTGTTTTTCTTCGCTCGTTGGTCGGCGAGGAGAGGATTTTTCGTTCTGCTTTCCGGTGCCTGAGGCCCCCGGCCCTCGAGGATCCTCGACTTCCAATGTCCTTACCAGATCCGTTGGATTATATTGATTTCTTCAAATGAACGCACTACGAACGCGTTTGGTATAAACCACGAAAATGCATTTGACGACACGTACCTGGGCGTGGAACACCATCGAGGTCGAAGTCTATGCCATGCCTCTAACGCAAATACACCGCGTCCGTTCGAGATGCACGCTTGATGCTGTCATGCCATGCCGTCGTCTTGCATGGAACGCGGCACCAGCAACAGTGTATGTTTCGAACGTGGTGTCTGCTGGTTCCCGGCAAATCGACAATCGTTCAGGGTCGCGTATTTCCCTTTGAAATCGGCATGCTCATCGTGTCCTCTGCCTGCCGGATCTGGAGGTGCGCGTACCGAGACGTCGATTCGGAGAACGTCGCGCACCATCAGGCTTGTCTAAGTCAATTGACTTGTTGAATTTAGGGAAAATACGCTGCGCTTCTGCGCTGCACCAGCGCTCACTGCCGAAAACAGATCCTTAAGTCAATTGACTTGTTGAATTTAGGGAAAATACGCTGCGCTTCTGCGCTGCACCAGCGCTCACTGCCGAAAACAGATCCTTAAGTCAATTGACTTGTTGAATTTAGGGAAAATACGCTGCGCCGCGCTACTGGACCAGCGGAAGCGCACCCGTTGCGCTACCGCGCAAGTTCTACGGCACTCGAGTATCGTTGGTTAGCGCACTGGAACTCGCTACAGAATGGGTAAGGTTCACGGATCACTGGCGCGTGCGGGTAAGGTCAAGGCACAAACCCCGAAAGTGGCGAAGCAGGAGAAACCTAAAAAGCCCCGCGGAAGAGCGAACCTGAGAGCAAAGTACAACCGCCGTTTTGTGAACGTCGCCACGGGGCCAGGGAGGAAGCGTGGTCCCAACGCCCAGACGCTTTGAGGCTTGCGCTCGTTTTCCGAATAGTCGTCATGTGGTCATTCGTGGGTTAAGGAGGCACTTTGAATAAGTACCTCCGCGCGAATCCCCTGACCAGACTACCACATATACACTGGCACCCGAGACGTTCTGGTTGCTGCTACAAACAGCTTCCAGTACCAGCACATGGAACGATAGCATCGGGATAGCTCCGTGCTGGAACTTCGCAGACCTGCGTGCGACACGGCTTTTGTCAAGGCAGGTCTCAGGTTGCGTGCGAATGCGCTGGTCCAACTGCTCGGTACGTCGGACAGAGAGGTAAAAGGCACGTCTGTATCGTTCTTTTGTTTGTTTGTAAGCACGCGTTTACAATGAGCGCCCGGCGCAAAGCGAGTAGCCCGCCACTTCCAGCAGACGCGGTGCACTCGTCGGACAGCGCCCTGGTGCGAGCGCGGCAGCAGTCCCGTGTACGACGACTTCCAGAGCTGCCGCTGCGCCATCCACGTCAAACACCGGCACCGGTAGGTGTCCACCACGATGCCTGTATCCGGCGCTTCAACAGTGGAGGCGAAGCGTCCGCCGTCAGGAAGGGATGCAGTACAAGCCTTTTGGGGATTGCTTCTCCGAAATCTCCGGTTCTTGCTCGTAATCACTGTCGAGACTATCATTAGAGTCAGGGTCCGACTCATGACCCCCGTCGGCATCGCCAAGCAGCAGTGGCTCCAGAAGGCTCGCCGAGACGCGCATTCCCGAGCTGCGCAAGCGCCGCGCGACGGACGGAAGTACGCGGCGCACAAAGTCCGCTTCCGTGGCCTGCTCTGAGATCGGCTTGCCCATTTCCTCTGCGGCACGCTTCAGCGTCCAGTCAGCAACGCGTGCAAAGACGCGAGCGAGCGCGCTCTGCAGCCGCTCAAATCGGCCATCGCTCAGGCATTCCACCTGCTCCTCGTCCAGATAGAGCGCTCGATTCAGTTCTATTTGCAGACAGTGTACTCCATCCTGAGGTGCTCCAAATCGCCGTAGAATGCCGGCACCAGCATACGGCTTATTGACACTGACGCTAAGGCCCTCGGCCTCGAGCGCTTGTACGACAAACTGCGTAAATTCTGGTTCGCATGCCAGGCCGCGCAGGTCACCGACCACAACATCGGGACGCGAAGCGCCAGCACCATCCGGCGTCATGGCATTTCCCCTGGATTTCATCGAGTGTACGTCTAGATGGTAGACAACACCGAACTCGGAGTGGAGAGCATCTATCGCGTTCGCGACTAGGGTCAGATAGGGCTCAAAATAAGATACAATACGATGGTGAACTTGTTCGACTGTTAAACGCTTCCCGGGGGCGTAAACCGGCTCGCCGGGAATCACATAGCGCCGCAACAAACCCAGACCACGAGCGGTTTTCTCGGAAGGCCTCACTGGGTACGGCCATGGCGAGGCTAGCAGCTCCACATCGATGTCGTTCTCGTGCCGATTCACGTCAATATAGGTTCGAGGGAAGAGAGCAGCGATTACGGTAGCGCCACTGTGCAACGCAGGCGCGACCAGACGGTCGACGTAGGCGTCCTCGCCTCGGCGGAGCTTGGTGAATTCCGGATAGAATTCAAAGTCGACCGGATAGATTCTTCCAGAGTGCGGCGAGTCCACAAGAAGCGGTGCACGGGCACGATGCCTCTCGCCCGTCACTGGCGTTATCGGCTGCAAGTATACAGCGACATGGGCCTCTTCAGCGACGCTTGCGCCTTCTGGTACGGAATCCAGCTGCTTACCGGGGATTCCATTGAATCTGCAATAGTTGTACAATTTTGCGGCGCTTGGATGCAGTTCAACCGCTGCAGCCGGCTCACGATGCCGCTGATGTGGTAATGTGACCGGTTTCAGTGAGGCGAGCGAGCATGCCTCCAAAGCAATCCAGTCCAACGAGCCGTGAATCACTGGTATGAATTGCCGCATGGTATGCGTGCGTATGTGCAGAGGTAGCTTCGTGTCTCGCCACTTGAACGCACACGTCGACGAGTTCACAAACAATGTGACAAAACCCAGTCGCTCAGCACTCGAATTTATCCACCAACTGAAAGGAGAGCGTCCCCAGTCGTTGCGTGCGTAGCACGTCCGCAATTAATGCCGTTCGGCACGAGTTCGCTGCAAGAGTTGCGTCGGTTCCGTCGCGCGGTCCCTAGAATAACAAGTCACTGGTTACCTCGAGTGTCGCTCTTTTCGCCTCAATTCGCACGCTTTCAAACCAAATTGCGTAGAATTGGAAGCGCAGTGCTAATGATCACCTTCGAGGGGCGGTGCTCACGGCTTGGTGTGCGCGCTTTGCTGGGCGAGGCACGCAGCGCAAACGCTCGAACGCTTGCGAGCAGCCCGCGAACGTCGTATTTCCGCTCTCACCACTGCCCCTAGAGACCGAAAAAAAGCAGTGACCGAGGCCAAGGTTACGCGATATATGGGCTGAATCGGCCTGGTTCACCTCGCGCGCCTATACGAAGGCTTCAGTACAAGCGTCGAGTCGCCGCACCGGTACTCGGCAACACCGGCTCGTGGCACCCTGGCGAATGCGTGTGCGCGCGCGCGCGTCCGCACCGATAATGGGCGCTCGCTGCAATGCCGATCGCGCAGCCCAACGGGTGCAGCGGTGCAGCCGCCGCCTCACGTAGGCAGCAGCGCACTGCCACCAGCGCCTCGCTGGCGTGCCGCGGTGCAGGGCGCTGGGCTACCGCGCGCGATGCCCGCGGTACCAGCTTGACGCCTTGGCGTGTACCGTGAGAAAGCGTTGAAGATTGGATTTCATGGATCAAACCTGACAGATCTGAGTCGTGTCCAATTGGGTATACGGGCGCCGAACTGGACGCTACGTTCGTGCTTTGCGATGCTTCTCCGAACTTTTCCTAGGTGCAGAGGCTCGACACTGCAAGTTTGGTGACGAGCGCTTATAGGTTCATAGGCCGATTTTTGGAGTCTTGAGCGACTTTTCCGAGTAGTTCTTTACACGCTCTTCGGTTGGAATTCGTTACGCAACCGTCATCAAGATGACACACGAGGCCCGCGACCGCGGGTTCGCAACGTATTCGACTCCATTATTCAATGCACGCGTACAAGCCTTGACGCTTCTTCATTGATTCATTTTAGCGGTCTTTAAATACAAATTCTTCATGTTCTCGATCTTTCTGTTTTTTCATTCGTTGTGGACGGGTTTGCCCGTCCAACGGCAGGACAGAGGCGTCCATCGGGGAGCATGCGTGTCGAAAAAGATGCGCAGCGAATGAAGACCAAGGACGGTATGAAGCGAACTATGCACCTTTCGCTAGTACATTCGAAGGCGCTCACGAACCGCTGTAAGAACAATTGGCGGCAAAAGGCGAGGGAAATTACGAATGGGAAGGAGAAACGGAGCAACGAGAGGTCAGTACCACGACCACGAGGAGACGCCGTGTCCTCCGCCGAGACCACCAGCGCAAGCGTATCCATCGTCAGCAACTGCGAACATCCTGCAGGCTTAAGGATCTGTCTGAGGCCAGACGTGCCCCTGCTCAGAACAGGAAATTTACGAAGGAACAACGAGCAATACGGATGCGTTGTCTCGCGAACTGGTTTTCTTTCAATGTGATCTGCACAAGCCTGACTGAAGGGAGAGAGAACCTCTACGCTTGCTTTTGCGTGAGATCTGAAGAGTAATCCGACCACTTGCGGTTATCGGCAACGGGTTTGAGCAACGAGTTTCCAGTCGTCCGACTTGCCCCAACAATGGTGAGGTGTATTCGCGCGCCTCTCATCTTCGTGTTTGCGGAGATAAACGAATGACAGAGTGGCCCGATGAGTGCGCGAAGCAGAAGGGAGCCCCAGAAGCCTTGTCCGCATTGTTGTACGCGGGTGGAACGTATGGACACGATGCCCACGAGTGGTTCAGGTGCCTCAGAGTCCGTCACGCTCATCGTCATGTCCTATGGGAAGCGTGCGCGGAAAACGAAGCGCGTACGAGGTAGCGGATCTTGAGTTATCGAGTGAAGAGGCACACGCCCGAGCGTGCAGCGAACAGCATACTCGCCGACGGGAATGCCCAGACGAAGCTCGTGATCTTCGGCGACATCACCGAATGCCGAATTGCAAACGGTACCGAGCGGAGCATTCTGTGCCCGGCAAAGGCATAGATCGAGCAGAGAAGCACGCGTTCATGCACGACTTGCGAACGCTCGGAGCAGGAAGAAGCAGCGTCATGGACATATGAAAACACCTGACCAAAGCTCACTGTGAACGCTGCGAAAGGTGCATTGAAGCTGTATACAAAGCAATTGATAAATCGGAGCAAAGTGTCGATCGGCACGCCCGTCTATGCATCAAATGCGTCGCCAAGAGCCGGAAGCTGCGAAATCGGGACCTCAAAGCCGCCGCCAGTACCCTTCGACGGTTGACTACAGAGCTGGAGGCATGTGGCAGATCTGCGCATTTAAGACCTGAAATCAGAGAGATCCATCGGAAGCAGTAGCAGAAAATGCCTACATAGGCTGGTGTTCATCAGAAGTGGCAAGTGAACCAAGCGTCCGCGTGTTCGCCCGAGTTATCTCATCGGACGCGTCCCTTTTGATGTCCAACTGGGTATAAGCCGCGCCCCAGCGGCGGGTTATACCCCGTACGCTTCCAGGGACGGAAGACATCGTTTCGATTTCCCCGGACCTCGCTACCCGGATACGTAGCGCGCAACGGCCCTGGCGATGCAGCCTCTGCGCGCTGTGTCATCCATCTAGCATCATTTTAGTTTGTTAATATTCGCATGGATCACGTTCAGTTCGCTACATCTTTTGGATTCGTTGTTCTTTCCGTGTGCAGCGAGGCGATGTTCGTTGCGCACAGAACGCGTTCCGCATCGAGCCGCTGTGCAGCAGCGCAAGCCCAAACATCTCTCAAATTCTCGAAGCGCTTAGCGAAAGTTTGCGCGGGTGCTATACGGGGGCCTTATTGAAGATTGCACTCGTTGGCACCGGCTTGACGAGCGCCGGTGCACCTCAGGACGCTATATCTTGCCGCCCTGCAGTTGCTTCGTCGTTCCGGCGTTCTTGCACGGTGCGCTTTGGCACACTCGACCAGCAAGCCGTCTTTCGTAGCTGCTGCACGAAGACGACCACCTACGCGGCTGACCGCTGGGCGTCTTTCATTGCTAGCCCCGCTGTGTAGCCGTAAGCGTTTCCTCGTGAACAAGTCAATCAAAGTCCCACGCGCTTCGAGCGCCAACTCGTCGCCGCGCTACGGCAGCTGACGGGACTCGAAGATTCTGGCCACAGCAGGCCAGTTCACGACTCGCCACCAGGCATCGACGTAAGCACCTCGATCGGGTCCGTAGCGTAAATAGTAGGCGTGCTCCCAGACATCGAGACCGAGCAGCGGCAAATTGCCCTGCATGAGCGGCGAGTCCTGGTTCGCAAAGGTCCCAATCCGCAACTCTCGGCGCGTTGAGTTGCCAAGCTCGAACAGCCAAATCCAACCGGAACCAAACAACGATTTCGCGGCCCGGCTGAATTCCTTCTGGAAAGCTTCAAACGATCCAAACTGCCGCGCTATAGCATCACCAAGGGCACCGTCCGGAACATTCTTCTGGGCATCCGCTACCGGTGCGCGCATGGTCTGAAAGAAAATACGGTGGTTTATGGCGCCGCCACCCTGGTTCCGCACAGTCTCGCGCAACGCCCGATCCGATATCGTCGAGAGCCGGCTCAGGATCGCCGGAAACGTCCTCCGCTGCTCCTCGTTGAGCGCCGCATTCGTCTTGCTCACGTATCCCGCAAAATGCTTATCATGGTGCAGACGCATCGTCTTGGCGTCAATGACCGGCTCAAGGGCATTATATGGATACGGCAACGGTGCGACTGGTATCTCAGCACCCGTCTTGGGTGCGGTTGCCGGTGCACCAGTCGTCGACGGCGCGACAGCTGCAGCTGCCTGCTGCACGGTCATCGCTGCCGTATAGGCAAAGACAGCGGTTGCCGGCAACAATGAAAAAGCTCGAAGAAGTTCTCTCCGAGAGTACTCAGTCCGCTGTGTGAGCGAGAGCGCTGCAACGGAGGCGCACTTGTAGCCAGATCGCCGTCGGCCCAAAGTCCAAGTCTGTCGCCTCAGCCTGTGACGATTACTGCAGGGAGTCGTACCACCACCGTAGACTTGCAGAAAGGCGGTTGACTTAAAAGTCGCTCGCATAGGTTCCGTGGAAAGTGCTTCGCCCAAGACGCTTCGAGCGACTCGGATTCACGAACTGCAGCGCTCGCCCAATGCGCTGCGCGCTGCGAGATCATTGCGCTCGCGTCTCGCAGATCGCAGGAATGGCTGCTGGCATTCCGAAAACGCCCCCATTGCGATGCACCCAAGTTCCATTCCCCATACTTCTTCTCAGACGGATCGGTCGTTTCGTACGTTCTATTGAGCGACGAGTGCCTGCCGTACCTCTGGAGGCGTCGGCTTGAGAAGCGCTCCCGTGATGGATGCTGCTCGCGGGTCGTGGTGCGGGTCAGCGGAACGAGACTGCAGCCCTGCATCACTTCGACACGGCTCGTGCCCCGATCTGAATAGAGGCCGGGTGTCTGCTAGACGCTCCGAGCTCGCACATGAAGACTGGTTTATTCATGAAAGTTCTGGGCGGGTGTTCGCATGTCCTGAAATCGACTCGCGATCGACACGGCCCGTGCCCCCGATGATCCGCTTCCTTCCCTAGCAAATGCGCACGATCGCACGAACACAGCGACTGGTGGACAATTTCCGAGCCCCGTACAGCCCCGTCCACGAAAACGACCAGCACGCGGCGCTGGACTATACAGCAGCCTCCAGAAGCAACGGGTGTATCTACACGAGACTGCGTTCCTCCGACACGCATCCCTCTTTTCCCAGTCGAAAGAGCGCCCATGCTGCCACATCGTCCAGCAGCTGAACACAAGCCTGTGTCGGTCACCGGTCAACGCATCTCCACAGGTTTGGGCCTACCTGTTAAGCACGCGCGCGCGCGCGATCAGGATTCGATCACATGCCCAACGAGAGGCTAACAGAAGACCGACACACGATCTATCTGCTTGAACACAGCGTTTTCCCCAGTTCCGACGAGACCACAGATCCGTGCCTTGCGGAACGTAGAACTATCTAAATAAGAAAAGCGTCTCTCATCGCTGACAACATCCAGAAAATCTGAGTACAAGGGATACTCGCTAGACGCATGGATCGTACCCGGGCGAACGCACCATATGGAAGACACGTTGCCCAGGGCGCCGCTGCTGATCCGCCTGGCACACGCTGGTGGTGCCTGCAGCGGCATCGCAGCGCCGCAGCGGCACGCAGATACGGAGCGCGCTGTGCTGCCTGCCGCTGCAGCGCCGCGGCGGCGGTGGTGTGCGCGCGACTCGCGTCGCCTCTCGCCCCGAGACGACGCCCTCGGATCTCGTACATGATCGTCGACGTCGTCAGAGCAGGCGCTTCGTATAACGCTGTCGTTGTGGCTCCGCTGCTGGGAACTATGTTGTGCTTCCAACTGACTCCTAGTACAGGACTGACGTTCGTGCGCCCGAGGGTGAACGCTACAACTTGTGCGCTGTCGCAGCTCACGCGCCGTGGAACGTCGTCCCGATTCACACTCGCCTCCGCTGCACTGCGCATGTCTGTCGACGATCAGGAGCGTTTGACCGTTCGGAAGCAGGCGCAGATTTGCCTAGAGAGTGGGTGCTCTATCGAGGATCTCGACGCGCTTCTGGAGCGCACGCGGTTGATCCGGGACGAGTTGATGAAGGATGTCAAGGAGCTCAACGACGTCATCACGAACCTGCAGGCACTGAGCGAGGCCTCTAAAAACCTCCCCGGTAACGAGGTTGCGGAGAAAGTGACCATACCTGTAACGGGAAAAGAGGCACGTTTGGACGACGTTGTGCGGGCGGTTTTGCGCATTTTTAGTCGCGCCGAGGACCACTACCCCAAGATAGGTCTGCAACCCTGGTCCATGGACAAACCCAAGAAGAAGAAGCGGTTCTAGGGGTACGCGCTGACTTTCATAAACGGGACTGCTGAAACTTGGTAATTGTGGACGTGAGGTCTAGTGCCTCTGGAGGCGTTACGCAGACGCAGTCCTTTGGGCGGTTTAACGCTCGCTCGCTTCCGCACGCTCGCCACCAGTCGTGGACCGCGTACGGCGTGCTACGCGGCACCACCACTGGTACAGATCCAGCTGCCGAGCCGCAGCACCAGCGCATGATTTCCTTTGACGTTCGTCAGGTGTTTCATGTTGCCGGTAGAACGCGCGCTCGACGTTGTGCGGCGAGACGTTCCGCGGCGCCTGTGGTGTTCGTGCATCAACGGGACCGCTGTGTGCTCCCAGCCTGCCGGTATGCCATCGACGTCATAGAAACCGCTCTTGGACTCGTGATCAAGCTCATCAAGGATTTTATCGTTTAAATCGGAGATCTTCGCTGTGTGGTCTATTTCGCGTCGAGTTCCAGTTCATCAAGGCGTTGCAGGAGGCTCGTGTTGCGCTTTGTAGTGATTTCATTACGAATTGCCATCCGAATGGCCGTCAGGTTCCCGATAACCACACATAACTCTTGAGCTCGCGTGATAGCCGTGTAGAAGAGGTTCCGAGTCAACAGGGCCGAATGTGTCATAAAGATGGGTATCACAACGCACGGGTAGCCGCCGCCTTGGGCCTTATGCACGGACATGGCCCAGGCGAGCTGCAGCTGATCGGCGGCTTCCATGGGATAGTCGTAGGCGACCCAGTCGTCGTGGTTCTGAAATTCCACCAGAAGCTGGCTACTCTGATCGTTGTCGCTGTCGATCGCGTCGAGGTCGGGGACGTGCATCACAGTGCCGACCTCTCCGTTAAAAACGCCCTTGTCGTAGTTGTTCATATTTTGCACGACCCGATCACCGATGCGGAGAAACACTTCCGACGTCCGTGCTTGCTTTGAGAGCGGCAGTCGAGTGGGATTCAGGCGTTTCTGCAGTTCAAGGTTCAGGTTACGCACGCCTATGACGCCACGGTGTCCGGGCGACAGGACCTGGATCTCCTTGAGCGGGTCAAAGGGGAGCACGGGCTTGCGTTCGCCCTCTGGCTCGTTATCTCGACCACAGCACAGCTCGAGTAGGAACTGCAGACCTATCACTGGATCAGCTGCTTCCAGAAAGACCAGGTCGGTTTTCCGCCCAAGCTCTAGCGCCTCTGCGGGAGTCTTTGCTCGGGGCATCGAGAGGTAGCGGCCGTTCCGGGCTTCGTGCGCAACACGAACAATCATCGATTTGAGGGCCTGTCGAAAGATTTCCTGAAGGTATATCGTGGGAAACGCATTACTTTCGCAAAGATCCGCAAAGACACGGCCTGGACCTACACTTGGCAGCTGGTCTGCGTCACCGATGAGGACCAGGCGTGCTCCGTTCGGAATCGCCTGGAGGAGCGCATGTGCCAGCAGGGCATCCATCATGGAGCATTCATCGACAATCACTGCCTTCGTATTGAGCTGATTGTGTTCGTTTCGAAGAAACCTCCCTTGCCTATCGCATTCAAGGCACCGATGAATGGTGGCACAGCGCGCGTTACCCCAAACATTGGCCGCAGTGCCCAGGCGGTTCGCAGCTCGGCCCGTGGGGGCAGTCAGCTGGACGTTCTCAATTCCGAGCAGCGTACGCCACATGTGCACAATGGCCGTAGCGGTATGCGTTTTGCCGACACCAGGTCCACCTGAGAGAATCATGATAGGCTGCTCGGCGGCAACACAGACCGCTTCGCGCTGTGCCGCCGATAGCGTCGGATAGTTCACGTTAATCCACCGAAGGATGTGCTCGCGGTTGACGTGTCCTTCGGCTGCGCGCCGTGCGGATTCGCTGGAGTCGATCGGCTTCCTCGAGTGGAAGAAGAGCCGCCTCAAGTGCTCTATGATCCCACGCTCAGCTCTGTCCATCCTCGGTGTCAGCAGGTGAGGCTCCTCGTCGCCACCGATATTATTCACAACCAGCGCCTGACGACGTTTCAGGTCCTCAACCGCTTGTGAGAATCGCGCTTGCCTTTCCGCAAGGTTCGCATCATCGGAAGCAGCAGCGTTGGTTCCAAAAAGAAGTCTGAGTACGCGGTCAAAAGCATCGCTCTTCAGGAGAAAACTATGGCCCTCAAGGTTTTCTGCCGTTTGAAGCACGTTAAGGAGGCCAGCTGCGTACCGTTCAGGTGACTCGGGATCTATACCTAAGCCTGCAGCGATCTGGTCCGCCGTTCTGAAACCGACACCACGCACGTCCTCCACAAGTCGGTACGGGTTCAGTCGAATGCGGCCAATGGGATCGGGGTCGCCCTCATACGCACGAGCAATGCGATTACATATCGCAGGCCCGATGCCGTACGGTCTCAGAAAGAGCATCAGGGCGCGCAACGGCGCCTGGGCTCTCCACGCAGTCGCAATCTGCTCTGCTCGGACGCGACCGATTCCCTCGACCTGTGTCAGCATGTTGGCAGGGTCAGTGTCCAGCACGTGGAGTGTGCTTTCACCAAAGCGATTGATGATGCGTTCGGCCATCTTAACGCCCACGCCTTTCACAACACCGGATGCCAGATACGATTTGAGTGCCACTAGCGACACACGTCCCTGGTCTTGCTCGCTTTCGGCGATGAACGCACTCTCACGTATTTTTCCGGCTTGAAACTGCTTGCCATAGACTGGATGCGTAACCCATGCACCTCGGAGGCGAACGCGTGCGCCCGGTTTGAGGAGAAAGTCCACGTCCTCTGCGCAAGATCCAATAATTTTCTCACCGGTGGATAGTACGCATACAACGAATTCATTTTGCGCGTTCCTGTAGAGGATGCTCTTGATCGTACCCTCTATTGTCGAACGCTCGACTTCCCGGGATTCTTGCGCTGGCGGGAGCTCGCTACTTGCTACATTGCTTGCTTTGGTGTCAGATGAGCTGCCTGCAGTGTCTCCATGCAGAACGAGGCTGCTCTGCGACGGACGCTCTGCTTCAACGGCTTGCGCGCTGACACGTTCTGCGATGTCGGACGGCTGAGATGCTGACGGCTCGCTGGACTTGCGCTCGCTTTCGTCACGAGGACGCTCCGGAGGATTCGATGCAGGCCCTTCTGGATTGCTGGCTGTTTCGGGGTTAGGTGTCTTAGAGGTTTTCTGTTGGTCGGCGTTGCTGGCGGGGCCAGACGTGTTCCTTTCCATTCCTACCAGAGCGTACGGGGAAAGCAAGCCGTGGCCGTTTTGGCGAAAATCCCAAACATGACGGTTATTCGAAACGGGGCGCGACGGGCCCTCCATGTCAGATACAAACCGCACGTCGAGAACCTCAAAAATCTCCGTGCCGTTCTCATCGGAAGAGAAGCGCCCGAGAAGCAACATTCGCTCGCCTACCGCGGGTATTTCCACGTGTGCTGGATAGCGAACACGAAGGAACTCGCCCGTTTCGGGTACGCGAACACCGTGCACAATCTTCTTTCCCGACGGATCCTTAAAAACACGTGTATCCGCATAGCCAAGAACTTGCCTGAGCGGGTTCTTTTTATGCTGCTCGGGTTCGGGGCCTGGATCCTGCTCGTCGGAACCTGAGCCCCCACCGGTACTCAACAAGAGCCTCCGCCGAACAGTGCTTACGGTTCCAACATAGCGGATGGATCTTCGCGGATCTTTCAGTCCACGCCGCCAACGGGAGCTACAATGCGGGCGGCTTGTACTCTGGATGAAGCCGAGAAGCCCCGGAAGCTGTTGCCACCCAGCCTTCCATTTGCCTGCGTGTTCTCGTTCCACGGATTCGCACCTAGAAAGCTGAACCTTCATCCCGTGGGTGTACAAACGCATGAGCACCCTCGTGCGAGACTGTGCACAAACGCTTGCTTTGTTGCGAGCGCTGGTACGCAGCGCACTTTTACAGACAGGGTAGTCGCTCCGGCAGCATCCAGTATCTCGCAGGCCGCTGGAGTGGAGGGCTCGGCGCGCCGGCCAGCCGCCGCTGGCGATCCAGCTGCGCGGGGCCAATCGCGCAGCCTCCGCGGGTGCACTATCGTCTACGCGCTCGCTCGTGTTCCCTCAACGCACAAGTCGATACGCGATCGGGATCGATTGCGATCTGTGCTGGTGGTTATATGGGGTGACGTCTTTGTGAGCTTTGTGCGCTGTGGGGCCGAAACCGCATCCTTAAGTATTCATACGGTGGTGTCCATGGCACCAAATTTGCAATATGTTCAGCGTGCTGCAAGTCAGCGTTTACAAGTTTGGCTTCAGAGCTACCGCTGCGATGCCGAGTCTTCATCTCGATGCATCGCTGGAGAATTTTCCTTTCCGTAAACTACGACATGTGAGGTGTTTTGGCATTACCTGCCCGGTGACATCGCGATCGGTTTGTGCGCTGGTCAGCAGCATCGCCGCCCTGTCGCACAGCAAGAGGCACCATTTGCAGAGGCTTGTGCCGAGCAGGTATCGGTGGATCCTTTCTTCACTTCACAGACAAGCTGCTCAACCTGCATACTCAGTGGTGCGTGCAACAACGCGTAAGAATCGTTTGCTTTGAACAATCCCATGTGCTGTTGCTCTGCGCTCACAGAGAACCACTGATGAAGGCGACTGTGGCGGATGATCTCAGCGGTGTTGCGGTCCACACGCACAGGTTTCTCTCTGGGGAACGTGAAGAAGCGATCGAGCTTGAATTCTTCCCCAATCCCGCCCAAGTATGTGGCTGACTGGCCGTAGTCTTCTCGGGTTGCCTCCAGTGTCGCGACCTTGAAACATCGAAACGTGCACGAATAGAATTGCACGTCCGGTACGAGCTTCCGTAGCTGCGGATCACTTACATCGACGGGACCAACCGAAACTAAACGCACGTCGCGGAACCCTGCCTCAGCCACGAGGCGACGGAAGTCTTCCAAGTAGAGCGCACCGCCAAGGCACTCTCCGTACAAGATCGGATCCTGTTGGGCAGCTTCGCTCAGCCTGCGATCCGCATAGACATCGGAAAAGTACAACTCACCTCCGTCGCGAAGGACACGGTGGATCTCCTTGAATAACGCCAGCTTATTCGTCGATAGGTTACAAACACAGTTGCTTATCACGATATCTACCGAGGAGTCCGGAACACCTTCCGGTTCCGCAGTGGCTAGGTTCTCGATGAAACCCTTGAGAAAGCGCACATTCGACCGACTCGGACTACCGAAAAACTTTTCTGCATGATATTCTACATATTTCCGGGCGACTTCAAGCTGATTATCGAGCATGTCCACCCCAATGACTTTACCATGCTCGCCAACCAGCTTTGAAGCGAGGTACACGTCGCGACCTGTGCCGCAGCCCAGATCTAGGACTGTTGCGCCCTCGAGAGATCCATCAGCGGGGAGCGTAGACCCGCAACCGTAGAACTTTTCCAGGACCTCGTCAGCGATATCCGCCAGGATTTTGCGATGGCTCTCCGGGACAGCCGCGGCAAGCTTGCAAGCGCTCGTCTTTAGGTCGGCGCTTGACTGAAGCGTTTTGCCGTAGTAGTCCGCCACGTGGTCCCGAATGGACGGAGTAGAGCCACCATTCTTTGACTTTTGGCAACCAGACGCACAGCTGCACGGCATGTTTCAAAGCGAAATAGCTGTTCAGTATTACACCCAACAGATACACGTTCGTGTTGTGTCAGCGTATGCAACAAAATGCTCAATGGAAATGGAATCTCTGGTAGCACTCGGGATGCGTCCCGAGGCCAAGATGCACGCACGCGTCGATGCATGCGCATCGCGCGACGATCCTGGCGGGGGCCATTTGCGTGCGCACGAACACGTACGGCGGCCGGACGGCAACCCGCGAGGCACTCCATCGAGGCGGAAAGCACGGCAACGCGGTAACTGGGAACCGGGGCATCCCTCAAGAGCGGATTCCACTCCTGTCAGAACAAAAAATGAAACGGGACCTCTGACACGGTCTTGTACTCTATAGTTTGTGTAGCATCCAGCGACCATCAAGACGAGCATATGCGGGCTTGTTCTGCGACGGCTTCAGTTTCCTCTCTCGTATCTGCTACGTAGCGTTCACCGATCGCTCCTGTCCCTCCAGTTCGGCTATCCGCTATGGAAGAATGTTGTTTCCAGTGTTCAGATCCTGGTTTTGCTGCTTCGGACTGTTGTTGTCGCATTTCATGTACTGGCGGTAGTGGCGATCTACACTTCACCGACAATGTGATTCTTCTTCTAATGTTCAATCTGGGTAAGCTCTCGGTAGAGGTGCCAGTTGGATGTGATCAGGTGTTCGCATATGCCCTTAATGGCTCCTTCTTTGAGGGCTATCCTGTGGCACGTGACCGCTTGCCTCTTCGCTTAGCGAATGCTCTCGGCCGTTACACTAAGCCGCCCTCGATATTCTGCTTTTTTTTTCGGCACCTGGCCAGTTACATTCGATCAAGAGCTTCTTCTGGGTGATGTTCCTTGCTAGTACTCTGCTCACTTCACCCGCAGAAGCACCCTGTTCCGTTTGATCGAGGATGTATAGGACACGGTGTGGTCCATGATGAAGCAAGTGCCGGAAAGCAACTCCAGACTGGAGAACAAGTCAAGAAATTTATGATCCGTCTCTGTTGTTGTCACGCGAAACGGGGACGCACGCTCCTCTCGAGACGATCACTGCGATGACTGAAGTCCCAGTCCAATACCCTTTTCATTACAAACAGAAGAGACCGGAGCCTGTGGGCGAATATCACCTGAGAGGTATCATTCTGGTAAGGCATCCCGTTTCGTCGATGGCCACGAAGCGCGGAGGATTTATCTTTCGAACAGAATCGATTACTCTGTCGGACAAGTACAGTTTGCACGCAACTTGAGCGCGTCAAGCAGTCGCCAAAAGATAGAGTTGAGTTTTTTCTCCTCAATCCAGTGGCGAGCCTAGCTGCTCCCGCGAGTTGCCTTGAAAGAGAAAGATCGAAAACTTGAAGAATGCGTGATTTTAGCGAGCGACCTATTAGGCATGGAGAAGTTTGGAGACTCTTACGTAAGCACTGGATAATGATATGGCTCATTTTACAAATCTTGGTTGCAGGGCATTGCGCATCATCATGATTCCGGTACTGTATCGAAATCTAGTGGTAAAGAATCGGCGGAGTCATGCCGAAAAGACAGCTGAGCATCCATGGATTGCATGAGCGTCCGAAAGTTTTTATTGCTGTATCTCGCATTCCAAGGCTGTGCATCAGAAAAATACGGAAAAAATCACGAGGCAGGAACAGAGCGAATAGCCCAGCGTTCCATCCTAACCACGTACCGTCTGGAGTCATATGTCAATCGACTTGTGGTGTCTAGCTCACAGATCGATGGATCACCGTGTTCGAGCGGACGAATCAAAGCGGCGTACTTGCGTCTGCGGCGGACACCCCGGAAATGCAATACCCACAAAGATTTATGGATGGTCTAGTAGATGCAACCGCGCCGAATGACATCGCTTGCAACTCGTTTTTGGATTCAAAATAACCTCAGAATAAGTGTGGACGAGTGATCTAGAACACAAGGTGCCTCACATCGAACAAATGGATACGTACTCGTTCATCTTTTTCCAACACGACGCTGGTGGCACCTGCCGCAAATCGCCATATTCCCCGACGAAATCATAGCGAGCATCTTGATTCGATGATGCGAGAACTCGATATGCATATCGCGTTCTGATCGGCGATGCCGCTTACCAAGCGAATGGCGAAGCAAATCGCTCGCTCCTGTCCCGATAGCCATACTGATCTGCATTCGAGCTCACTCAAGGCGATGCGACCGTACGGGTGCCGTGCCGTCCCTGCAGACTCTGAAATGCGTTGACGAGTCGGGTATCGGTGAATCATTTGAACCGCATCCGAGATGCGCTCTGCTCGAAAAGGTCTCGATCAAAGTGTCGTGACTAGAGCGCATAAACCCAGGTAGCTGTCGAGGCGGTCTAGCGGACCCCGCTGCGGGCTTGGTAATCCCCTAGTATAGCGAATGCAGGTTCAGCCTGTCCCAACCAGTGAGTGCACCTCTGAGTTCATCTGGATGTTTGTATAGAACGCCTCGGTTGTTGTCTTCTGAGCCATTGATCTCAGTCGCGTGATCATCGACGGGTTCCCTGAACACCCTTCCAGTCATGTACATGTGTGAAGCGCGTCTGTTGTGCGTCCGCCTGTGTTGCCGGATCGCGCAATACCGACTCGCTGGGGGCCGTGCCCCGGGATCCCGCTCCACCACACCAGTCGGTACGAGTCCTGCCATCTTTCGACAGACTCCTCTGAGACACTTCTTTCGTGGCGTGTACTGGAAAGGAAGCAGCAGCAAAGCTTTGAAGCTTAGTTTATCAGCTCCTGAACAACTCTCTTCTGAAAGAGTCTTGTCGGATATACGCATCTGCTTCCGTACACCTCTTTCTTGTGCGTGAGACGCACAAGCACTCGCGAAGAGGGCCGCACGAAGTGGACGTAACTTACAGCGCTGACGAAGTTTCGAGCCGTGGAAGCTCGGAGACGAAGGCGATACGGATTTCTCACAGCGTTTAGCAAAGACTGGTTTAGTGTTCTGTGGAGGCGCCATAAGTGTCAGTCGTTCCCAGCATGGCAGCAAGCGCCAGCCCTCTTGATGGGGCTGACGTGCTCAAACTAGACGAGTGGATCTGGAAGGAAGTTGCCAGCACAATCCCAGCGAGGACACGCTACGGACACGACGTTGACGGACGTGACGCGCTCGCCGTCGGAACGAGCTCTCGCAAGGATCCAGCAGCACAGCGAAGAAATGCCCAGCTGCGTGGTAGTCACGGGGAGACTAGAGTATCTGGTGAAGAAAGGAGGCGTTCGATCAAGCTTTCCCCATCGGAACTTGCGATGAGCGTAAACAGGGCTGAGAGAAACAGCGCCAATGCCGGTATCGAGCAGCCTTCAGCGGACTGCATGCCACCAAACTCAAGAACTATGCCTCGAGGCGCGCAAACTGCGTTATCTGACGCTGAGCCTCGTGCAGAAACCAGTGCTAACACCGGTGATGCACAAGAGAAACGCATTAGCTTCTCGCGGACGATGGACGAAGAAGGGCCTAGGGGTCATTCGAGAAAAGTGACTCTGGCCCAAGTCAAGCAAGCAGTCAGCGAGCAGAAGCAGTTGGCAACCGAGACACAGGAAGCTCGTGTGGCGCATCAGTTGGAGAAGGCAATCAAGCGCGCAGCGGGTTGCAAAGTGAAGGATGATCCTAGGCTCTTGAAACGCGCGCTGAAGCGGCAACAGAAAGAACGAGTGAAACGCGCGCGCGCATGGCAAGCGCGCTTGCAGGCGCAGTCTGCTGCAAAGGAGGCCCGCCAGCGCGAACGCGCAGCATCACTGAAGGCTCGACGCGCTGCGCGGCAGCAGAAACGCATGCTGTCTCGCGCGAAGCGACTCGCAAAGGCCTCATGACCGCCACCAGCCAGCATCTTGTTGCGGAACTCAACGCAGTGTGTTCCCATGTGCAGCCTTGGTACGCAGAGCCAGTTTCCGCCCAGAAAACAGTTTCCTGACTGCATCTTTGCGATGAGGATGCTGGGCGTTTCTTGTCTCCCAAAAGGCAAACAAACGTTTGTCGTTCCATGTCAAATGGAGGCATTCGTTCCGATTTGCTGCGTATTCCTGGACATTCCACGGGATGCATCCTGGGCAGCTGGGGTCTCCCGAAGCGTATCACTTCGCTTGCGTGTGCATGCGGACAGCGCATACCCTGCGCAGACGTGCGTCGGCCGTGCTTTGCACCGACGGCGCACTGGCGCAACGCCACTGAGAGTGTAGGTCGTCGATCGCCGGTGAATGCGACCGGTGACACGCATCGACGGCATGCGTGCGCATATCTCGCCAGCGCTGCAGCCGTCTATATCAGCTGCGCGGGGTTCTCGTGCCGTTTACGCACGATACCACGCTCCCGTCCGTAAACATATCGAGTCAGAAGCCGACATCGCATGCAAGCAGTGACCGTCATGACCACACGAGCGTCAGCGCGATAGATGCGACACGCGCAAAGCAAAGCCGTCTTTATCCCTGCTCGTGATAGCCCTTGCTGGAGTGGATTCGATGTCTTAGGCACACCGCCGTGCAAGACGCTTTTCGTCCAAAGGATTATATCTCTTTTTTGGTCAGATCTCATCCACCGTCGCTTTTTCTGTCTCTGCAACACACACTACGCTGCATGAGTCGTAAGCCGCCGGCATATCGGGCATACATGCGTACATACATCATGTCGATAGCGTACATGTCTATACACTGACGTGGAGACGCCTCGCAGGCTTTTTGGACCGGCCGCCTGTTACTGGCTTCAACTTCTCCTCGTACACTTTAACCCTGAGAGGCTGCCCCATAAAGTTGGCTCGCGCCAGCTGCGGAGATCTCTTCTCCATCACTGCACATCTCCTGATATTGAAAGCGGCGTTTATGTTTTGGTGCACGAACTCCATGCGTTTTTTGCCCGAGATGGAACTCACCAATGCAAGAAATCCCCGAACTTGTGCCCTCCTTTCCATTTGTTGTTCCGTCAGCGCTCCGAAGTTTTTGATATCCTCACGAATTCGCTGGCACCTTTCCATCTCGACTCTCTGGATTGTGCACCCCAGATCATGGTGGACGTATGACGCTCGGAACTCGTCTATCGGTATTGTGACAAAACGGTGTGCGCATTCCTTGTACGTTCTCGTCGATGGCGCTGGTGTGCTGCCTTCTCCTGACGCCTCGCGTCGTGCTCTATATGCCGTTACGAGCCTTTGGATCTTGTTTTCTTTGAGGGGGCTCAACTGATTCAAGAATTTGGCGAATGCACGCTGCTTCCCACAGAGCAGGTTCATTCGCAGACGAGCCCACCGGGGCCTGGCATATTCGTTCGAAAGCTTCTCGTTATGGGCAGCACGAGTTTCCATGAACTCCCGAAAAGCTCGAAAGTCTGCTCCGCAGCTCGTCACCTTGCGCATAGCTTCCAGGTGATCCTTCACTCCTGCATTCCATGTCTCGATTTTCTTCCTCGCATTCATCATACCGGATTCTCGATAGTATCTTGCTGTCGAGAACCTCAAAAGACGCATGTTTTTCCGACGTAAGCTACCGTGAATGTCATCTTCCGCACGCTTGGGTACTGCGATGGTTATGATGTTCGTGTTTCCGGGGTCCGCGTCAACCACAAAGTCGTTCTTCTGCACTTTCTGCCTCGCAAGATCTGCCTCCTTCTTCTCTTCATGCTTCGCCGAGGGTCATATGGAAGATGGAAAAGGATCATACACTTTCAGGTGCCCGTAGTGAACACACGTGGATACCCCATCGCTTTCGATCGTTCCCGTAAATACTTTTTGCGCGCTCGTTCTGAGGAGTTTGAAATCGAAGATATTCTTCCAACGAGTTACTCGGTTTTCATCCATAAATTCGTCCCTGCTTATATCGAACTCCGGACTTATCTCCTTCGTGATGCGGAAAAGGGCTCTGGAGTCGATTGTCAAAATGTGTGACTTGACGCCGCATTGCGCAACGGCGTTGGAGCGCTTCCTCAGAAGCGCAGCCTTCCGTTTCTCCGACTCTTCGTTTTTTCCCACACGGAGCTTCATCTCGGCCTTGCGTTCGAGTTCTCGGTCCAAAAACACGAAATAGCGCAGGATGAGAGAATAATGTTTTTCCCATATCTGCTACTTTTTCTGATGGGTTGAGCAGCCCCAGTACCGGACGGCGCTCTTGAATCGCCGCACGGATTACAGAAGTTTTACACCTTTTCCTGCATGGTGTCTTCTTGTCGACGAATTCGATCTCCTGTTCATGCTTGCGATTGTTCGTTATGCCATTGATAATCGCTCATATTCATTGGCGAGACATGCCCGGGTAGAATGCAAGCACGGCACGTATCACGAAACGTTCGAGGTTCATTGTCAAATGGTTCTTCAGGTTCGTGAGGTATTTCTTCGCCCCGATTTCGTAAATATCACTGTTATCCTGTATCGAGTACCGTGGAAGATGTAGAAGGGATCTTTTTCGTGGAGGGCATGCACTCGCTCGTTTCTCCTCGACGTTTCCTCTGTGCCAAGCATCAGATGACGAATAAAGGTCTTGTCGGAAAATTCGTCCGGAAGCTCGAATATTTTGATTTCCATCACGTCGCGATACATCTCCTTCGCCATATACATCAATCCTAAAGATGCGTGACGAGCATTGGTCAAGTACGACGCGACACGGTTTCTGATGGCCTCTCGCAACTTTTCCTTGTACGGATCCTTGATATGTTTAGGGAGACAGGCTTTCACCGACATCTCGTCGTAATTTCGTCTTTCTCGCAGCCTTTGGCGTCGGACCTCATTCTTTTGCTTCTACATCTTCCCATGCTCCACGTGGCTCGGGACTCTTTTCCGTTTTTTCCGGCAGCCGACGACATAAGGCCTCAAGGGTCCTCCACTCCCATTTCCATGAATTTCTTTTTTTATTTTTTAAAACGAGAGCACTTTGAACGCTTCAGTTAGAAACCGCGAGAAATCACATGAATACACTAACGTGATGGTTGAAAAAGCATTGAATTGAAAGACTATAAAATGAGATAAATGCAATGCAAATAAAACCTGTACGTCATACCAACGTGCTATTGATTAGGATCGCGTTTCCCTTCAAGGGCGAGATGCACGTGGTATCTCACGCCTGCTGGATCTCAAGGTGCGCGTATCAACCGCGCTATACACAAAAATGGACAGAGACTAACCTCTAACCTTGCAACTGGATAAAAATTTCTTTCCTTCTCTGCGAAACACGTTAAAAGGGGAGAGCGGTTTCCATATTGTCGAAAATTCATCCTTTAGGCGGAAGGTCCCGCGAGCCGGACAAGTCCGCCAGACTCGTGCTTCATGCGCCTCCCAGTGGTGGGTCCTTTCGTGAGATCAGGGCAGCCGTCCGCAACGCAATCTATTCTGGGACACGAATTGGGTATGCTGGGTCTGGGCATCGCCCTGGTCGCAGTGGTCTCCTTGCATGTCGATTCGCGCAGTCGCAGAAAGTAAGCCTCTCTGAGCAGCTTGCTGACCCCCAGAATGATTATGTACTCCGACCCGGTCTCGGATGAACCAAGCATCGAGTCGAAGCCCTCAGTGGTATGGAAAAGCGGTTCTGTCTCCGTGCTGCATCTGCTCCAGCGGTATGACTGCTATTGCGAGTGCAGCCAGGCAGACAACTGGCACACGATAGAGCGCACGAAACGACCAGTGTATCCGAGAGGATATATGGT
>Ga0080006_1223432_pt1 | contig 22745 bp, 22 predicted proteins | sample RS3BMetagenome_FD_69209 | JGI IMG/M metagenome (GOLD analysis project Ga0080006, IMG submission 69209) | Ferric oxide microbial mat and aquatic microbial communities from Rainbow Spring, Yellowstone National Park, USA - RS3B (SPADES... ...
GCGCCGTAGCGACAAGAAGCAATATACCATGCCTGCCTACACGGTGTCAAACCAACCGCACAGAAATCATGCATCCAGATTCACCCACGCGACCAGGTCTCGGGCCGGACACAACATACCGACTTAACAGGACCCTTGTAGATCGGAGTGGATAATCAAACGCCGACCAAACCACCCTTTCACATAATCGACCGTGACACGATCCATGTATGCTGCATGCTGACTGGAAAAGACGACGGGGAAACCTGCAGTGTCTTCCACTACATCCCGTTCACCTATAGACTCATCCAGAGCCATCTGAAACTGAGGGCCCCCTCAGCCAGCGCTGAGATAGATGCGCAGTCGTTTCCCGGGACGATGCCTGCGCAAGCCTTCCAGATAGGATCGTGCCTCTTCGGTGATCCGAATCATGAGGATTCCTCCTAAGCTATCGTTTCCCCCGCTATATACCCGAACGGGTATTTTGTCAACGAAAACAGCAAGCGCCCCTCAGCCAGACCGAGGCCCCTGCTCCGCGCATGTTTGTTACTTGACGCCCGTAACGACAAACTCGGCATTCGAGGAAAACTGCCAATACCCCGTCTCCGTCTTGAGTTGTTCGAAGTGCCGATCGAACGCATCTGGATCCAAGAGTCCCGCTTCCACGATTTCACTGCGCGCCTGGGCGAATCGAAGCAGAGAATACTGTAGCGACAAGTCGTTGTCCTCGACATAAGCGAGCGCCGCCTGCGGGCGGATTTGAATCTGAACGTCGCGTAACCCGGCCCGCCGAAACATGAGGGGAAGTTTTCGCCCGACAGCGCGGTCCCCGCCTTGCTTGTGCTGAAGCGCAGCGAGGGCACCGTGCAGTTCCGAGAACGCTGACGACAACACCGGATAGGAGAGGATGGTCTGGTCATCGATGTCAACAACCACGCAGCTACCGCCAGGCTTCAAGACACGGAAGATCTCGCGCAGCGCGTCAATCGGCTCGGCCAAGTGCTGAAAAAGAAATCGCGTGATGACGACGTCGTATTCGGCGTCCGCAAACGGCAGCGCGTACGCGTCCGCACAAACCTGTTGCACCGAACTTTGGCTGTGCAAGGCACCGGCAGACAAGATCTGGCGTTGCATCTCACGGGCCGCCGCAAGGACCGACTCGCTCGTGTCACAAGCTGTGACATCAAGCGGCACCGTCGCCGCCAAATCGAACGCCAAGGCCCCGAACCCAGACCCAACATCAAGCACCCTTTGACCCGGACTCAAAGCCAAGTCCGAGACAAAGGCCCGACGCGATTGGCTCGTGAGAATCGTCTGGATGAGTAGCCAATACTCCACACCACCCGAAAGTTGAGGCGCAAACCCTCGGAGGGCGGTATCGATTGCTTCATACCTCTGTTCTACGTTCATCCGTTCACATCCCGTCCCTCAGCGTCCGTGCTGCGTCGTTGCAATTCCCACCGCAAGTACGCGGTCACAAATCCGTCCAGGTCGCCATCCGTCACGGCCTGTACGTTACCCGACTCGAAAGACGTTCGATGATCCTTGACCATAGAGTAAGGGTGAAAGACGTAGGAGCGAATCTGGCTACCCCACGCGATGTCCTTTTGCTCACCGCGAATGGCCGCCAGTTCCGCTTCTTGCTCCTCACGCTTCTTTTCATATAGCCTCGCCGCCAACACCTTCATAGCCACCGCGCGGTTCTGAATCTGCGACCGCTCGCTTTGACACGCCACCACGACCCCTGTGGGAATATGCGTGATGCGGACAGCCGAATCGGTCGTGTTCACGTGCTGCCCTCCTGCGCCCGTACTCCTGTACGTGTCGACCTTCAGGTCCTCCGTGCGAATGTCAATGTCAACGGCCTCATCGATCTCAGGAATGACATCGACAGACGCAAATGAGGTGTGTCGACGTCCCGAGCTATCGAATGGTGATATGCGCACAAGTCGATGCACGCCCTTTTCCGCCCGACAATACCCGTATGCGTTATGTCCCCTGATCAGCAGCGTGACGCTCTTCAAACCAGCCTCGTCACCAGGCAAGTAATCCAGCGTCTCGACTTTCCACCCACGCCGCTCTGCCCAGCGGGTGTACATCCGCAACAAGATCAGTGCCCAATCCTGAGACTCCGTGCCGCCAGCACCCGGATGCAGTTCAAAAATGGCGTTATTCTTGTCGTACGGGCCTTCAAGCAATAGCTCCAGATCAAAGCTGTCGAGATCGCCCAAGAGACTGGTAGCCGTCTTGTCCGCCTCTGCAAACAGCTCGAGGTCTCCCTCTTCTTGGGCCAAATCCAACGAGAGTTGTGCGTCGTCCAGTTCCCGCCTCAATTCGAAGAACCGATCCACTTGTCCCTTCACTTCGTTGATCTCGGCGATCAGCCTTTGCGCCCTGTCGGCGTCATCCCAAAAATCAGCGGCCGCCATCCGCGCCTCGGCATCTGCAATCCGGGCCGCCTTCCCTTCTACGTCAAAGAGACCTCCCGATGTCCGCCAAACGCTGGTCCATAGTCTGAATTTGTTGTCGTAGCTCGCCAAATGTCTCTGCCAACGCAAACGCCTCCCGTGATCTTACTCTACATGGCCCTTACCCATTCAAGATGAAGTAAAGAGGGGTTGCGGCGTTTCAGGCGGCAACTCTTGAAGCTGCACCTGAGCCTTGAAGATATACATGACGACTTCTTCCTGAATGCTATGAATCATCTCGTGAAACATCTGGAAGCCTTCCTGCTGATACGCAGTCAGCGGATCGATCTGTGCGTAAGCTCGTAAATGAATTCCTTGGCGCAACGTCTCCATGGCGTCGATATGATCCATCCACTTCGAGTCCACGGTCCGCAATAACACGATACGCTCGAGTTCGCCGAGGAAATCGCCCAGCTGTTCCTCACGCATCTGGTATTCGACTTCAATCTGATCGTATAGAAAATCCTGAAGCTCCTCGCGCTCTTTCATACGCAATTCCTCTTCAGAAATTCTCCCTTGCAACAGAAAATGGTTCTCGCCGTAATCAAGCATGCCCTGCAGGTCCCAGTCCTCCGGGATCTGATCCGCCGGGCAATAAGTCGCCATCATGAAATCCGTCAATTCATGGACCATGCCCTTGACGATGTCGCGCAAGTGATCCTGTCGCAGGATCTGCGCGCGCTGCCGGTAGATGACCTCGCGCTGCTTGTTCATCACATCGTCATACTTCAGCACGTGCTTGCGGATGTCATAGTTGTTCGACTCCACTTTACGCTGCGCTCGCTCGATCGCCTTGGTCACCATCTTGTTCTCGATCGGTTGATCCTCTTCGATGCCAAGGCGGTCCATCAGACCCATGATGTTCTCCGCCCCGAACAGACGCATCAGGTCATCTTGCAAGGACAGGTAGAATTGCGAAGAGCCTGGATCCCCTTGGCGCCCCGCGCGACCGCGCAACTGGTTGTCGATGCGTCGGCTCTCATGGCGTTCGGTCCCAATAATGTGCAGCCCCCCAAGACCAGCCACACCTTCGCCGAGGATGATGTCGGTTCCGCGGCCCGCCATGTTCGTGGCGATGGTGACCAACCCCTGCTCACCAGCATGAGAAATGATCTCTGCCTCGCGTTCGTGAAACTTGGCATTCAACACTTGGTGGGGGACACCCTTTGCCCGCAACAAAGTAGCCAACAACTCGGACTTCTCGATCGATGTCGTGCCGACCAACACGGGTTGTCCGGTTTTATGCCGCTCGACGATTTCCGCAACGACAGCATTGAACTTACCCTTCACGGACTTGTACACCACGTCCGATCCATCCGCCCGCAGATTGGGTTTGTTAGATGGGATCGTGACAACGTCCATCGCATAAATGTCGACGAGTTCCTGTTGCTCCGTCTTGGCCGTACCGGTCATACCGGACAGCTTTTTGTACATCCTGAAGTAGTTTTGCAACGTGATGGTGGCCAAGGTCTTGGACTCGTTTTGAACCTTGACACCCTCTTTGGCCTCGATGGCTTGGTGCAGGCCATCGCTGTAACGGCGCCCTTGCATCATCCGACCAGTAAACTCGTCGACGATGACGACTTCTTCGCCGAGGACAACATAATCTTTGTCCCGATGCATCAACGCATGCGCCTTTAGAGCCTGCGTAATATGATGATGAATGTTCACGTGACGCGGATCAAACAGGTTTTCCAGATGAAAATACCGTTCAGCCTTGTGTACGCCCCCTTCAGTCAGGTTCGCACTACGGGCCTTTTCATCAAAAGTATAGTGCTCTTCCACAGTCAGAGACCGCACGAACAAATCCGCCATAAAGTACTCATCGGTCGACTTCTCAGCAGGTCCCGAGATGATCAGCGGCGTCCGGGCCTCATCAATCAAAATGCTGTCCACTTCGTCGACGATGGCATAGTGCAACGGCCGTTGCACCATCTCCTCAAACGTCATGACCATGTTGTCGCGCAGGTAATCGAAACCAAACTCGTTGTTCGTCCCATAAGTCACATCAGCACGATACGCTTCCTGTTTTTCAGCATGAGATAGTCCGTGCACGTTCAACCCGACTGTCAGTCCAAGAAACCGATGGACTTGTCCCATCCACTCACTATCGCGACGGGCCAAGTAGTCGTTGACCGTGATGACGTGTACACCGTGACCCGCCAACGCATTCAAATAAGCGGGGAGCGTGGCCACCAGTGTCTTGCCCTCGCCAGTCTTCATCTCGGCGACCCGGCCTTGATGGAGCACCATGCCGCCAAGCATTTGAACGTCAAAATGGCGCATGCCAAGAACGCGCTTTCCGGTTTCGCGAACAACCGAAAACGCCTCCGGCAACAGCGCGTCCAGACTCTCGCCGTTTGCACAACGTTCCTTAAAGAGTACAGTCTGTCCTTGCAACTCTTCGTCAGTCATCGCCTCGTAGGTCGGCTCAAGCGACTGGATCTTCTCCACTGAACGGAGCAACCGTTTGATCTCGCGGTCGTTGCCGCCGCCTACAACGCGTTTGATAAGCCCCAACACCAGGGCGTCACTCCTCTCGGCCACAGGCGCAGTCAGCGCCCACCGTCCAGCCTTAAACTTTCATCAGTCTGGATTAACATTGTACCTCTTTAGGGTGATCTATACAATGCGCAGATTGAAGAATTGCACATCGTCAAGAAGACCCCGTCAAGGAGCGATTGTATTCGTACTCGCCGCTGGCGCAACCGAGAATCACCGCCAAGACCAGGATCTGGCTCCATGCCCCGTGCCACGTGTGCGCGAAGACAACGCCGGCCACAGCGATCAACAAGGTAATGACCATCGTCAAAAGGAGTGAGGAACTCGCCAACATTTTTCGCATATTCCAAAACAGAAGATGCACCACTTTCCAAATGACCAATAATGCGACAAGTTGAATCAACCAAACCCACAGCCCCATGGTCACGCACCTCCGGTGTCTAAACGCCCTCCTTACTAGGGTATTCGTATGTCTTGTTCAGCTTGCCATGGTGACCGTGCATACGCTCCTCGGTGAGCGAGCGGCCCCGGGAGAGCACAAAAGGCGCCCCGGCAGGGACGCCTCTTTGCTAGAGCCATCGGTTCAGCGAGCTTGAATGACACCGTACTGGCCATCCCGACGACGGTACAACACGTTTGTACGCTCCGTCTGCGCGTCCGCAAAGACAAAAAAGTCATGACCCAGCATGTCCATCTGCATAATCGCTTCTTCCACGTCCATGGGCTTCATCTCAAACTCCTTGACGCGCACGACATCGTCGTCCTCGAAGTCTTGCACGACGTTCGTTCCCGCCGCCGGGCGCAGGGTGGCCACCTCTTTCGCCTTGACACCTTCGAGTTTCTGCCGATGACCCACCTTTTGACCGATTCGGTGCCGATACTTGGTTAACTGCTTTTCGAGTTTATCTGAAACCAGATCCAGGGATGCATACATGTCGGAGGACCGTTCTTCCGCGCGCACCAGCACTTGCCCTACTGGAAGAGTGACCTCGACCATGTGCAAATCGCGCGTCACGCGCAGCGTCACCGTCACTTCCGTCGTATCCGGATGCTCAAGATAGCGTTCGAGCCGTCTCAACTTCTTTTCCGCGTATTCCTTTAATGCAGGTGTGACATTCAGATGATGATCGCCACGAATGTGAATCTTCATCTTGAAAAACCTCCCCTCGCATTTACAAAATCATAACACTTCCTCGAGGTATCGGGAAGGGCCCCTGCCAAAACCGTGACGGCGCGCGTGCCTTGACCTCCACCATGTGGTATCTTGAAGGCAACCCTCTCAAATATGCAAGGAGTGTACCTGCTTTGGAGGACTACGCCCTGACCGATGAACGGATTCAGTATATCAAGCGACTTGCGTATCGCTACGCTCAGTACCGCCGCAGCGCCTTCATCGATGCTGAAGACCTTGTGTCCTGCGCGATGACGCGTTGGTGGCAGTTTTGTCAACATCGCGATTCTCCCCCCTCGGACATTCCAGATGAAGTCCTCTTTCGTCAACAGGTCAAGTTCGCCATGAAAGATGCCATTCGAACCTCCGATCCGGTTAAGGTCTCCCGTTCGTACCAAAGTAAGCTGAAGGCCTATGAGATGCCTTACGCTGTCAGTCTTGACCACGCCCAAGACGTACAAACAGACGAGTCACCGGTGGACCCGGAGATGTGGCTGGACGTGCTCTCCGCCCTTAAGACGCTTAGCGAAAAGGAACAAATCCTGCTATCACTCATTGTCGATCAGGGCTACTCCTTTACCGAAGTCGCCGCCGTGTTTGGCGTCGCCGTGTCCACCGTGACTCGGCAATACCGTGCGGCGCTCGACCGCGTCAAAAAAAATTTGCAGACGTCGTAACTCTCACGCAAAAATCGTCGAAAACTGTCCGATTATAAGAGTGAGGGGGTAGAGACCTGTGAATCCGATCGATCCAAGCATCGGCAAGCCCGTCGTCAATCCAGCGTTTGCGCCCGTCCCCAAGACACCCACCTCCAAGTCAAGCGCGGCGCCGACAAAGGAGGATATTGGCAACAAGGCAAGCCAAGACGTTCAGAACAAGCCTGACCCCAGGAAAGCCACTGCTGTAGCCGATGAAAAGAAGGCGATGCAGAAAGATCTGCAAAAACTGCAACAGCAGATAGCGGATGGTGCCTACACAGTCGACTTGGGTCGCTTGGCTAGTGCGCTCATCAAGAAGCACGCTTTATCCTGATCTGCACATCTTTTCACCTGACAGACGTGGATATCATAATCTCACCTTTATACAAGCCGTCATCATAGAAAGGTTGTGAAACCGTGGAAACATCCACGGCGGACTGCATTCGTAAGATCCAGGACACCAGCGAAGCCTTACTAGAGGCCATCGTTCACAACGAAACGGGCAAGATTGAAACGCTTGTGATTGAGCAGATACAGTGTGCCAAGGCTTTGAACGCGCGGGCTCTCACTGACGCCGAGCAAGAGCAGGTATCGCACCTGATTCACCTCGCCAAGACGCAGCAGATTCTCATCGAGCAAGCGCTGCATGTCAGCGAGTTCTACCTGCAACACCTGAACGCCGGACGAGCCTTCAACACCACTGGGTAAAGGAGACGAGACCACGTGAATATCTCAACATTTTACGGATTGAACGTCGGCGTCTCGGCCCTGGAGACCGCCCAGCAGGTGGAGGACGTCATTTCAAACAACATCGCCAACGCCAACACACCCGGCTACGCGCAAGAGACGCCGACCTTGGAAGAGTACACGCCGTTCCCTACTGTTCCGGCGCACGACGCACCCATCCTCAACGGGCAGATGGGTCAAGGCTCACAGGTGTCCAGCGTGCACCGAGATACGTCGGCCTTTCTTGACATGCAGGATCGAGTGAACCAGGGCACGTATCAGATGTACAGTACGCATCAACAGAACTTGACCCAGATCGAGGGTATCCTGAACGAGCCGAGCTCGCAGAGCATGCAAAACGCCATGGACCAGTTTTTCGCCTCTTGGCAGACCTTGTCCACGGATCCGTCCAACACAGCGGCTCGCCAGTCGGTCATTGCCCAAGCCCAACAGATGGGGCAAACCTTTCAGACGATCACGAACGAACTGGAGACCTTGCAATCCAATCTGACGAACGTCGTCACAGGGCAGATCGGTCAACTAAACACGGATGCCAACCAAGTCTATCAATTGAACACGCAGATTGTCAGGGTGCTACAGCAGGGTCAACAACCCAACCAGCTGATGGATCAGCGCTCTCAGATCCTTGATCAGATGGCGCAGATGGCCAACATCAGCTACACGCAACAGAGTAACGGCGCGGACTATATCACGCTGGCCGGATCGACTTTGGTGGATGGATCGAACTCCTACCTTGCCGGCACGACGACGCCTTATACGTCTCCACCTGCCGCATCCTATACTGCACAAACAGCGTATACGTTTGCATCAACCCTTAAGTCCGGATCCATTGCCGGAAACGTCCAAAGTGTCAACGATGCCAACACCATGCTGAACAATCTGGACACGTTTCTCAACACATTCGAGAATGCAGTGAATGCGATTCAAACAAGCGGGAGCACCGCCACCAGTTCCGCAGCCTCTCCGCCTCCGCCGATCTTCAGTGTACCGTCATCAGACACATTTGCCTCGACAGACCCGGTAAATGGATCAAATCATCTTATCTTGACGGTCAATCCCAGCCTGACGACTTCCGAGATTGCCACTGGTGGCGCGACGTGGGGAGGTCCTGGCGATAACAGCAATGCGCTGAACATGGTCGCCTTACAGAACCAGCAACAGTCTTCATTGCAAGGCGCAACCTTTGATCAGAACATCGCATCGCTTGTTTCTGGCATCGGGGTGGAGACAGCATCGGTCAACACCAGCGTGACAACCGCCCAGGCGCTATCGCAGCAGTCCTGCACCTTGCGACAGGCCGTATCCAGTGTCGACGTCAACGAACAAGCCGCCATGATGGTGCAGTACCAGAACTCGTACTCGGCAGCCGCGAAGTTTGTCAGCGTGTTCGACCAGATGATGCAAACGTTGATGACCATCGTGCCGTAGATTCGAGGGTCAACGTGACCACAGCGTGAGGAGGTGACGGCATGCGTATTACACAGTCCATGATGACGCAGGATTTCTTGTACAACATCACGAACGACAACAGCCGCATGGCCAACCTCGAGAACCAGTTGTCCACTGGCAAGACGTTGAACGAGCCATCAGACAACCCGCTTGCCGTATCCCAGGACATGTCGATCAACGCGACACTTTCCGAAACGACCGGCTACCAGAATGCGATTTCGCAAGGGTTGACCTGGATGAACAACACGTCATCAGCGTTGTCAAACTTGAACTCGGCGTTACAGCAGATTCAAGAGCTCACATTGAACGGCGTCAACGGTACTAACCAGGATCCCGCGGCGCTGAACGCGCTGTCGGCGACAGCTCAGCAGATGGTCGGCGATGTGAGCCAGATCATGGACTCGCAGCAAGGAACCCGCTATCTGTTTGGCGGGACGGCGACCCAAACGGCTCCGTCATCCTACGTGCTTGGCAGCACACCTCCACCGACGGGGGCTTCCTCCAACCTTTCGCTCTTGGTGGCAGCGGGCATTGAAATTCCCGTGAACGTCACGGCAACGAGCTTGATGTTGACCATCCCGACAGGAGGCACAGCCGATCTGTCACAGACGCTGACAAGCATCGTTGCCGACCTGAAGAGCGGTAACCAGGGGAACCTGTCGACCGATCTTCAGAACTTGAACGCAGGGATGTCTCAAGTCACGGGGCTGGAGGCCGATCTCGGGTCTCGCGAGGTCCGGATGAATGCACTCAACAGCCAGATGTCCCAGTACTCCAACCTGGTCACCAACGAGAAAGGGGTGATTGAAGACGCGAATATGGCTCAGGTGATAACCCAGTTCAACACAGATCAGACCGTCTACCAGGCGGCACTCAAGTTGGGCTCGCAAGTCCTGCTGCCTACTCTCGTCAGCTACCTGCCATGAAATCCACGGATGACGGCTTGACCGCCATCGATCATGAGCGCAACATACTATACTAAGGGACGGTGTCCATACCATGCCAAACGACTTCAGTGTCAACAACAACTCGTCAGCGAGTGGCATCCTGGCGAACCTCAGCTTCGTGCAAAACGAGATCAGCACTTCATATTCCCAACTCTCTTCCGGCAACCGCATCAACAGTGCCGCTGATGACCCCGCAGGCTACGCCATCTCACAACAGATGACCGAGCAAGTGGGCGGGTTGAACCAGTCGACCCAGAACGCGCAGAACGGCGTCAGCCTCATTCAAACAGCTACCGGCGCGATGAACCAGACCGAACAAATTCTCCAAACTCTGAGCACCTTGGCAAACGAAGCAGCCAACGGCACTCAGAACTCCAACGACTTGAGTAACCTTCAAGATGAAGTCAATCAACTGTTGCAACAGATCAACGTAACCGCTGCCGACACTCAGTTCAACAACATCAACCTCGTCGGCACGTCCGCTGCGTCCAACATCACTGTCGGTACCAGTTACGCGTCCGGATCCTACGTGTCGCTCAGCGCATCCATCACGCTGCAGATCGGTGCGAACGCGGGTCAGACGATCAACTTTAGCTTGACCGATGTCAGTACGGCTGCACTCGGTATCAGTTCTATTGACCTCACAAAGTTTCTCAGCGGCTCCTCGCTCCAATCTAGTGTAGTCAGCAGTACGATTACCGAAATCCAGAACGCGATCACCTCGCTGTCTTCTGCACAAGCGACGCTCGGAGCCGTGCAGGATGAGTTGAATTACACGGTCAGCAACCTACAAAACTCCTCCCAGAACCTGCAGAACGCTGAAGCCACCATCACCAACACCAACATGGCGCAAGCGTACACGCAGTTCTCGCAGCAACAGGTGGTTGAGCAGGTCGGGTTGGCAATGCTGGGGCAGGCGCAGCAACAGCCGGCAGCGATCCTCAAACTTCTGAGCTAGACGCCGCTGTAGAGTAGTTCATCAATCGGCAAGAGGGCAACGACGTAGCCCCACACACGCGATGCGTGTGTGGGCCGTTGCCTATAGGTTATCTTTGGCATCCAGCAGATGTATAGTACTATATAACTCATACGCTCACTGAATCAAAGTCTCATGGCTGTAACTTGACGATAACGCTCAGAGGGGCGAAACCTATATGTCAGTCTCCAACATCCTTCAACAAATCAATACCATCCCGAACCCCGGCGGAATCGGGTTGCCCGTTCAGCAGTATGCCCAAACGCTGCAAAGCGCCTTGACCAAGTCGCTGGAGTCCGTCAGTCAAAACCAGATCAGCACGCTTGATTCCACTCAGTCCGCCCTCACTTCGCTTCAGAGCGCGCTGTCCCAGTTTCAAAGTGCAACCGAAACGCTGGCAAGCGCGGCCACGTGGAACTCTGTCACGGCGACTTCCAGCAACACTGCGGGTGTGTCCGTGACCTCAACCCCTGGAGCCAGCCCGTCGACGTACTCGATCAGCATTGGAAATCTGGCAGCCAATCAAGTCAACTTTGCACTATCGGGCCAACAAACCAGCGCCAACGGGACCTCCACGCTAACCGGCGGGACCCTAGATATCATCCCGATGTCTACCGGCAGTACCCTTTCGATCAGCGTCACGAGCGGCGAAAGTCTCGATGCGATAGCCCAGGCAGTGAACGCGGCATCGACACTGGTTCAGGCAAGTGTTGTCGATACGGGCTCCAGTTCCGCTCCCTACGACTTGGTCTTTCAGAGCACGCAAACAGGACTTCAGTCCGCCTTTACCTTAGTGGATGGAAGCGGAAGTAATCTTGTCTCTTCGCAACTAAACGTGGGCTCTGCGACGCAAACGGCCAAAAATGCCGTTGCGACACTCGATGGCTCTATTCTCGTGCAGTCGAGTACCAACACATTTTCCAATGCCATTCCGGACGTTTCGTTTACAGCAAACCAAGCGGGCGCCAATGCCACGATCACAGTCGCTTCCTCTACATCTTCGACTGTCACTGCCGTACAAACATGGATGAGTGCGTATAATTCGGTTGTGGACCTGCTCCACTCCGACACCAGCTACACTCCGGCGACGAGTAACAGTCCATCTCAGTCCGGTCCTCTGTTCGCGGATGCGAATGCCAGTGGACTGACTTCGGCATTGCCATCAACGGCCGAAGCGTTGGTCGGATCGGGAACCGCATACCAGGATCTAGCCGCTATCGGGATCATCGTCGACCCACAAAACGGACACCTGGAATTTCAGTCTTCCGCTGATTTTACAAGTGGTGCGGTCATCCAAAGTGGTCAAACGCTCTTTACAAACGCCATCCAGTCAAATCCGGGCGCGGTCCAGTCTCTCTTCGGGGTTGTCACAGGCACCACCGACTCCACGGCGATTCCGACGTCTGGAGTACTAGGAAACGTCTACAAGGTCGTCAACAGTTTTGGGACAAGCTCGGGATCTGGCACGATTGGAGACGAGTTGGCCTCGATTGGAAAGCAGGTCGGCTTTCTCAACAGCTACCTGACGCAAGTTAACCAGCAGATTCAGGATCAAGTCAATGCATTTGCCTCACAGCTACAGCAACTCAACACCGTTATGGCTCATACACAGGCTCAGATGCAGACGGTTCTTGCCCTGATTGGTGGCAGTGCGAGCAGTTCATCGAGTTCCGGCACAAGTTCCAGTTCGAGTACCATTCCATAACATGAGTGGCGCAGACGCGCAAGAGATGCTTCGATGCATTCACCGCCTTTATGTTCAGGCATCTGAGAGTTTGGATGATGAACGCTTCTACGATACGTTCGTTTGTGTGTTTGAACGCGAGAAGTACATCACGCGTCTATCCGAGGTCCACTTGTCCGACACCGGCCGCCTTCAGGAGATTCTCCGAGAGACGCAAGACATAGCCTCTCGCGTGAGCGAAAAAAGCGAGAAATACTTACAGGCGACAGCCAACCTTGCGCGCAGCACTCCTGCACTGTTGGCCTACGCGCAACACGTCGAGGGGAAGAACCGCTAGTGCTCATATCCGCTTGCATGATCATGAAAGATGAATCATGGACGTTGAAGACCTGTTTGGAATCCATGAAAGATGTCGTCGATGAAATCATCATCGTCGACACAGGGTCACAAGATAATTCGGTCGCTCTCGCCGAATCTCTTGGAGCACGCGTCTATTCATACGAATGGGATGGAGACTTTGGTAGAGCAAGGAACCACTCCATGTCGCATGCCGTTGGCGACTACGTCCTCTACATCGATGCCGATGAGTATCTTGATGCCAAGGACAAGTGGCAATTGCGAACCTTCTTGCAGCAGCATCAACCCGACGGGGCCGACGTTCAACTTGTCAACTACGTTGGCACAATCAGTCGACAAACTGCAACGATCCCGATTTCAGTGACGCGATTGTTTCGTCGCGGATATCAGTTTACGGGAGCCATTCATGAGCAGATTCGCGGCACGATTGAGGAAAGTCACGGGATCATCCTCGCGGCTCCGTTAACGATCCACCATGTGGGGTATCTTGAGGAGTTTGTCACAAAGAAGAACAAGATTGCACGTAATATCGAGATCATCCAACGCGAATTGGATCACGCGCCCGATGATTTATTTCAGCGCACCAATTTACTGGCGGAGTACAATCGCAACAACGACCACAAGAAGGCCGTGCCGTTGGCCGAGGAGATTGTCAGTACACTTAAGAAGATTCCTGGAACTCGATGGCCCGTATTTTCCCAGAGGGTGTTTCAGCACCAATTGAATGCTCTCGAGGGAACCGGCCAAACGGACGCCGCGCTTCAGAGCGCGCACGATGCGGCAAGATACTTTCCCAACGTGCCCGAGTTTCAAAAGCGCCATGGCGACCTGTTAACTCGGACTGGACGCTACCAAGAAGCCCATAGTGTCCTCACGCAATGCATCGAGAAGGGGGAAATCCAAAACGCAGGAATCGATATGCTGCGCGGGTTTGGCTCGTTTTATGCTGCCGCAAGTCTCGGAACTTTGTGGTTGGAGCTTGGAGACGCCATGTCAGCAAGAAAGTGGTTCACTCAAGCCTTCTTCAGTAACCCGAGGCTAGAGCTCGCGCTGATTCCGGTCCTGTGCCTCATGCCTCCTGAGCCTCATCTACTAAGAGAGCATATCGAAGCAAAGTTAAGTGACATTCAAACGGCAGGAACGTATGCCGAAATCTATGCGGCCCGAGGTATTCTTGATGCTGCCGACGTGATTCAGCGGTTAGAGCAGCGATTCTCGGCGACTCCCTTGACGATGCGAGCTCGCGTAGCCGTCGCCCTACATTCAGGTCAAGGGGTTGCGGGAATCCAGGCCATCGTCGATCAGATACCGATCGAGAACAACTGGTTGCTCTTGGGCCTCGTGAATTGGGAGCTAGGCGACTTCAAGCAGGCGCATTTCTGTTTCTCCCGTGCTGGTGAGCGTGGTGAAGTGGCCTTGTCCCTGCTGCGCATAGACACGTCAGAGTCTCAAGACGTGGTCAACATTCTTCCTATCTTTCGGGACCTGACTTGCGCACGAGCCGAAACGGTTGCGCGGCGCCTTATTCTCAGGGTGTCGGATCGCAACGAGGTCTGGCAATACTTTAAGATGGGCCCCCTCAAACACATTTTCGAACAAATCACATGGCCCGGTGACACCCTTCACGAGTGCGAGGAGAACGCCCTACACGCCTTTAAATCTCGCGATCTCGAGACGTGCCTACGCTGGCTGGAGAAAGCCGAGTCATTCAACACGACGATCACAACGGCGATGATTCGATGCGACCTGATGCTGGCACAGGGCAACACCGCAGAGGCGAGGAAAGCACTGTTTAAGGTGAAGCAGATGTTTCCCGACTCGGAGATGATCAAGATCGTCAGTCCGCAGGTATTTGGGTCCTTGAAACTGGCCTGAGGTCTCTCGATCTGACGCGCTTGAGTCTGAAACGTCTGAAACGTCTGAAACGTCTGAAACGTCTGAAACGTCCGAGTGGGCTCCGGCTCGATCTACACTGTCCGAATCGGCACCGTCTTACGCTGCAAACGATGCCGAATCTCGTCATACGGGCCCAACAAAAACCCATCATCCGAAAGGACCGTGACCCCCATGGCCATGAACCGTCAAGACGTCTACCGCGCAAACTCCGTGTACACCGCACCCGCAAACGTACAAATCGCTCAACTTCACCGCCAGGCGGCCATCTGGACCAAAGGGATCCGTGCCGACGTTTCAGAGGGAAAGACGGCGGATGCACGCCAGAAAATCCAGTACATCCAGGACATCGTCACCTTCCTTCGCGCGAACCTCGACTTCTCTTTTGAAGTCTCCCGCAAAGCGGAGAGCACCTATATCTATCACTACAAAATCCTTGTCGACTGGTTCCTGTACCCTCAGCACGTGGTCGACAACGAAGATGAGTATCAAGCGATGGTGGCATTTTGGGAGTCTTGGGCCCAGACATGGGCGAGCGTCCCTTCGAAGTGAATCCCGGCATCAGCGCCTGCCTGATCACGCGCAACGAGGCCACCCACCTCGAGCGATGCCTGCTCAGCATTCGGCAGACCGTCGATGAGATTGTGCTCGTCGATACGGGGTCTACCGATCACACGATCGCCATCGCCCGCAGGTTTGGAGCGCGTATCATCGAAATGCCGTGGAGCGATGACTTTTCGGTGGCTCGCAATGCCGGACTCCGCACAGCGCAACACGAGGTCATCTTCATCATCGACGGCGATGAGGAGTTAGTGACTCCGCTGCGACCCGCGGTGGCCACTCTCGTTCAGAGCCAACATCAGCCTTGGATCGCCCGCGTACTGATTCGCAGCCCTTTCAGGGATGCGCGCGGGAGCGAACGCGTGGCCGTTTCTCACGTGTCCCGGCTCTGTTCCAATCATTCATCCATCGCCTTTCAAGGCGCGATCCATGAGCAGCTGCAGGACACATCAGGTCTGGCGGTTCGCGTGGCCGCACCGATCGAGCTCTGGCATCACGGATATAACTTGTCACCGACCCAGATGCAAGAAAAACAGGCGCGCAACGTCGAACTCTTACAGCACGCCATCAACGCCATCAACGCCACGACTGGGACTCCCGAGTCAGAGGCCTACCGAACCTATCTGGTCTATCAGGTGGGAAAAGCCCACATGGCAGTCGGTCGTGCCGAGCAAGCTCGCATCGCCTACGCCAGCGCACTGGCAGATGCGGCTGCGGATGCACCCTACCGTCCAGAACTGCTTCTGGCCCTGCTCTATACGTTGAAGGAACTTGGCTTACAAGACGAAGTGTGGCCACTGCTCCTGAGTGGTCTGCAGCAGTATCCAGACTTCCCCGATCTTCACTTCTTCATGGCGATCGCTCTCGCCCACTTCAAGATCCCCGATTTGTCACTCATCGAGCGATGCTATCAGACATGCCTAAATATCGGCGAGAAGCACGACAAATACCCGTCGGTTGAAGGCACGGGTTCTTATCTCGCACAAGCCAACCTCGACCTTCTCCATTCCCTGATGTCCGCGACGCGATGAAGCTGGCGTGCTGACCGAATGCGGGCCGGATACCCTGGAGGCCGAACGCCCGCGCTGACGCCCGAGGGGCCCACGCCATCAGCGGACACGCTCCAAGAGACACCCTCGCATTCTTCCCATCATCCCCCTACTTGCGGCGCGAGTAGTACGATGGACCGTCCTTCGAGCCAGCCACTTGGTCGATCTTGCGAGCCGCCTGCGAAAGGGCCGCCTGCAGGTTGGACTGACACTTCTCGCACATCTTGCCCGAGCGAATCGGCTTGTTACAACGCTCGCATGGGTACTCGACCGAGTTGGTCGAGATCAGGCGCCCGTCCCGCATAAACTTCATGAGCTTCTCTTCGGAAATGTCGATCACGCCGCAGATCTCCGGAATCGAGGCATGGCCATGCGAACGAATGTAGTCTTTTACCCGAGAAAAAAGCGCCTCTTCTGTTCGCAGACACTCGGGACAGATCTCACGGGACACTCGCTGGTACAGTCTACCGCACTCTTTGCAATTGGCAATCTCCACTTTCATGCCTCCTGTATCCTCTTTATGGATAGATGACCATTATAAAAATGATATCGTATCTACTATAGCATGTCTAGCGGCCCACTGTCAGGACATACACAGAAGCCGCGCCCGCAGCGACCAGAACGTCTGCGCAGGCATCCGCCGTGCCACCCGTGGTCAGCACATCGTCGATGAGTACGAACTGCCCACCCGCCACCTTCGCATCCGGAGCCAACCCAAACGCGCCGGAAAGTGACGACAGTCGTTGTGCTCGCGAACGCACAGTCTGACTGTTTTGCTCCTCCAGGCGGACCAACGGCTGCACGACACGCTGCCCGAGAAGCCGAGCGGCGGCCCGCGCGATCAGCTCCGCCTGATTGTATCCCCGCTTCTTTTGCTTGACAGGGTGCATCGGCACCGGCAACAGGTCAAACGAGCGATCCTCACCAAAGTGCCGAAGATACGCTTCAGCCACCCATTCACCAAGCAAGGGGGCAAGCTTGGTCTCCCCTTGGTACTTCAGCGCCATGATGGCCCGCTCCACGCTCCCCTCGTAACGAGCAAAGGCGCGAGCGATCAAGAAGAGGTGTGGCATGCGGCGACAGTCACTGCACGTCCCGGCGTCGATCGACTCGACAGGCTTACCGCAGATTCGACAAAGAGGTCCGAACAATTGCGTCACGCTCTGCATACACCCGGTGCACAAGTGCGGCCGAAAGAGGCCAGCCGTCCAGCCGGCATGGGGTGCCGCGCACAACGCGCAACGCGCTCCCTTCACAAAAATGGCGGCCAAGGCTTGCTGAGTGCGTTTCCCTTGCAGGAACCGCGGCGGCTGTCGCAATTCATCCTCAAGCCAAGGACGCAGCTTACGCCTCATGGCACAGATAGATCAACCCAAGACCGCCGAGGCCTGTGTGAACGCCCACGATCGGCGACAGCCAGACCTCACGGGTGCGGACACCCGGTGCGGCGGCCAAGACCTGGGCGCGAAAGGCGTCCACCGCTTCCCGTGAGCTCGAGTGCATGATCGTCACTTCACTGACGCCGAACTGCTCGACATCACGTTGAAGCTGCGTCAGCAGCCCCTCCAGCGCACGCCGGGACGTACGCACCTTCTCATGCACATCCACGAGACCGTCGCGAAGCGTGATAATCGGTTTCACTTGTAGCAACGACCCGATCACCGCAGCCGCACCTCCGATTCGACCACCGCGCCGTAAGTTCTCCAAGGAATCGAGGACGATGAAACAGCGCGTTCGTTCGCGGACACCGACGAGCGCCTCCGTGACACGGTGCACAGACCACCCCTCACGCACCATCCGGGCGGCCTCTTCTACTTGGAGACCGAGTGCATACTCCACCAACCGCGAGTCGTAGACGTGCACATCGCGTTGACGGGAAATCAAGTCTCTCGCCGCTTGCGCCGACGCCACTGTACCACTGAGCTTGCCGCTGAGCAGGATCGCCAGAATCGCATCATGCGACTCCAGAAGTCGCGAGAACACCTCCGCAAACATGCCCACCGACGGTTGCGAGGTCGTCGGCAGACGATCTGATGCCGGTAAACGCTCGTAGAACTCCTGAACCGTCAATTCCACACCATCAGAAAACGCGCGGTCACCGAAGATGATCTGGAGCGGGACGACCGTCACGCCCAACTCGCGGGCACGCGTTGCAGAAAGATTGGCCGTGCTGTCCGTCACAATCGCCAGGCGCACTCTCGTTCATCCTCTCTACTCGACCATCGCGCAGACATCATAGCACACGGTGGCGCGGAGGAACATACAACTTAGGAGATGCACCAACGGCCAACGCCGACCTTTCAAGAGCACCAGACCCATCGGGCGCGCTCGCTCCGACATCCCCCTCGCTTTCAGGCCACTCATCGACTGGGGCCTCACACGCTGGCAGATCAAAGAAGAAGCGACTTCCCTGCCCCACCTCTGATTGCACGCCCACGTGCCCCCCGTGCGCCTCCACGATATGCTTGACGATCGCCAAACCGAGTCCAGTTCCACCCGATTGCCGGCTTCGGGTCTTGTCCACCCGATAGAATCGCTCAAACACCCGGCCGATGTCGGCCGCTGGAATGCCAACCCCCGTATCTGTCACGGAAAACACCACCCGATCGGCATCTTGTAAGGCCGAGATCGTGATCGCACCTCCGTGGGAGGTAAACTGCAGCGCGTTATTGACAAGGTTGATGAGCACTTGCTGGACCCGATCAGAATCCGCCATCACGTATGCATGTGCCACCCGGGACATCTCTTCACACGACAACACGACGCCGCCTTCCGCAGCCTGCCCGGCAAACGTGTCTGCGACTTTCTGCAAGATAGAAGCGACTTCGATCGGTTCTACCCGGAGTTGCGTTCGCTTGGCCTCGATCCGCGACAAGTCCAGCAGGTCTTCGACCAGACGACCCAGCCGGTCGGATTCATCCTTCATGATCTGAACAAATTGCCGCGCTGTCTCACGATCTTCGAGGGCACCGTCGAGCAACGTCTCTGTGAATCCTTTCAGCGCAGTAATGGGCGTACGCAACTCATGCGAAACATTGGCCACGAAATCGCTACGCATCCGTTCCACCCGCCGCCACTCCGTGACATCATGGAGCAAGACGACCGCACCCGCGATCGCCCCGTTCGCTTGCAGAATCGGCGTGATGTGCGCTTCAATCGTCAACTCAAGCGGGGAGTGCAACTGCACTTCGCGCTTTTGGACGATCCCAAACGCGATCGCCTCGTCCACCAGTGAGGCGAGACCGTAGTGGTGACCCGCCTCCCAATGCCAGCGGCCCACCATATCCTCTTCGGTGAGACCGAGCAGTTGCTCCGTCGCAGCATTAACCAGGATCCCCCTACCGGCCCGATCAATGACGATCACGCCACTTCCGATGTTGCTCATGATGCCCGCCAATTTGCTCTTTTCCTGCTGAATCTGATCCCGATCTTCGCGAAGCGCTCCCACCACCACGTGCACATGCTCAGCGAGTGCATCCAGGGCATCCCGCGTCCCCCGCGAGCCCCCAGATGCCCCTGGCAACTCCTGATCCAGCACCCCGGTCAACTCGCGCAGCCGTCGCCGCAGGCGTAGCCTGTCGAGTCGTCCCCACAAGGCGTACACCAGACAGGCGACCGCAACAAGACTGACCCACAAGAGCGGATTTGCCGCGCTCACATCCGTCACTCTCCCCGGACGATTTTGTAGCCGACACCCCGCACCGTCTTGATCTGGCGCGGCGCTTTTGGATCCTCTTCGATCTTGTCGCGCAGGTGACTGATATGGACGTCGACCAGACGCGTATCCCCTGCATATTCGTAGCCCCACACGCGATCGAGAAGTTGGTCGCGACTGACCACCCGGTCCATGTGCTTCATCAAATAGTGTAAAAGTTCAAACTCACGCGGAGTGAGCTCGATGAGCTGACCGCGCACAGTCACCTCGTACTTGTCTGGATCGAGCAGGATCTGACCCACGGCAAATGCATTGTCACTCTTGTCGTCCCCAGACTCCGAATGCCGACGCAAGACGGCTCGCACGCGCGCAACGAGTTCGCGGGGACTAAACGGCTTGGTCACATAATCATCTGCACCCATCTCCAGCCCCAAGACCCGGTCGATCTCCTCCCCGCGCGCCGTCAGCATGATGATCGGGATGCGGGACTGCTCTTGCCGTAGCCGTTTGCAGAGTTCCAGACCGCTGATGCCCGGTAGCATGAGGTCGAGGATGAGCAGATCGACGTCCTGCTGCGACACGATCGCCAGCGCTGCATGACCTTCCTCCGCGCAAACGACCTCGTAGCCAGCCTGCGAAAGATTATACTCCACCAGTTTGCGAATTGATTCCTCATCGTCCACGACAAGCACCCGTTCACTCACTTGATCTCTTCACCCTTTCGTCTAATTGTCTCAATTCTCTGTGTAAGCCCGGAAAACCTTTCCCCCGCTTGTTGCCGACCCACGGCCCACGACAGCGCCCGCTTGGATCCAACCAGCACCAGCAACTTGCGCGCTCGCGTCATGGCCGTATACACGAGAGGACGCGTGAGCATTATCGAATGTTCCCGCACCAGCGGCAAAACCACGCACGGATACTCACCGCCTTGACTCTTATGCACAGAGATCGCATAGGCATGCGCCAAACTCGTGCACTCCGCGCGCGGCAAGGCGACGACCCGCTCGTCATCGCCAAGATCGAACCGCACAGTGAGCGACTCCTCATGAACCTCCGTCACTTGCCCCATATCACCATTATAAATGTCGTGATCATAATCGTTTTTCGTGTTAATGACTTTGTCGCCCAACCGAAAGGTGCGGCCCGCGCTTTGCAGGGCACGGCCATCTTTTCGCGCGAGTTGCTCGCTAAGACGGGCGTTCAGCCGATCGACCCCACACTGGCCCTTGCGCATCGGCGACAGGACCTGCACACCCCAGACCGGGTCGACATCGAGAAAGCGCGGCAAGCGCGATGTCGCCAGCTCCACCACCAGATCTGCGGCTCGCTTCGGATCCTCTTCCTCAATGAAGAAATAGTCCCCCTCGCGACCACTGTGCTGATCCGGCATAAGTCCGGCACGCACCCGGTGCGCCGCCGCCGTAATCTGACTGCCGCGTTCCTGGCGAAAGACGTACTGCAACGCGAAGACGAGCGCTACGTCCGCGTCGATCAGATCGCGCAGCACCTGCCCTGGTCCAACGGGAGGCAACTGCTCCGGATCGCCCACCAGGACGATGCGGGCAGCGCTCGGGATGGCCTCTAGCAGACTCGAGAAAAGGGGCGCGTCCACCATCGAGGTCTCATCGACAATCAGAAGATCGCACTCCAGTTTTCTGCCGCGATGACGACCAAAGCCGAATCGCCCTCCGGGTGCCTGTTGCCCCACCTCGAGCAAGCGGTGGATCGTTTGCGCAGGTAGCCCCGTGCTGTCCGCCAGGCGCTTCGCCGCACGACCTGTCGGGGCGGCCAACGCGACCTTCCACTTGCGTTGCAAGGCGATTTGCACCATCGCGCGCAGCGTCGTCGTCTTGCCCGTTCCCGGCCCCCCCGTGAGGATGGCCAGGCGATGCTGCAACGGGCACACGGCCGCAGCCCGTTGCTCCGCTGTCAAGCCTTCAAGAAACCGCTGCCCCTCTCCATCCAGAGCGTCGGCGAGAGGTTCAGAATCCTCGTTGCGCGAAATCTCGAACACCATCTCGGCAATCCCTTGCTCGACTCGGTCCAAGCGGACACTGTACACGCAGATCTGTTCCTTGAAGTGCCGGTAGACCACGCCACCACGAGCAGCGAGTGTCCCTGCAACCATCGCCACCTGCGCATCCACGACACTGGTGAGTGCCACAGCGCGGGACAACCAAGTCTCAAGCGGCAAATACATGTGACCTTCCTCATCCGACTCATGCAACACATGCAAGAGCGCCGCCGACAAGCGATCCGGACTGTCTGGCGGTACGCCGACGGCTCTGGCAAGCCCGTCAGCCGTGCGAAAACCGATGCCGCGCACGTCCTGTGCAGCTTGATACGGCGATTCCTGCAAGGCGCGCAAGGCAGCCGCCCCACTGCCATACTGCGCCACCAACTTTTGCACCAGATGCAGCGGCAGATCGTGTCCCCGCAAAAATGTAGCGAGTCGCGCCGACTCCTGATGTTGCACGAACGATGAAACGACCGCCTGCGCGCGGCCAAGACCGAGCGCGAGGCCTACATCGGCTGGTGGCTGCCCGAGCCGCTGGTGGAGCTGGACGAACGCACGCCAGAGGCCGCCGCCGAGCTGGCTGGCGATCTGT
>Ga0080006_1135665_pt1 | contig 22733 bp, 16 predicted proteins | sample RS3BMetagenome_FD_69209 | JGI IMG/M metagenome (GOLD analysis project Ga0080006, IMG submission 69209) | Ferric oxide microbial mat and aquatic microbial communities from Rainbow Spring, Yellowstone National Park, USA - RS3B (SPADES... ...
GCCCAAGGATGCGGCTTGCGCGGCATATTGGAGGAGGAAGGGGCCCGGTGGCCTCACCGGTCTTCAAAACCGGCCTGGCGGCTAATATAGTCGCCGGAGGGTTCGACTCCCTCCCCCCTCCGCCGGTAGGAAAGCGCTCTTGGAAGCATTTCGATCGCGCGCTGGCGGGCAGCTTACCGGCCGGGCGCAACGGTAGTACGTCTGGGGGCGCGGCCAACCGGAATCGCGAGCCGGCCCAATCACACCAAGGACGTGGAAAGAAAATGTCGATCGAGCTCAATCACATCGTGGTTCACGTGAAGGATCGCTGGGCTTCCGCGCACTTTCTGGCCAACATTCTAGGCGTCGAGGTGGGTGCGGAATGGGCCCGGTTCGCCCCGGTTACCACCGCCAATGGGGTCACGATTGATTTCGGAGAAGCGAAAGATTTCCGTCCTCAGCATTGTGCCTTTCTGGTCAGCGAGCCGGAATTCGACGCCGCCCTGGCCCGCATCAAAGCCTCCGGGGCTAAATTCTACGCCGAGTTCGACGGGACCGGCGTCGGCCAGACCAACGGTCTTTACGGCGGCCGCGGAGTTTACTTCGACGATCCCAATGGGCACAAGTTCGAGTTAATCACGCGGCCCTACGGCCCCGTCCCGCAAAGATGGGTCAACGGCGCCGCCGTCAAGTGGCACGATTAGGCGCCCTGGGCAGGGTCCCTGGCGTCGGCCGCGGCGATCGCTCAGGCGGCGGCGAGTAGCTCCAGCGCGGCGGCGCGCGCCGCGCTTTTCCAGTCACCACGCGAATCGAGCATCGTGGTGATGGTGGGCACGCGCGGCCCAAATGCCGAGATGCTGCTCGGGGCGCGTCCTTGTGCCAACTCGGTGACCGCCCGCAGCAGCCGGCTCCGCATCGCAATCAGCCCCACGTCGGCCGGTCCCAGATGCTCGCGCTGGCGGTCGGCGATCGCTCCTTGCGACTCGGTGGCGAAGCTGTCGTGGACGCCGAAATACGGCCCCATGCCGGCAAACCATTGATCGTTCATCGAGGCCCGGTCCTGCAGATAGCGATTGGCCCGGTTGCGCCGCCGCCGCCCGTCGGGCGCGGTCTCGGCGCGGTAAAGGGCGCGCTGCTCCTCGCCGATCGCGCCGGCGCGGCTGAACATGAGCATATATTTGTGATGGGTCAGATCGTCGATTGGCACGTGCCAGATGAAAAGCTGGCCGTCGTTGTCCACGCAGGTGACGTCCAGATTGGGCAGGACGAAGTTGGAGATCCGCACGAACAGGCGCCCCTCTCCCGCTGGCCGCACGGCAAAGACGCGGATGCCGAACTCGGTTTCCTCGGCCTCGACTTGCGTGTGCCGGTACTCGGCCCACGGCTTGATGTCGCCCGCCGTGCCCGCCTCCTCCAACTCGGCCAGCCGGCGCGCCATCGCGCGATGCAGGAACGAGACATGGGAAGGGTCCAGATCCCCCTCCACTCCCTGCAGATAGTTGCACTCCTCGATCGAGCGCTGTAGCAGCCGTTGGGATGCCGGTACCGCCAGCCCCTCGTAAGCCGGCAGCGGCGGCGCTTCACCTGCTCCCAGGTAGGCGAAAATCAAGCCGCCTTGTTGGCGGCAAGGATAGGCCGGATGGCGAATCTTGGCGGCAAAGCAGTTGGAGGGAATCTCATTGGGTTGCTCCAGACAGCGGCCGGTCCCGTCGTACAGCCAGCCGTGATACAGGCAGCGCAAACCGCCGTCCTCGATCCGCCCGTAGCTAAGGTCGGCGCCGCGGTGGGAGCAGTGCAAGGCGAGCAGCCCCAAGGCGCCCGACTCCTGGCGAAACAGCACCAGATCCTCGCCCATCACGCGCAGTGGTATCAGGGCGCGCTCGGCGAGATCCTCCGCTAGCGCCACCGGCTGCCAATGTCTGCGCAATAGATTACCCGTCGCAGTACCCGGCCCGGTGTGGATCAATAGCACGCTTTGCTCGTCGCTCAGCATCGGCCTCACCCCCAGGCGCCGGCAAGCTTGGCTGGGCGCGGTGCGCTTTCCCTGGCCGCTGCGGCGGAGTTGAAGAAACCGTAGTTCCCCGCCCCCCAAAGTGCAAATGGACGAGTGGTGGGAGCGGACCGCGCCGCACGGGCACCAGCGCACGGCTTCAGCAGGCAGTTTGGCCACCACGTTGGATGTCGATCCATTGCGTTTCGACGCATCAGGGTGCTAAAGCCCAAAAATCAATCGCAGGAAGCCAGAAGGCTGAGCCTTGCCAAAACTGGTGGGCTGGTCGTAGCGGGCTTTACTGAGCTGTGGCTGGCAGAGTGCCAGGGGAACCGGTGGGATTCCCGGGGAGCCGGGCCGCCGCTGCGGAAGGGCGAAGGGAGTCGTAGATATGCGCCGGAAGACATTGCGGTGGGGTTGGGTTGTGGTGCTGAGCGGTCTGCTGATGGTCGCGATGGGATGCGGCAGTTCGAGCTCGGGAGGCTCGAGCCCGAGTGTCTCGCCGACACCGAGTGCCACTCCAACTCCATCGACACGCTCAGCTATCCAGCACGTAATCGTGGTAATCGGCGAAAATCACAGCTTCGACAATGTCTTCGGAACCTACGTTCCGTCGAGCAGCTCACAGACGGTATGGAATCTGCTCTCGCAGGGCATCGTGAACCAAAGCGCTCAGCAGGGCACCAACTTCGCGCGGGCGGCGCAAAACCAAGCCACCGACACCAGCGTATATCAGTTGAGTCCGCCCCAAACTGGAGCATACTCGACGCTGCCGCAGCCCAATACTACGCTCAGCGCGCTGCCGAACGGACCGTGTATCCTGACTAAACTGTTGTATAACTCCGACGCCTTCTGCAGCGACAGCGGCCTTGACCCCGCTTCGCAGGGGCTGCTTTCGAATCCCGGCACCGGCCAGCCGCTGTACTATCCCAGCCTCAGCGTGACCCCGGTGCCCGATTGTCGCTACCCCTCCAATCTGCCCAATGGCCCGTATTCGCTGGTCGGCGCCTCGCAGCTTAACAACTGCGGCAACCCCTTTCTTGCCGCCCAGATCACTACCACCAGCTATGTCAACAATGTTGGCGACCCGGTGCATCGATTCTATCAAATGTGGCAGCAGATGGACTGCAACGTCGCCAATGCCAGCACCGCCAACCCCTCGGGGTGTGTTCACGATCTTTACACCTGGGTGGCCACCACGATGGGCTGGGGACTGAAGCCGCCGACCACGCTGGAAGACACCTATCAAGGCGGTATCGCGATGGGCTACTACAACATGGCTCAGGGCGACTACCCGTTCTTTCTCTGGCTAGCCCAGAACTACTCGATTTCCGACAACTACCATCAGCCGGTGTTGGGAGGGACGGGGCCGAACTCGCAGTTTCTTTTCACCGGCGACATGTTCTACAACACCGGCAGCAACGGCAGTCCCGCCACGCCCGCGGCCGGCCTGATCGAAAATCCGAATCCTATGGCAGGCACCAACAATTTTTATCTTAACGACACGCTTGGCCCCGACCCGGGGAATACCGGAACCGGTTTCACGAACTGCTCTGATAAGACGCAACCCGGGGTCGCGCCCATCATGAATTACCTGGGCTCGCTGTCATATAAGCCATTCAACAGTGGCAACTGCGCCGCGGGCGCTTACTACGAGGTCAACAACGACTACCCGTATTACACTACGACAGGTGCGGTAATCAGCAGCTCGGATACCAACGAATTTCCCGCCGGCCCCGCTTACAGCATCGGTCCGCAGACCATTCCCACCATCGGCGATGACCTTTCCGCGCACAGTGTGACGTGGAAATACTATGGCGAGGGATTTCAAAAAGCGGCCAGCGCGGCGCCACTTAACGGACTTTACTGCGCGATTTGCAACGCATTTCAGTATTCCACCTCAATCATGACGAGCTCGCTGCGCAACAACCTGACCGACCTGGACAGTTTCTACAGCGACCTCGCTGCCGGAAACTTGCCGGCGGTATCCTTCGTCAAGCCCGATGTTCTGACCGACAGTCATCCGGGAACTTCCACTCCGCCTCTGTTCGAGGCCTTCGTGCGCAAGCTGATCGCCACCGTGCAGGCGAACCCGCAGTTATGGAGCACCACCGCAATTCTGATCACCTTCGACGAGAGTGGGGGTCAATACGATTCGGGCTATATCCAGCCGATCGATTTCTTCGGCGACGGGCCGCGCACCGTCTTGATCGCGGTCTCGCCCTATACCACGCCGGGCAGCGTCGATCATACTTACAGCGACCACGCCTCGATCCTGAAATTCATCGAATGGAATTGGCGGCTACCGCCATTGTCCAGCCGCAGCCGCGACAACCTGCCTAATCCAACCACCGCAGGCGGCGCGCCCTACTTCCCGACCAATTCACCGGCAATCGGCGATTTGACCGGAATGTTCAACTTCTCGCAGCCGCAGAGCCAAGCCGCGCTGGTTTCCAGTTCGCCCTGATCAGCGTGGCGCTGGCCGCGTCGCTCGCTCAGCCGCAACCGCGCTCGCCGGTCGCTTTCCCAAGTGCCCGCCGCGCCAAGTCCGCGTCACGTGGCGAAGGGTGTTAGGCGGTGGGGCGGCTTTCGGGGTAGACTCGCTCCCCATTGTCGGCCGGTCGCCAGGAGGCGCCGATGGAGCACGGACGCGGCAAATGGTTGGTGTTGTTCGGGTCGTGGCTGGCGACGGCGATGCTTTTCGGCACCGCGATGGCCACCGGCGGCCTATTCTACCATCCGATTTCGGCCACCTTTCATATCAGCCGGCAAACGGTCTCGTTGATCTCCAGCGTGCCTTCGCTCGGGGTCTGCCTGGGCTCTCTGATCGCCGGCGGGCTACTCACCTTCCTGGAGCCAAAGCCGGTTATCATCATCGGGCTGGCCTTGGTCGCGATTAGCTTTGGTGGCGCCTCGCTCGCCCCGAGCTTCCCAATGCTGCTGCTTTGCTACGGCGCGGTCGGCGTCGGCGTGGGTATCGGTTGCGTAATTCCGGTCTCGCTCATAATTCGGGCCTGGTTTGGCGAGCGCGCCGGCTTCGCCTTGGGCTTGACCATGACCGGCGCGGCGGTGGGAGCGGCTTCAACCGTCCCGGCCGCGACCTATTGCATCACCCACTACGGCTGGCGAGTGGCTGAAATGGCGCTGGGAGTGCCTTTCGTTTTTCCCGTGATTCCGATTGTGGCGCTGCTTCGCAGCCGCCCCGCGCAGATGCGAACCGGCGCGGCTGCTCCGGTAGCCGAGAGCGGGATGGAAGTCGGCGCGGCCTTGGCCACTCGCGAGTTCTGGCTGATAGTCCTGGGCCAATTCAGTTTCGGCTGGATCGCCAATAGCATCCTGGGCCACCTGGTCTCCTACCTGACCGGGATCGGCTACGGCCTGAACCGCGCCGCGGCGGCTTTGAGCGCGGTGCTGCTGTTGACCGCCTTGGGCAAGGTGATTCTGGGCTATCTGGCGGATTGGAGCGGCAGCCGCTGGGCGGTGGCGACCGGCTTTATCGGTACGGCGCTCGGCTTGGGGCTGCTCCTCAATGCCTCGCGCCCGCTCTTCCTGTTGCCGGCCATCCTGGTTTACGGACTGTGTTGGGGCACGCCGCTGGCGCTGCTGCCGCTGCTCACAATGGAGTCGCTGGGGCTCAAGCGCTTTGGCGCCATCTCGGGCTTGACCAGTATCGGCTTCACCCTGGGTAGCGCACTGGGTCCGCTGAGCGCCGGCCGGATTTTCGACCGCACCCACGCTTACGCGGGGGCGCTGGGGGTCAACATCGCGGTGGCGCTGATTATCGGCGTGGCCGTGTTGGCCTGCCGGCCGCTGTACGCCTCGATGGCGCAGGCATTGCCGCGCTCCGCAGCCTGAGCCGCTCCGTCGCAGGCCCTAAGCGCCTGGCTCTTGCGCCCTTGGCCCAACGGCTACGGCGCGGAGGAGGGTCCGACGGTGAACAGGCTGTCCAGGCGCAGGGAATAGCCAATCCCGAAATACCGATCCACCGGGCGGCCGTTGAGCGCGGTCGAGCCGCGGTTTATGGCCACCCCGATATGGAAATCGAGCTGCTGAGTCCTGCTGAAGCGCCACGCCCTGCCGCCGTCCACGAGCTGCTCGGGCTGCTGGCGGTCGTAGAGTCCCACGTATTCCATGAACATGTCGAAGGAGGGGCCGAGCTCGCGCTCCAGCGACAAGGTCGGCTCCAGCATCCAATTCAGAGCTGGCTGGCTCGGCAGCCACACCGCGGTAATCATCCCCTCCAGCGTCCAACCGTCGGCTAACGCGTGGGACCAAGGAAATTGCAGGTAAGGCTGATAGCCGCGACCGGAGATCTGCGCCGAACCACTGGGCATCGCGACTCCCGCCGTGGCCGACAGAAAAAAACCCAGAGGCGCTTGAAACTGGCGTTTGACCGAGAGGACGGTATCGGAAAAGCCTGCGGGCTTCGAGGAGCTCATAGACCCGAAGTAGCTGGGCACATCCACCAGGAACTCGATGCAGTGAGCGATTCCCAGCCTTAACCGCGTGTTAGTGGCGTCAAGCGCGTTTGTTGCTTGCCACCAAGTCCAGTCCATGCCGTTTTCCGCCTGCAGGCTGCCCACCGGAACCACCAGGCTTGAGTTGGTTATGTCAGGTCGATCGGTGACGATTTCGCTCGCGCTACCGGGACACTCGTCGGCGCGCAAGACGGCAGTTCCGAAGCTCAACGTCAGGATCGATATCCCGCAGCACACAAGCCACTTTAATGATTGGCGCGGACTGCGCATCCTCGGCTTTCCTTGGGCCGAGGCCACATGGCGACAAACGAGCCTCGGCCAGATTCAATCTGGTCCGAAGGTCTCGTTCGCCTCGCGGTAGAGGTGGGGAACCGAGCCCGAAGGCTGGTATGTCGATTGCCCCTACGCCGCTTTTCTGACCGGCGTGAACTACTCCCCTTGGGTGGACGATCCCCTACCACGGACTTTTCGATCCTGTCAATCTCGCTGCGCTGGCCGGTAGCCTCCATTTACCCGCTAGCCGGCGAGTGGCCGAGAAGCCGCGGAGCTAATCAGGTGCCGACAGTGCGGGCGCGAAGAATTGCGGGGTCAGGTAGCCCGTGATGCCGTTGATGCGGCCGGAGCTGACAAAAATCTCGCCGTCGCGTGGATCGAGCGCCAACCCGCCGGGTTCGATAATCTGGGTGTCGGCGCCGCGGATGATCCCATGCGGTGGCACGTCGCCATTGTCAGTCTCTTTCCAGATCCCGATAAAGCCCAGCGGTCCGGGCGCGAATTCCGAAATCGGCCCCTTGCATCCCGGCATCGGCGCATGGCCGCCTGGATCGTAAGGCATCCGATAGGCGGAGTTGAGCGCGGTTGCGTAGATGATCCCGTGCCAGGCCTGCACGTGCCAAACCCCGAGCAGCCCCGTGGTGGGGCCGCTGATCACCCGCAGCGGCGCGACGTCGCCATTGTCGGTGCGGTTGAAGATGTACAGACCGCCGCGATAGCGGGCATCGCGCGCGGCCGCGACCACCAGGTTGGTGTCGGGATCCACCGCCACTCCCGCCGGCAATCGCATCCCGGTGCGGGCGCTGGAGATGACGCGCAGGGGCGCCACGTCGCCGTTGCCGAACAGCGGATAGGCGGCCAGCCGCGCGCCGCCGAAATCGGCGATCCAGACTTCGTTATGGACCGGATCTACGGCCACCTGCAGCGGCTGATGGATTCCGGTGTGCGGCCCCTGAATCACTCGCAGCGGCGGGGTGTTGCCGCTGGCGCCGCCGCGAAAGAACACCAACGAGGCCGCGAGCGGTTCGGCCGCGATAATCAGGTCGTGAACTGGATCATAGGCGATTCCGTGAGCCACGCGGGTAAGCTTGGTGCGCTGTCCCTCGATCGCGCGAACTGCGTTGAGATTGCCGCTTGCCACCCGGGCAAAGGCCGCGATGCGCGGGTCGGTTACTCAATTGGGAACCAGGATTTCGTCGCGTCGCGAATCGTACGCCAGCGCCATCGGATTGCCGAAATCGGTATGGCCGGCGCCCGCCGGAGCGTTGCGAATCACCCGGCGCGGTGCGGCGTCGCCGCCGGCGGCGCGGCCGAAGATCTCAGCCGTATGGCCGAAGTTGGCTACCCACAGCTCGTCGCGCGCGGGGTCGTAAGCCACCCCCATCGGATGGTCGATCAAGCTGTGGGTCCCTCCCAGCACGCGAACGGGGGCGACATTGCCGCTGGCGGTGCGGGCGAAGACCAGCACGTTGTTACTCACGGTGTTCGCCACGAAAATTTCGCCGTGACGATTGTCAACCGCGATCGCGCTGGGCCAGTTGAGCTGGGTTAAGCTGCCCTGGATCATCCGCCGCGGCGCGACGTCGCCCTTGGCGTCGTCGGGGTACACCGTGATCGAAGGTGGAAAATAACGCCCGCCGCGGTTGTCATCGGGATCCCAATCGCCGCGATTCCAGTTGCCGTGGTTGACGGTGTAGATCTCGCCGCCCTTCTCGTCCCAGAACAGGCCGTGCGGATCGGCCAGCTTGGTGCGCTGGCCGCGAATGGAGCGCAGGGGCGGATCGACCTGGGTCGCGTCGAGCCGATAGAAGATGATTTGCGGAGTATGCTCGATCGAGATCGCGAGCTGGCGATACTTCTGGCTTACCGCCAGCCCGTAGGCGCCGTGCGGGATCGCCAACACCTGGGCCGGGTAGTTGCCCGAGGCGCGATAGGGGAAGCGCGCGATATCGTCGCCGTAATCGTTCTCGGCGACGTAGAATTCGTGGCGAACCGGATCGATCCCGACCCCGGTGGCGAAAGACAGCCAGGTCGCTGGTCCTTTGATCCAGGCGCTGTAGCGGGTGGGCATGCGATTCGTCGGATCGGCCTTGACGTCAAGGGGGTAGACTAGTGCGCTCTTGAGATTGGTGTCGCTTAGGACCGCCAGGCCGTTTTTCGGATCGATCGCGATACTGTTGAACTCGGGATAGGGATCGGCCAACTCCAGGCAAGGCTGGATCGGGCCGCCGGGGATGCTATCGACGATTTTTTGAAATTTGGCCGACTCCACCGGCGCCGCGATCTGCGGGATGGCTGGGACCTTGGCGCCCAGTTCAGGATCGGCCGCCCGAGCCGGGGCGATTTGTCCGATCGCCAAACCATTCCAGCGCCACTGACCCATCGAAGCCGCCAGGTAGCCGATCACCGCCAGGATACAAGCGAAAGCCAGGCCACGCTTGTTCATCGATCCCATCTCCTTGCCTGCCTTGCGATCGTTGGATTCTTCTCGGCGGTTTTCTCGATGCGTGCTTCGAGCAGTCACGCGTTCAGAGGGTAATCAGGGTGCGGCTTGGGCCAGCGCGGTTTGGGCAAACGCCTCCCCTTGGGCCGGGCGCACCAGCCAGGTGCAGAGCGCGGCCAGCAGGCAGTAGGCGACGGCCAGTTCAAAGGCCAGCATGTAGCCGCCGGTCGCGTCGGCCAACCGCCCGGTCAACCAGGCTGCGGCGGCTGCGCCCAATTGGCCTGCCGAATTGGTCGCGCCGTTGATCGTACCCAGGCGGCGAATTCCCAGGCTCTGGATGATGATCAGCGGCACGGTGGGGCCGGTCGCACCCAGGGTGGAAGCGTAGAACAGCATGTATACCAGCATGATGGGGGGATAGACCGCGGTTCCCATCAGGCCCATCACCGCGACCCCGAGCAGCAGGCAGTTGACGATCAGCACCCACCTCGGATCGAATCTGTCGGCGGCCCATCCGGTGATGATAAGGCCGGCGGGAAGGGATAGATTCTGCAGCCCCAGCAAGGTAGCGGAGCGCTGAGCGCCGAACCCCAGGCTCATCAGGAAGGGCACGACGTGGAAGTAGACCGCGCCCATTACGGCGAGAAACAAAAAGTTGATCGCGATCAGCAGCCAGAAGGCCCAGGTGCGAATCGCCGCGCCCAACTCCAGGCCCGGCTCGTCCGTGCGCGCCTTGCTCGCGCGAATTCGCGCCGCGGGCGGGGGGCGCAGCAGGATCAGGTCGATACTCAGGCCGAAGATCAGAACCTGCGCCCCAACGAGCGCGATCGACCAGCGCCAGCCGTAGCGCAGGGCGAGAAAGGAAAACAGCGGAGGGTTGTAGAGCAGGCCCAGCGCCAGGCCGCTGAAGACAATCCCAATTACCAGCCCGCGCTGCTCGGCAAACCATTCGCTGATGAGCACGATCGAGGGCAGCATCGTGCCGGCCGCGGCGCCCACCCCGACGATGCAGTAAAGCGCGATCAACTCGCCCAGGCTGCGGGCCTGGCTGGCCAGCAGCAAGCCGCCGCCGGCGAGCAGCGCGCCTGCCGCCATCAGCCAGGGGATTCGCACCCGGTCGCACAGCCATCCGGCGACGGGCGAGGTCAGCGCGACCATCAGCAGAAAGACGGTCGGGATGCGCGCGACCTGTTCATGGTTGGCGGCGAACTCCCGGATCAAGGGATGGAAGAAGACTTCCATGGTTCCGGTGCACGAGGCCCAGAACATGCTCTCGATCAGGAGCAATCCGGCGATTACCGGCCATCCCCGGCGGACTTCCTCGCTCATCCCTAATCCCCCATACATGGTGCGCGAAACCCTCCCCAGGGTTGGCGGCTAAAGCGGTTCGAAGTCGCGCAAGTCCGGAATCACTTCGCTGGCGAACAGCTTGATCGAGCGCATCACGTCGTCTTCGGCCAAAGAGCCGAAGTTGAACTCGCACAAGAGCACGTTGAACAGCCCCTCGCGGGCAGCGGTCTTGATTTGCGCGGCGACAGTGTCGGGCGCGCCGATGAAATAAAGATTGTTTCCCAGCAGATACTCGGGATTCTGCAGGTTGCGGATAATCTGCGCGCCTCCAGGTTCGCCGCGTTGCTCGAAGAGCTTGGCGATATTGTTCATGTTCGCCTGCGCCGCTTCGGGGTTGCCGCCGTTGGCCAGAAATTTACGCAAGGCTTCCAGCGCGTTGGGCATCGCCCGCTCGCGGGCGCGCTGGTCGGTTTCATCGACGTAAACCAGGGTCAGGTAGGAGATTCGCGGCCTGCGCGGCCATCCTTGCGTCCGCCATCGATGCAGATAGTCGGGATAACGCCGCGCCGCCTCATCGCGCGGGAAAAAATAAAAATAGCCGGTGTCGATTCCACGCTGGGCGAGCACCTGCAGGGTGCGTGGGTCGCGGCTTTGCAGCCAGATCGGCGGATGGGGGCGCTGCACCGGCGGCACTGCCAGGCGCACGTTTTGGATCTCGAAGAATTCGCCTTTGAAGCTGAAGGGCTCGCCGTCGGGGGTTTCAAAGGCGGTTCGGATCAGGTCCAGAGCTTCAAGGGTTACGTCGCGTCGCAGCCCGAAGTCGACGCCCCAGGTGGTCAGGAGGCTGGGAACTATCCCCGACACCAGGCCGATGATCAGGCGGCCAGCGGTGGCCTGATCCAGGGTGGTGATCTGCTCCAACAGCCGGATTGGATGGTGCAAGGGGACCACAAAGCCCATCGGTCCCAGGCGGAGCCGGTGGGTATTGAGCCCGGCTCCCATGCAATAGATGGCGGGCTGGGACATCAGGCTTTCGATGGGGTTGAAATGATGCTCGACCGAGAAGCCGTAATCGAAGCCGCTGCGATCCGCCAGCGCCAGTTCGCGCCACAACAGTTCGTAGCGCTGGCCGGTGCTCATGCCGTACTTGTGCCAGCAATGGGAGAAATGGCCGAACTCCATAGGCGTGCTCCTTTTCGGCCGAGTAGCCGAATTGCCCGCGGTCAAGTGCTCGGTGGATTGCCGCCGCCATCATAGTCCTCTGCCGCGATTTTGCGAGAGCCGCGCACCCACCCTCCGAGGTTGGAATAAGCGGCCGATTAAACTATGGTTTCAGCCGCGGTTGGGTAGGGCCCCGAATTACCACGCCGGATCGGGAGAAAGCGCGATGAAAACGAGCATAATTGCCGCGTTGCTGGGAGTATTGGTTCCCGCCGTAGGACTGGCGCAAAGCGCGCATGATCTGATTAACGCCGCGCGCAACCCCAGCCAGGTAATCACCTACGGCATGAGCTACAGCGAGCAGCGCTTCAGTCCGCTGACGGCGATCAATCGCGCCAATGTCAAGCGGCTGGTGCCGGCCTGGTCCTACAGCATGGCCAACAACTACGGCGAGGAGGCGCAGCCGCTGGTCTATCACGGGGTCATCTATATGACTGACTCCGACAAGACGGTGGCGCTGGACGCGCTCAGCGGCAGGGAGCTGTGGAAGACCCCGGTGGATTATCCGCCCGAGACCAACCGTCGGGTTTGTTGCGGGATTGTCAATCGGGGCGCCGCGCTCTACCAGGGCAAGCTGTTTCGCACCACCGAAGACGGGCATGTGGTTGCGCTTGATGCCAAGACCGGCCGGCAAGTATGGAGCGCGGCCTCCAGCAGCGCCGCCAATCGGATCGTGATGACCGGGGCGCCGCTAATCGCGGACGGCGTGGTGATTGTCGGGGTTTCCGGCGCCGAGTACGGCATCCGCGGCTATCTTGACGGCTACGACGCGCAGACCGGCAAGCGGCTATGGCGCCATTACACCGTCCCTTTGCCCGACGAACCTGGCGCCAATAGCTGGCCCGATAACGCTGCCCATGCCAGCGGCGGCAGTAGTTGGACCACCGGCTCCTACGACCCCGACCTGGGCCTGGTGTACTGGGGCATCGGCAACCCGGCACCCTGGAATCCGCTGCTGCGCAAAGGCGACGACCTCTATACCGATTCGATCATGGCGCTGCGGCCCAGAACCGGCCAGATGGTTTGGTACTACCAGACCTCGCCCAACGATCCCTTCGATCACGACGGCGTCAACGCCCTGATCCTGGCCGACCTCAGGATCGACGGCAAACCGACCAAAGTCGTGATGCAGGCCAGCCGCAACGGATTTTTTTACGTCCTGGATCGCGCAACCGGCAAATTGTTGGCCGCTAATCCCTACGTCAAGGTAACCTGGGCCGAGCGCGTCGATTTGAAGAGCGGGCGTCCGGTGTGGAGCAAGGCCACCCAGGAGGTGATCAATGGGACTGCCCAAATCACGAGCTTTCCCTCGATCAGTGGCGGCACCAACTGGTTTCCCATGTCCTATAGCCCGCTGACTGGACTGGCGTACGTCAATACGCTCAATATTGGGATGCAGTATCAGCCGCTGCCCCGCGACATGATTCGCAGCTTCAAGCCCGATCAGCCCGAATTCGGGATTCGCTACCATCCGGTCTTTCCCGACCCCAACGCGCGCGGCTATCTGAAAGCGATCGATCCGATGACCGGACGGGCCCGCTGGCAGACGCCGTTCAAGAGCCCCAACTGGTCGGGAACGCTCGTCACCGCCGGCGGCCTGGTATTCACCGGTGAGCTGACCGGAGAATTTATCGCGGTGGATGCGGAGACGGGCAAGATCCTGTGGAGCTTTCAGACCCCTTCGGGAATCATCGGCCAGCCGATCACCTGGGAGTTGAAAGGAAAACAGTATGTTACGGTGCCCAGCGGAATCGGCGGGGTGTATGTGATGCATACCCCCGACGCCAACCTGCGCCACATTCCGCCGGGCGGCACGCTCTGGACTTTCAAGCTGTTCGATAACTGAAATGGGCAAGACACGATTGACATTAGCGCTGCTGGTGTTGGTAAGCCTGGCGCCCGCGCTCGTCTGGGCTGCCGACGGCGCCGCCAACTCGGCGCAGGTCGCCAAGGGCCAGGGAGTTTACGAGACCTACTGCGTCAACTGCCATGGTCCGGAGTTGCAGAACAACACCGGCGTGGCCTTCGATTTGCGCCGCCTGCGCGCCGGCGAGCATCAGCGCTTCGTCCATTCCGTGCTCAACGGCAAGAACGCGATGCCGGCCTGGAAGGGAATCCTGAGCAACGACGATCTGAACTCGCTGTGGGCCTATATCCGCGCCAACGCCTACCCGTGAAATTGGCGCGCGGGGACAATTAGGAGCCGGTGCAGGGGCTGATGCTCGCCACCGGGTTGCTGGGCACATCCTGCCAGTCGAGATAACTCAGGTAATAGAGCGAGACGTTGCTGTAACCCGCATCGACCAGCGCGGTGGCCACCAGCGAAGATTTGGCTCCATCCTGACAGTAAACGATGATCTTTTGATCCTGAGACAGGCCGAAGTTTTGGAACAGGCCGAGTAACTCAAGGGGCGGATCGAGAAAGGAAAAATTCGGGACGCCTTGCTGCGGCGTCAGCAGGTTTTCCACCGGCAGGTTGCGCGCGCCCGGAATGTGCCCCCCGCGGGTGATGCCCGGCAGGAGCAGGCAGCCGTCGAATTCCGCTGGCGTGCGAACATCGACCAGGGCGACGGCGGGATCGTCGAGCACCGCGGCCACATCCTGTTCAAACACCAAGTGGATGGGGCTGTCTAGGATGTTGACGGTGAAGGCGGCAGGAGTCGGAACCGCGGGCGAGGTCATGGTCAGCAGGCCCTGCTGGATCAACGGGAGCAAGGCATTGTAACCGCCATTGACGATGTAACTCTGGGTGACGCCGAAATAGGCCATCAAAAAACGCACCCTCGAGGCGAATTTCAACTCGCCGTCGTCATAGATGATGACCGTCTGCGCCCCAGTGATGCCCAGCGCGCCGAACAGGCTGGCCCAGCCCCTGTAGTTGCCGAAGGCTCCCGGCACCTGGCCGAAGGCGGTGACCGCGTCCACGTCGACCGGCACGGCGTTGTTGACGAAGCCCGGCGCGGAGATTTCCAGCTTGCTTTGCGCGGAGAGCAACACTACGCCGGGCTGCTTGAGCGCCGCGGGCAGGTCCCCGGCCGCCATCACGTAGGTGGAGGAAAGTGGCGACGGAGCCGAACCGGACGAGTTCGAGCCGCAGCCGATGGCAAGTGTCAGCAAGAGCGCCAGCAGGCACCAGCCCAATCGGAGTGGGCGTATCACGAAGATTTCTGGCTCGCTCAAGAACAGCAGCCGCTTGTTAGTAAGAAACAGATCGCCCTGCGCCGGCTCGCTTAGCTGACGGCAGCGCTGGGATTGCCAGGGGCCGGTATAGGACGCTAATCCGGCGAGGACCTGGCGCGGCTTGCCAATGGGCACCTGGAGGTTCGCACGGCTCATCAAACGGGTGGCTGCCTGGTGGAGCATGGTGAACTCTTCGGGCTGTAAATGGAGTCGCGCCAGATGCAGCGAGGGGAGGGGTTCCGAGCTCCGAGATAGCCTGAACGAACTTATTTGTTTCCGCCACCAGGCTTTGGGCTCGCTGCTCGTCGGCGGTCTGCTTGGCCGCGCGCTTCTTCTGTTCATCTTGATCGGATCCATGCATGGCCAAAATTATCAGTGCCACGCAGACGAACGGAACAATCAGGAGTGTCAAAGCTGTCAATATCCCAGTGCCCGATCGACCAGATTGATCAGCGGCTGGCCGCTTTGCAGGCGACGGAGGTTTTCGGCGAAAATCCGACAGGCGTCGTCGATATAGCCCTTGCGCGCCCCCGACATGTGCGGGGTCAGTAGCACCTGCTCCATTTCCCACAGCGGACTCTCGCGTTCAAGCGGCTCGGGCACCATCACGTCCAAGCCGGCACCGCCCAAGCGGCCGCTCTTCAGCGCGTCGATCAATGCCGTCTGATCGATCACCTGGCCGCGGCCAATGTTGACCAGGTAGGCGCCCGGCTTCATTGCGGCCAATTCCCGCGCTCCCACAAAATGGCGGGTTGCGGGTGTCAGCGGCAGGGTGAGCGCGATAAAATCGCTCTGCGCCAGAATCTCCTCGCGTTGGTCGGGGCCAAACCAGGCGCGCGGAATCTCACCCGCCGGATCGCCGCAGCCGGGCAGGCTCCAGCCGAAATCGCGATGCTCTGCGGGGTCGCGCTTGAGCGCCAGGACTTCGATCCCCAAGCCTTGGGCCAGGCGGGCGGTCTGGCGGCCGATGGATCCGTAGCCCAGCACGGCCAGGGTCTTGCCGCGCACCGGCTCGACCGTACTGGCGAATTCATGCACTCCGATCCAGTGCTTGCGCACCTGAGCGCGCAGGCATCGATGGAACTGATGGGCGTAGGCGAGGATCGACATCATGATGTATTCAGCGATTACCGCGCCGTGCACGCCGCTGACGTTGGTCAGCGGGATCGCGCTGGCCATCGTGGCCGGGTCGGCGGCGGCGCCGTCGATGCCCGCGAACATCATTTGGATCAGCCGCAGGCGCGGAGCCAAGGCGGGCAAATTGGCCGGTACCGCGTAGCAGGCGAGCACGTCGCACTCGGCCAATTCGGAGACCATCTGCTCGGGGAAGCGCACAGTCGGGCGCGCGGGTCCCGACAGCGCGAGGATGTGGGCTGCGGGTGCGGCTTGCTCAATCAGCTCCCGTTGCAAGGAAGTCAGCGGCATCCCAATGACGATCTTCATCGCTCAAGCGATTAACAGGCTGCCTTGCGGCTCACAAGTGGGCGTAACTTGAGCAGAGCGCCGGGCGTGCTTATATTGATTGAGAATTTGGCGCGATGGCGAGACGAATTTCGGCGCTCGGCGGGGCTCTTGGCGCGATCCTGATCGCGTTGCCGCAGTTGTGCGCGGCCCAGCCCAGCGATCAGACCCTGGTGATCAAGCCTCAGGTTTCCGCGCCTCAGGCGCCCAGCGCGCCGGCGCCGCCAGCATCGGCACCCAATCGTGCCGCGCCGCTGCCCAGCGACGAGGCCCAGCACAATGACGTCAATCTGTATCTTAACAATGAATCGCCCGACGCCGCCTATCAGCCCTACTTTCAGCCCGTGCGACCCTCGCAACCCGCGATGCCGACCGGGCCGTTGCCCTATCTCGGAGTCGGGGTTCACCCCTACGAGCTGGACTACACCGGCGGGCAGATCCACGGTCTTGAGGTGATCAGCGTGGACGCGGGCAGTCCGGCGGCTGCCGCCGGCTTGCGTCCCGCCACCAATCCAACTTCACTGGGCGCCAGTGGCGCCACTGCCGGAGCGCTGTTGGGGCCGGCGGAATTCATCATGATGCCGCTGCTCAAGAAGACCGGCCAATTGGGCAAGACCGGTGATTTGATTGTCGCGGTAGATGACAAGCGGGTTTCAAGCGAGCAGGATCTCGCCGAACAGTTGGCCCGGCTCAAAGCCGGCGATACCGCCTGGCTGACGGTCATTCGGGACACCACTAAGATTATCGGTAAGCCCAAGAGCGTCCAGATTAGGGTACGGCTGGGACCGGCCCATCAGGTGGCTGCTTCGGGCACCGAGTAGTTTACCGCACCCGCATCGGACCTCGGAACAACAGGTTTTTTCCGCTCGACTTTGCGCCGGTCGAGCGGTGACAGATTAAGAAGGCAGATGGAACGTAGTCTAAAAGAAGCGGTTTCGGAGTTGAGCGCTCGGATCGAGAGCGGCCAGGACCGGCGCTTTATCCTGACCGGATTGAAGGGCGCCGCCGCGCCCTTGCTCCTGAGTGAAGCCGCGCTTGGCTTGCGCCGTCCATCGGTAGTGGTCGTGCCGCTGGCCAGGGAAGCAGAAACACTGGCCGCCGAAGCGGGGTTTTTCCTGGCCCAAAACCTTGACGGCGAACCGCTGGGGCGCGGGTTGCATATCTATCCCGGTTGGCAAGTGGCGCCGTTGGGCCGGATCTCGCCCCTGCTGGACAATCAGAGCGCGGGATTTGTGGCGCTGTACGCCTTGCGCCGGCTTTCGGCGCCGCTGATTATTACTTCGATCGAAGCACTGATGACGCGTACGATTTCGCGCGCCAGCTTCGATGCTTCGGTGCTGAAACTGACCGCCGGCGACGGTGTCGACCTCGATGGTCTGGTTCAGGGCCTGGTTGCGATCGGCTATCAGCGCTTGCCGCAGACCGAAGAGCCGGGTGATTTCAGCGTGCGCGGCGGGATCGTCGATCTGTTCTCGCCGCTGTACCAACGCCCCCTGCGGTTGGAGCTGGAAGATGACGTTCTGGCCTCAATCCGTTTCTTCGATCCCGGCGACCAGCGCTCCCTGGGTGAGATCAACGAAGCTATCGCGATCGCGGCCCGCTTGGTGCCGCCCGGCGCGGTCCGCGAGCGCAAGCTGCGCGAGCGGGTGGAATTGCGCTCGGCCGAACTCGCGCTGGTGCGCAAGGAAGTGGCCGAGTTGACCGAGACCCTGGAGACCGGGCTGCTGTTCCCGGGGGTCGAGAATCTGCTGCCCTATATGTACGAGGCGCCTCTGGAGACGCTGTTCGATTATCTTCCCGCGGGCGCGCTATGGTGGCTGTTCGAACCGGGACGGGTCCTGGCCCAGGCCCACAGTTTCGCCGAGCAGGTGGCCGCGGCGGCCGCCGCCAATCTGGAGCAGCACCGTTTCTTTCCCGACCCCGCCAGCCTTTACCTGTCGGTGGATGAGCTGCGCCAACGATGGGAGGGGCAGACGGTGGTCGAAGTGGGTTCTCTGGTTACGATGCGCGGGCCGCAGGAAGGTTACGCCCCACCGATCGAAGTCCACTCCAAGCCTAGCTTGCGTCTGCGGGCCGCCGGCGAGGCCCGCAAGGCACCCTCCTTCGAGCCGCTGGCCGAGGAGCTGCGATCGATCCAGCGCCGGCGTGACCGTGCCCTGTTTACGGTTTATGGTGCCAGCCAGGCCACTCGCCTGCGCCGCCATCTGGAAGCTTACGGATTCGAGGTCAACGGCGAGGCCCCCGATTTTCGCCGCTGGCTGCAGAGCGAGGATCCGCGTCCGGCGATCATCCACGGAGAGATCGCCGCCGGCACCGCGCTGGAGCGCGACGGGCTTTATCTGTACAGCGAGGAAGATATCTTCGGTGAGCCGCGCGCGCGCCGGCGGGCCAAGCCGGTGGCGCGGGGGGTGATGGTCAGCTTGGAGGAGTTGCACGGGGGCGACTTCGTGGTCCATCGCGACCACGGGATCGGGCTGTTCCGCGGGCTCAAGCATCTCAAGGTGGAGGAAGCCGAGGGCGATTTCCTCAACCTGGAATATTTGGCACAGGACACGCTTTACGTGCCGGTGGAGCATATCAACCTGGTCCAGCGCTATGTTGGCGCCGGCGAAGGTGGCGCGCCCAAGCTGGACAAGTTGGGCAGCGGCTCCTGGGACAAGGTCAAGCAGCGTACCCAGCAGGCGGTGCTGGCGATGGCGGCCGAGTTGCTGGAAGTCTATGCCGCGCGCGAAGCGCAACAGGGGCACGCCTTCCGCCATCCCGGCGCCGAGTACGAGGAGTTCGTCAACCGCTTCGAATTCCAGGAGACCGAGGATCAGGCGGCGGCGATCGACGAGGTGTTGCGCGATCTCAGTCGCGAACGACCGATGGATCGGCTGATTTGCGGCGACGCCGGTTTCGGCAAGACCGAAGTCGCGCTGCGGGCGACGATGGTCGCGGTAGCCGACGGCTACCAGGTCGCGATGCTGGTCCCGACCACGGTCCTGGCCGAGCAGCATCTGGAGACCTTCCGCGCCCGGTTTCGCGACTATCCGGTCAACCTGGAGATGGTCTCGCGCTTTCGCTCGCCCAAGGAAAACAAGGCGGTCTTGCAGCAGGTGCGCGAGGGCAAGGTCGATATCGTGATCGGGACCCATCGCCTGCTCCAGGCCGATGTCGAATTCAAGAAGCTGGGCCTGCTGATAATCGACGAAGAGCATCGCTTTGGAGTCGCCGACAAGGAGCGTATCAAGAAGTTTCGCAAGCTGGTTGACGTGCTGGTCATGACCGGGACGCCGATTCCGCGGACCTTGCACATGGCGATGCTGGGGATACGGGATTTGTCGGTCATCCAAACCCCGCCGGTTGACCGCCAGGCGATCCAGACTTATGTGGCCCATTTCGACGACGGCCTGCTGCGCGAGGTGATCGTGCGCGAGTTGGGCCGAGGCGGCCAGGTCTTCTTCGTCCACAACCGAATCGAGAACATCGACCAGATCGCGCGCCATCTACGCGCCCTGGTGCCGGAGGCCAAGGTTGCGGTCGGGCACGGGCAAATGAACGAGCACGAATTGGAGTCGGTGATGCACGGCTTCATCTCCAAGCAGATAAACGTGCTGGTCTGCACCGCGATCGTGGAGTCGGGTCTGGATATTCCCAACGCCAACACCATTATCATCAATCGCGCCGACCAGTTTGGCCTGGCCCAGCTCTATCAATTGCGCGGGCGGGTGGGGCGTTCCAAGCAAAAAGCCTACGCTTACCTGCTGATTCCCGGCGAGCATCTCATTACCCGCGAAGCCAAGCGGCGGGTGGAAGTGTTGCGCGAGCTGGTTGAGGTGGGCGGCGGCTTCAAGCTGGCGATGCACGACCTGGAGCTGCGCGGCGCGGGTAACCTGCTGGGCCGCGAGCAATCGGGCCAAATCACGGCGGTTGGGTTCGAGCTTTATACCGAGATGATGGAAGAGGCCATTCGCGAACTCAAGGGCGAGTCCGAGCGGCCCGATTTCGAGCCCGAGCTGCAACTGGGCATCCCGGCCTATATTCCCGACGCCTACGTTCCCGACGAGGGCGAGCGCCTGGTGCTCTACCGGCGGATGGCGCGGGCGGCCAGCGTGCAGGATTTCGATGACTTGCGCGACGAGTTGCGCGATCGCTTTGGGCCGCTGCCCACCCTGGTCGAAAACCTGTTGGGGGCGATGAACGTGCGCCGCCAGATGCGCGATCTGATGATCCTGAGCGCGATCATGCGTGGCACCCAGCTCCACCTGCGCTTTCACGCCCAGGCCCCGCTGGAAGGGGCGCGGCTGGCGGCCCTGGTGGCGAACAACCGCACCCGGATGCGACTGGCGCCCAACGCCCAGCTCACGGTGCGGGTGGAATATCGCGGTTACGACGATTTGTTCACCGAGCTGGAGGCTGTCTTGCAGGCCTTGGCGGCCTGTGAAAAAGTTGAAAGCCGACCCCTTGGCGGCGCAGGACAACTCGCGAATTAAATTATGAAATCGGGCGCAAGATTGCTTGTCATCGTGCTGCTTGCCGCTTTCCTGCTCGGGAGCTGGGCGCAGAGCGGACGCGCGGCGGGAGAACAGGTGGTGGACCGGGTGGTGGCCAGCGTGGACGGCAATCCGCTGACGATGCAGGACTTGGTCAACTTTGCCAAGGCCAATGGCTTGACCCTGCCCACCGACAACTCGCCCGCCTCGGTGGCGATTCAGCGCAAGGCCTTGCGCGCGCTGATTTCCGAAACCGCGCTGGAGCACGAGGAGCAGGGCGTCGACGTGAGCGACGAGCAGGTCGATCGCTTCGTTCAGATGTTCGAGCAGCAGCACCATGTAACCGAAATGCAGTTGCGCCAGGAGCTGGCCGCCAACGGGATTTCGTGGGAGGAGTACCGGCGGCGGGCGCGGATGGAAGTGCAGCGGATGGCGTTGCTGCAGCGCCAGGTCAGCGACCAGATCGTGATTACCGACGATCAGGTGGCGGCCTATTACAAGGCCCATCCCAAGGATTTCATGGTCTCCCAGGAGCGCTACAAGCTGGCCCAGATTCTGATCGCGTTGCCCGCCGATCCCACCCCGGCTCAAGTGGCGGCGGCGCGTGCCAAGGCCACCGCGCTCGACAAAAAGGCGCGCGGCGGCGCCGATTTTGCCCAACTGGCGCGCAAGTATTCCGATGATGACAGCCGGGATGCCGGCGGCGAGTTGGGCGAATTCAAACCCGACGACATCATCGATCCGATTCTCGATGGCATTCGCGGCCTTAAGCCCGGCCAGGTCTCGGGCGTCATTCGCAGCAACCACGGCTTTCATATTGTCAAGGTGGAGGCGCACGACCTGCCCGGAGAGCAGCCTCTGAGCGAGGTTCAGGAGAAGATCCGGCAGAAGCTCACCCAGCAACAGATGCAAGTCCAGTTCAAGCATTGGGTCGAGGTCGATCTGATCAAGAACCACGTCGTGCACACCTATCTGTGAAGGCGGGCCGGCCATACCGCAAACCGCTGGTGATCAGCATGGGCGATCCCGCCGGTGTCGGTCCCGAGGTTATCGTCAAAGCGGCGCATCAATTGCATGGCCGGCGAAGCATCCCGCCGCTCCTGGTGGCGGGCGACCTGGCGGTCCTGAGTGAGGCCGCCACCAACGCCGGGTTGGCGGTCGAGTTGCACGCCTGGAGGTCGGGCGAGCCGTTACCGTCAAGTGGCTTGGCCGTGCTTCAGACCAGTGCTCTGGAACCCTCCGGGCGCAGGCCCGGGAAGCCCACGATCGAAGGCGCGGCGGCTGCCTATGGTTATATCCGTGCCGCGGCGGCGATGGCGGTGGCGGGCGAGGCGATGGGGCTGGTGACCGGCCCGATCAGCAAGGAATGGCTCAATCGCGCCGGCTATCATTTTCCCGGTCATACCGAACTGCTGGCCGAAATGGCGGGCGTGCAACGCTTCCGCATGATGTTTGCCAGCGGCCGACTGCGCCTGGCCTTGGCCACCGTGCATATCGGCTTGGCAGAGGTCCCGGCCCGGCTCAATTCCGAGCTGGTTTTTGATACCATCGACCTGCTGGCCGAGCATTTGCGGGCCGACTGCGGCCTGCCTCGACCGCGGGTCGCGGTGCTGGGACTCAACCCTCACGCCGGCGAGGGTGGGCTTTTTGGTCGTGAGGAAATCGACGCCATTGCGCCCGCTATCGCGCGCGCTCGAGCGCGTGGGATCGACGCATTGGGGCCGCTGCCGCCCGATACCGCCTTCGTGCGCGAGGCCGGCCGCTTTCGCTTTGACGGCGCGGTCGCGATGTATCATGACCAGGGGTTGATTCCGATCAAGATGCTGGACTTCGATCACGCGGTTAATGTTACCCTGGGGCTGCCCTGGGTGCGCACTTCGCCCGATCACGGGACCGGCTACGCTATCGCAGGCCAGGGCCGGGCCCGCGCCGGCAGGATGCTG
>Ga0080006_1123137_pt1 | contig 22715 bp, 22 predicted proteins | sample RS3BMetagenome_FD_69209 | JGI IMG/M metagenome (GOLD analysis project Ga0080006, IMG submission 69209) | Ferric oxide microbial mat and aquatic microbial communities from Rainbow Spring, Yellowstone National Park, USA - RS3B (SPADES... ...
GCCGTCGCGGACCGCGGTGGTGCGCAGGTTGGCCAGGTCGGTGCCGGCCCCGGGCTCGGAGTAGCCGATCGAGAAATGCAATTCGCCCGCGGCGATCTTCGGTAGGAAGAAGCTTTTCTGCTCGTCGCTGCCGAACGCCATGATCGTCGGTGCCACGCTGTTGATCGTCAGGAACGGCACCGGCGCGCCCGCGATGGCCGCCTCGTCGGCGAATATCAGCGAGTCCATCGGGGTGCGGTCCTGGCCGCCGTACTCCTTGGGCCAGTTCAGGGTTAGCCAGCCGTCCTTGCCCATCTGGGCGACCGTCTCGCGGTAGACATTGCCGACCCCGATCTCGCCCTGCGCGGAACTCAGCGCCTCGCGGCGCTCCGGTGTCATCAGGGTGGCGAAGTACGAACGCAGCTCGCGACGCAGCTCCTCCTGTTCAGGGGTGTAACTGATGCGCATTGCAGCCGTCCTTCACGTGAAACGTCGTTTGCGGGTCACAAGCCGCCGCCCGACCGAGGGCTACCCGTCCGCCTCCCCGGTTGTAACACGTTCTAGTCTGGGAATCCAGCGACCGTTTCCACAGAGGTACCGGCGACCTATGGTGGACGTGCGTACTGGTGGGCATGTTCTCGGATGGAAGGCCAGGTACAAGGAGGGTGCTATGCGAGTGATCGTCGACCATGACCGGTGTGAAGGTAACGCGATATGCGTGGGAGTCGCGCCCGATGTCTTCGGGTTGGACGACGAGGACTATGCGGTGGTCAAGCTGGACCCGATTCCGCCCGACCAGGAGCGACTCGTCGAACAGGCGATTGCCGACTGCCCGCGCGCGGCGCTGCGCCGGCAAGACCAGTGAGCAGCGACCCGAAGCCGGCCGAAGCTTCCCGAAACTAAAGCTATCCCAAAACAAAAACTAGAGGTATTCATAAATTGACCAGGTCCAATGGCAGCGCGAACGCGACCGATCTGTCCGGAAAGGTCGCGGTGGTCACCGGTGCGGCGGCGGGGCTGGGACGGGCGGAGGCGCTCGGTCTGGCCCGACTCGGGGCCACCATCGTGGTCAACGACATCGCCGCCGCGCTGGATGCCTCAGACGTCATCGACGAGATCAACGCCACCGGCGCTGATACCGGCGCCAAGGCTGTAGCGGTCGCAGGTGACATCAGCCAACGTTCAACTGCCGACGAACTCGTTGCCGAGGCCGACGGGCTGGGTGGACTGCACATCGTGGTCAACAACGCCGGGATCACCCGGGATCGGATGCTGTTCAACATGTCCGACGAGGAGTGGGACCAGGTGATCGCCGTGCACCTGCGCGGGCATTTCCTGCTGACCCGCAATGCGGCCACCTACTGGCGCGCTGAAGCCAAAGAGGCCGGCGGTTCGCTTTTCGGCCGCCTCGTCAACACGTCATCGGAGGCGGGCCTGGTCGGCCCGGTGGGCCAGGCGAACTACGGTGCGGCCAAGGCGGGCATCATCGCACTCACCCTGTCGGCCGCGCGGGCGCTGGGCCGTTACGGCATCTGCGCCAACGTCATCTGCCCTCGCGCCCGCACCGCGATGACGGCGGACATCTTCGGTGCGGCACCGGACGCGGAAGCGGAGCAAATCGACCCGCTGTCGCCCGAACATGTGGTCAGCCTGGTGCAGTTCCTGTCCTCCCCGGCGGCCGCGGAGGTCAGCGGCCAGGTGTTCATCGTCTATGGCCCGCAGGTCACGTTGGTCGCTGCGCCCACCGCCGAGCGTAAGTTCCGTGCCGACGGGTCGGCCTGGGAGCCCGCGCAACTGAGCGCCACCCTGCAAAGTTACTTTGCTGGCCGTGATCCCGAGAAGAACTTTTCCGCGGTCGGGCTGATGGAACAATAGCAATTCGAGGCAATGCAAACCGGGCGGAATCCGTTGTAGAACGTGTGTCAAATTGTTGCCGGCGTGGGGTTCTGACCTGCTGAATTAACGTCCCTGACAAGGAAATGCCGTTCGTTGACACTGCGAACTTCTTCTGAGTTAATATGTTGCGGCTCACGCTGAGCCGCACGCGAACCAAGGCAATGCAAGGGCGACATACGGGCTTCGCCGCGCGCAGCAGAGGGGGCTATCAAGTTGGTTCAGCAGCTTGCGGTTCCCGCCCGCGCCGTCGGCGGGTTCTTCGAAATGATGATCGACACCGGCCGCGAGGCTTTCCGCCGGCCGTTTCAACTCGGGGAGTTTCTGGATCAGACGTGGATGATCGCGCGCGTCTCGCTGGTGCCGACGTTGCTGGTGTCGATCCCGTTCACCGTCCTGGTGGCTTTCACGCTCAACGTCCTGCTACGCGAAATCGGTGCGGCGGACTTGTCCGGGGCGGGAACAGCTTTCGGCACCATCACCCAGCTGGGCCCGGTCGTGACCGTGCTCGTCGTGGCCGGCGCGGGAGCCACCGCGATCTGCGCCGACCTGGGTGCACGCACCATCCGCGAAGAGATCGACGCTCTTCGGGTGCTTGGCATCGACCCGGTCCACCGGCTCGTCGTTCCCCGCGTGCTGGCGTCGACCATCGTCGCATTGCTGCTGAATGGTCTGGTGGCCGCCATCGGTCTCTCCGGCGGTTATGTGTTCTCCGTCTTTATCCAGGGCGTCAACCCGGGTGCGTTCATCAACGGGTTGACCGTGCTGACCGGGTTCCGCGAGTTGATCCTTTCCGAGATCAAGGCGCTCCTGTTCGGCATGGTGGCCGGGCTGGTTGGATGTTACCGCGGCCTGACCGTCAAAGGCGGGCCCAAGGGCGTCGGCAACGCGGTCAACGAAACCGTGGTCTACGCGTTCATCTGCCTGTTCGTCATCAACGTGGTGATGACGGCCATCGGCGTGCGGATCACGGCGAAGTGACGAGGGAGAGCCCGCGATGAGCTACGACGCCGCGCTGCGGTACCGCCGGTTGTTGTCCAGGCTGGAGGGGCCGGTCGACGACTTCGGCGAACAGGCATTGTTCTACGGACAAACCATGCGCAACGTCCCGCACGCGCTCACCCGCTACCGCAAGGAGACGATCCGGCTCGTCGCCGAGATGACGCTGGGCTCAGGAGCGCTGGTGATGATCGGAGGAACGCTCGGCGTCGCGGCCTTCCTGACCCTGGCGTCCGGTGGCCTGCTCGCCGTGCAGGGCTACGCGTCGCTGGGCAACATCGGTATCGAGGCGCTGACCGGTTTCCTCTCGGCCTTCTTGAACGTCCGCGTCATCGCCCCGGTGATCGCGGGCATCGCGCTGGCGGCCACCATCGGCGCCGGGGCCACCGCCCAACTGGGGGCAATGCGGGTTGCCGAGGAGATCGATGCCCTGGAGTGCATGGCAGTGGAGTCGGTGTCCTATCTGGTTTCCACCCGGCTGATCGCCGGACTCGTCGCGATCGTTCCGCTCTACTCGCTGTCGGTGCTGGCCGCGTTCTTCGCCGCGCGCTTCACCACGGTGTACGTCAACGGCCAGTCCAAGGGCCTCTACGACCACTACTTCACTACCTTCCTCATCCCGTCCGACCTGCTGTGGTCGTTCCTGCAGGCCGTCGCGATGGCGATCGCGGTGATGCTGGTCCACACCTATTACGGCTACAACACCACCGGTGGTCCGGTCGGTGTGGGGATCGCTGTCGGCCAGGCGGTGCGGACCTCGCTGATCGTCGTGGTCGTCATCACGTTGTCCATCTCGCTCGCCGTTTACGGCGCGTCCGGTAACTTCAACCTTTCCGGGTAAGGGGGACCCTCAAAGACGCATGGCTGACACCGAGTCGCGACGTTTATCTGTCCGGCTGGCGGCGGCGCTGCTGGCCAGTCTTCTGGTGGCGTTCGCGGTCCTGACCTATCTTTCCTACACAGCCGCTTTCGTCTCGACTGACACGGTCACCGTGTCGTCGCCGCGGGCCGGGCTGGTGATGGACCAGGGCGCGAAGGTCAAATACCGCGGCGTTGCGGTCGGCAAGGTCGAGGCCATCGACTACGCCGGTGACCAGGCGCGGCTCACGCTGGCGATAAACAGCGACGACATGCACTTCATCCCGTCCAACGCGGCGGTTCGCATCGCCGGAAGCACCATCTTCGGTGCCAAGTCGGTGGAATTCATTCCCCCTCGGACGCCGTCGCCGACGTCACTGCGTCCCGACGCGCACGTGGCGGCCTCGGCGGTGGCGCTGGAAGTCAACACCCTGTTCGAGTCGCTGATCGACTTGCTGCACAAGATCGACCCGGTCGAGTTGAACGGGACGCTGAGCGCGCTGGCCGAAGGGCTGCGCCGGCACGGCGACGACCTGGGCGACACCTTGTCGGGGCTGAACACCCTGGCGCGCCAGGCCAATCCCGAGCTACCCGCGTTACAGCACGACTTCCGCAAGGCTGCCGTCGTCACCGGCGTCTACGCCGACGCGGCTCCCGACCTGACCAGGGTCATCGACAACCTGCCGACGATCAACAGAACCGTGGTGGACCAGCAGCGCGACCTCAACGACACGCTGTTGGCCACGATCGGCCTGTCCAACAACGCCTATGCCACTCTGGCGCCGGCGCAGCAGGACTTCACCGACGCCGTCAACAGGCTGCGGGCCCCGATCAAGGTGGCCCACGACTACTCCCCGGAGTTCGGTTGCCTGTTCGCGGGTATCGAGCGCGGTATCAAGGAGTTCGCCCCGCTGCTGGGTGTCCGAAAAGCCGGTCTGTTCACGTCGTCCAACTTCGTGTTGGGTGCGCCCTCGTACACCTATCCGGAGTCCCTGCCGGTCGTCAACGCGTCGGGAGGTCCGAACTGCCGGGGTTTGCCCGACATTCCGACCAAGCAGACCGGCGGTTCGTTCTACCGCTCGCCGTTCCTGGTCACCGATAACGCCTACATCCCTTACGAGCCGTTCACCGAGCTGCAGGTCGACGCGCCCTCGACGCTGCAGTTCTTGTTCCACGGCGCCTTCGCCGAACGGGACGACTTCTGATGGCGGCCAAGGGGATGCCGTCGCGCCGGTCGGTGGTGATCAAGGTCAGCATCTTCACCGCGGCCATGCTGCTGGTGGCCGCGGCCCTGGTGGCGGTCTTCGGCGAATTCCGGTTGGGTCCCGAAAGCACCTACCACGCAACCTTTACCGACGTGTCGCGGCTGAAACCCGGCCAGAAAGTCCGCATCGCCGGGGTTCCGGTCGGATCGGTGTCGGGAGTAAAGCTCAACCCGGACAACACCGTTGACGTGAAGTTCGGTGTCGACCCGCGCTACACCCTGTATTCGTCGACGCGTGCGGTGATCCGGTACGAAAACCTGGTCGGCGAGCGATTCCTGGAGATCACCTCCGGACCCGGTGAGCTGCGCAAGCTGCCGCCGGGCAGCACCATCGACTCCCGGCACACTCAGCCGGCGTTGGATCTCGACGCGCTGCTGGGCGGACTGCGCCCGGTGGTCAAAGGGCTTGACGCCAAGAAGCTCGACACCATCAGCAGCGCCGTCATCCAGCTGTTGCAGGGCCAGGGCGGGGCGTTGTCCGATGTGCTGTCCGACACCAGTGCCTTCTCGTCGGCGCTGGGCCAACGCGACCAGCTGATCGGCGAGGTGATCACCAGCCTGAACACCGTGCTGGGGACCATCGACCGCAAGAGCGCGCAGTTTTCGGCCAGTGTCGACCAGTTGCAGCAATTGATCAGCGGACTGGCCGAGAACAAGGACGACATCGCGGGCGCCATCCCGCCGCTGGCGTCGACGGCGACGGATTTGACCGAACTGCTGAAGAATTCGCGCCGGCCGCTGCAGGGCATCCTGGAAAACACCCGGCCGCTGGCCACCGAACTGCACGACCGCCGGGCCGAGGTGGACAACGACATCGAGCAACTGGGGGAGGATTACCTGCGGCTGTCCGCGCTCGGCGCGTACGGGTCGTTCTTCAACATCTACTTCTGCTCCGTATCGATCAAGATCAACGGCCCTGCCGGGGGCGACATCCTGCTGCCGATCGGCGGCCAGGTGGATACCAGCAAGGGGAGGTGCGCTTTTGCCAAATAACCCAAGGCGTGAGCGCGACCCGCTACGCACCGGCATCTTCGGCACGGTGCTGGTGGTGTGCGTCGTGCTCGTCGCCTTCGGGTACGCCGGCTTGCCGTTCTGGCCGCAGGGCAAAACGTACGAGGCTTACTTCGCCGACGCCAGCGGCATCAAACGCGGCAACTCGGTGTTCGTGTCCGGCCTCAAAGTCGGCAAAGTCCAGTCCGTCGGTTTGGCGGGGGACAGCGCGAAGGTGACCTTCGACGTGGATCGGCACGTCGTCGTCGGCGATCAGTCGCTGGCCGCGATCCGCACCGACACCATCCTCGGCGAGCGCTCGATCGCGGTGACCCCGGCGGGCGGCGGCGAGGCGACCACCATTCCGCTGAGCCGCACAACCACCCCGTACACGCTGGCCGGCGCGCTGGAGGACCTGGGCCAAAACGCGAACGATCTGAACAAGCCGCAGTTCGAGCGGGCCCTGAATGTGCTCACCGACACGCTGCACGACGCCACCCCGCAGCTGCGCGGCGCGCTGGACGGCGTGACGTCGCTGTCGCGTACGCTCAACCGCCGTGACGAGGCGCTGCAAGGCCTGCTGACGCACGCCAAGTCGGTGACCGCGGTGCTGTCCCAACGCGCCGAACAGGTGAACAAGCTGCTCGACGACGGAAACGAGCTGTTCGCCGCGCTCGACGAGCGGCGCGCCGCGCTGGGCGAGCTGATCTCGGGAATCGACGACGTCTCGGCACAGATTTCGGGCTTCGTGGCCGACAACCGCAAGGAGTTCGGGCCGGCGCTGCGCAAGCTGAATGCGGTGCTGGACAACCTCAACGAGCGCCGGGACTACATCACCGAGGCCCTCAAACGGCTGCCCACCTACGCCACCGAGCTGGGCGAGGTGGTCGGGTCCGGGCCGGGGTTCAACGTCAACGTCTACGGCGTCATCCCGGCGCCGCTGCTCGCGACGGTGTTCGACTTCTTCTATCAGCCGGGCAAGTTGCCGGCCAGCCTCGCCGACTACCTGCGCGGGCTGATCCAGGAACGGTGGATCATCAGGCCGAAGTCACCATGATCAGACGTATCGCCGGCGGCGGGCGGCTACGCCACGCCACCGTCATCGCGCTGATCGCGGCGCTGCTGGGCGGGGTGTATGTGTATGCCTCGCAAGGCAACAGCCGAAAGGTCGTCGGCCACTTCACGTCCGCGGTCGGGATCTACCCCGGGGATGAGGTGCGCGTTCTCGGGGTGGCGGTCGGTTCGATCGACACGATCGAACCGGGACCATCCGACGTCAAGATCACCATGTCGGTGTCCAAGGACGTCAAGATCCCGCAGGACGCGAAGGCCGTCATCGTTTCGCCGAACCTGGTGTCGGCGCGGTTCATTCAGCTCACCCCCGCATACACCGGCGGCGCGGTGCTGCCCGACGGCGGCAGCATCGGCCCGGCGCGCACCGCGGTCCCGGTCGAATGGGACGAGGTGAAGCAGGCGCTGACCCAACTGGCCGCCCAACTCGGTCCGACCGGATCGCTGCAGGGGCCGCTGGGTGCGGCGATCAACCAGGCGGCGGACACCCTCGACGGCAAGGGCGAATCGTTCCACAACGCGTTGCGCGAGCTTTCCCAGGTCGCCGGGCGGCTGGGGGATTCGCGCGACGACATCTTCGGCACCGTCAAGAACCTGCAGGTGCTGGTCGACGCCCTGTCGGCCAGTAACGAACAGATCGTGCAGTTCGCCGGAAACGTCGCGTCGGTCTCCCAGGTTCTGGCCGACAGCTCGCGCCACCTGGACAACACCCTGGGCACCCTGAACAAGGCGCTTTCGGATATCCGCGGCTTTTTACACGGGAACAACTCGACGCTGATCGACACGGTCACCAAGCTCAACGATCTGGCCCAGACGCTGAGCGACCGGAGCGACGACATCGAGCAGGTGCTGCATGTGGCGGGTCCCGGCATCGCCAACTTCTACAACATCTACGACCCGGCGCAGGGTACGCTGAACGGCCTGCTGTCGATACCCGAGTTCGCCAACCCCGTGCAGTTCATCTGCGGTGGATCATTCGACACCACCGGGGGGCCGAAGGCACCCGAATACTACAAGCGCGCCGAAATTTGCCGCGAGCGGCTGGGTCCGGTGCTGCGCCGGCTTGCGGTGAACTATCCGCCGATCATGTTCCACCCGCTCAACACGATCACCGCCTACAAGGGCCAGATCATCTATGACACGCCGGCGACTCAGGCCAAGGCGGCCACGCCCATCCCGCAGTTGACGTGGATACCGGCGAAAGGTGCTCAACCGCCGCCCGCGCAGAACCCGGCCGACCTGCAGGCCCTTCTTGTCCCGGCGACCCCGCAGACCGGCGCCGTGTCCGGCCCCCGGCCCGGTCCGCCGCCGGCCGGTTCGATCGGTGCTCCCACCCCGAACCCCGCCTTCGGTCCGCTCCCCGGACCCCCGCCGACTGCCGCGCCCGCCCCGCCGCCCTCACCCGAGCCGGGCGGTGGCGGATGAACTGGATCTGGTTGCGCAGCGGTGCTCTAGCCGTCGGCGGCGTGATGCTGGCAGGGTGTCAGTTCAACGGGCTGAACTCGTTGACGATGCCCGGCACCGCCGGTCATGGGCGTGGCGCCTACTCGATCACCATCGAATTGCCCGACGTGGCGACCTTGCCGCAGAACTCGCCGGTGCTGGTCGACGACGTCAGCGTCGGCAGTGTCTCCGGTATTTCGGCCGAGCAACGGCCCGACGGGTCCTTCTATGCGGCAGTGAAGGTGGCTTTGAACAAGGACGTGGTGCTGCCTGCCAACGCGACCGCAACCGTGGCGCAGACATCGCTGCTGGGTTCCATGCATATCGACCTGGTTCGCCCGAAGGGCAAGCCGGCGACCGGCAGGCTGACCGACGGGTCACAGATCCCGGAGGCGAACACGGGCCGCTATCCCACCACCGAAGAAGTGCTGTCGGCGCTCGGTCTGGTGGTGAACAAGGGCAATCTCGGCGCGCTGCAGGAGATCACCGACGAGACCTACCAGGCCGTCGCCGGCCGGCAAGAACAGTTCGTCGACTTGGTGCCGCGGCTGGCGGAACTGACGGCGGGGCTCAACCGGCAAGTCAACGACATCATCGATGCGGTCGACGGTTTGAATCGGTTCTCGGCCATCCTGGCCCGTGACAAGGACAACCTGGGCCGGGCCCTGGACGGCTTGCCCGAAGCGGTCCGCGTCCTCAACAAGAACCGGGGCAACATCGTCGATGCATTCGCCTCCCTCAAGAGGCTGGCACTGGTGACCTCGCGGGTGCTCGCAAAAACCAAAGTGGACTTCGCCGAAGACCTCAAAGGCCTGTATTCGGTGGTCAAGACCCTCAACGACAACCGCAAGAACTTCGTCACCTCGCTGCAACTGCTGCTCACTTTCCCCTTCCCGAATTTCGGCATCAAACAGGCCGTGCGCGGCGACTACCTCAACGTCTTCACCACCTTCGACCTGACCCTGCGCCGGATCGGTGAAACGTTCTTCACCACGTCGTACGCGCTTGACCCGAACATGATGCACATGAGCGAGATCCTCAACCCGCCCGATTTCCTGACCGGCGAATTGGCCAACCTGTCCGGACAGGCGGCCGATCCGTTCACGATTCCGCCCGGCACGGCTTCGGGTTCTGAGCGGCACTAGGGGCGGCGCGGATGATCGACAAACTCACCAGGGTCCAGCTGGGGATCTTTGCGGTGATCACCGCTGTCACGCTGGTCGTGATGGCCGTCTTCTACCTGCGGCTGCCGGCCAAGTTCGGCATTGGAACCTACGAGGTCAGCGCGGATTTCGTCGCCGGCGGCGGACTGTACTCGAGCGCCAACGTCACCTACCGCGGTGTCGCGGTCGGGCACGTGGAGTCGGTGGGGCTGAACTCCAGCGGTGTCACCGCCGAGATGCGGCTCAACAGCGGCACTCCCATCCCGTCGAACGTCACCGCAACCGTCAAGAGCGTGTCGGCCGTCGGGGAGCAGTACATCGACCTGGTGCCGCCGAGTACGCCGGCAACCACCAAGCTGCACAACGGCTCGCGGATCGACCGGCAGAACACGCGGATCGGCCAGGACGTCGCCGACCTGTTGCAGCGGGCCGACACGCTGGTCAACAGCCTCGGCGACACCCGGTTGCGCGAGTTGCTGCACGAGACGTTCATCGCGACCAACGGCTCGGGTCCGGAGCTGGCCCGGTTGGTGGAATCCGCCCGGCTGCTGGTGGACGAGGCCAACGCCAACTACCCGCAGGTGTCGAAATTGATCGATCAGGCGGGTCCGTTCCTGCAGGCGCAGATTCGCGCCGGCGCGGACGTCAAGTCGCTGGCGGACGGGCTGGCGCGGTTCACCTCCGACGTGCGTCAGGCCGACCCGCAGCTTCGCTCGACCCTGGCCACCGCCCCGGGCGCGGCCGACGAGGCCAGCACCGCCTTCTCCGGCATCAGCCCGTCCTTTCCCACGCTGGCGGCCAGCCTGGCCAATCTGGGCCGGGTCGGCGTCATCTACCACAAGTCGATCGAGCAATTGCTGGTCGTCTTGCCGGCGCTGTTCGCCGCGATCACCACGGCCGCCGGCGGCACGCCTCAAGACGAGGGCGCGAAGCTGGACTTCAAGCTGGACCTCAACGACCCGCCGCCGTGCGCCGTAGGGTTCCTGCCGCCGCCGCTGATACGCACGCCGGCCGACGAGACGCTGCGCGAACTCCCCAAAGACCTGTACTGCAAGGCCGCGCAGAACGATCCCAGCACCGTGCGCGGCGCTCGCAACTATCCCTGCCAGGAGTTCCCCGGCAAACGGGCGCCGACGATCCAGCTGTGCCGCGACCCGAAGGGTTACGTGCCGGTCGGCCGCAACCCCTGGCGGGGTCCGCCGGTTCCCTACGACACGCCGGTGACGAACGGCCTGAACGTGCTGCCGCCCAACAAGTTCCCGTACATCCCGCCGGGAGCCGATCCCGATCCCGGAACGCCTGTTGTCGGGCCGCCCCCTGCGGGTGTGGTCCCCGGGCCCGGGCCCCTGCCCGATCACCAGCCGGCATACGACCCGCCGCCGCCCAACGACAGCGGGCCGCCGCCGGGCAACCCGTCGTGGATTCCGCCCGGCGTCCCGCCGGTTCCGCCGCAGCTGCCATACCCGAAGTGGCTGCCGCCGCCACCTGCGCCGGAGGGGATCAATCCGCCGCCGCCGGGCCCGGGACCGGAGAAGCCGTGGGGGCCGCCGCCCGGCCCGCAGCCGCAGGCCAGCGGCACGGCCTACACCACCTATGACCAACGGACCGGCGCCTTCAAGGACCCCTCAGGCGGCACTGGTATCTTCGCGCCCGGCGCGAACGGCGCATCCGGCGCCGAGAATTGGGTGGACCTGATGCTTGATCCCAGGCCTCTTTGATTGGGCCCTGCGGTGACTGACGACCAGACGACGACGCAGCGCGCTCGTCGGCGCGCTTCCCGCGCGGCGGGACCCGCGAAGTCCCAGTCCGATGGGGACCCGACCGTTCGGGTCGATGTCGCGCCGACACCCACGACGAAAGCCGGCGAGGGGTTCAAGACGGTCAAGGCCGTCAAGCCGCCGCCGCGGCGGCAACCGCACCGGACGCTGGTCGCGTGGCTCTCCTGCGCCGCCGCCGTTCTGGCGATGGGCGCGCTGGCAGGCTGCGTGTTCGCGCTTGTCACCCAGCACCGGCGCGCCGAGGCCCAACAAGCGCGCGACCAGCGTTTCGTCGACACCGCCGAGCAGACGGTGGTCAACATGTTCAGCTACAAACAGGACAACATCGACGAAAGTGTCAACCGTTTCTTCAGCGGCACCAGCGGACCGCTGCGCGGCATGCTCGGCGCCAACAACAACATCGAGAACCTCAAGGGCCTGTTCCGTTCCACCAACGCCTCATCGGAGGCCGTCGTCAACGGCGCCGCCCTGGAGGGCATCGACCCGGTCACCGACAACGCGTCGGTGCTGGTGTCGGTGCGGGTCACGGTCGCCGACATCGACGGGGTCAACAAGCCGTCCATGCCCTATCGGCTGCGTGTCATCGTGCACGAAGACGAGTCCGGGCACATGACCGGATACGACCTGAAGTATCCGGACGGGGGTAACTGATGCGCCGGCGGCGGTGGCTGCTCGCCGTGGCGGCCTCCCTCGCGGTGGTCGGCATCGTCGGGCTGTCGGCCGCAGCCGGCTGGTTGTACTGGGACCGGGTGCAGACGTGCGGTGAGCAGGCGGCGCGGGCGGAGTTGCCGGGGCTGGCCGCCAAGCGGATACCCGAGGTGTTCGCCTACGATTACCAGACCGTCGAGCGCAGCCTCGCCGTGGCGTACCCGTACCTGACACCGAACTATCGCCGGGAGTTCCAGAAAAGCGCCAATACGCAGATCATTCCCGAGGCCAAGAAGCGAGAGGTGGTCGTCCAGGCCAACGTTGTCGGCGTAGGAGTCATGACTGCCAGGCGGGACTCGGCGTCGGTGATGGTCTACATGAACCGCACCGTCACCGACAAGTCACGCCAGCCGCTCTACGACGGCAGCCGGTTGCGGGTGGATTTCACGAAAGTCGGCAACCAGTGGCTGATCGCCTACATCACGCCGATCTAGTTCCGGCGGCCGCCGTCACGCTGGCGTGCCTGTGGGCACCCAGCGTCACCCTGGCGTGACACTCGACGCGCGTCCCGACGCCCGGGGTCAGTAGCAGATGGCAATGTCGTTGCATTGCAGCGGATAACGCTGGACCGGGCTGGGCGGGGGGCCGGCGAGCTGCAAGGAGAAGGGCTGCTTGCTCATCGCCGGCTGCAGGCCGCAGACGGCGCCGTGCAGAGAGGTGTGCGTGCCGGTCATGGTCTCGTTGTCGAACGCATAGGTGTCGGTGGATGCGCCGGTGCCGCCGTTCGGGCAGGTAACGCCGTCGGGCTTGCCCACCTGGAAAGTCCAGAGGCCGCCGGCCAGCCGGGCTCTGCCGCTGAAGTTCTGCAACTTGTCTTCGCGGCTGATCCGTTCGTTTGTCGAGCTCACCACGTTCAGGGCGCAGAAGTCGGCCATGATGTCGGGGTTGGAATAGTCCTTGTAGTAACGGCTTCCGTTGACCTGGTCGCAGAGCGCCGTGACAGTCCAGGTCGCCCCGGACACGCCCGCCTGGTTGAAGGTGTAATCGCCGTCCGCCGGTGGTGCGACCGCGTGCGCCGGGCTACCCGACTCCAGCGCGAAACCCAGCGCAACTGCGCAGCAGATGCCGGCGCCGGCGGCCGACCCGTGACGGATCTTCACCCATCCCTCCCTCTGCGACCCCTCTGCGACTCTCTGCGACCTTCCTTCGCCGCGGTATCGAGTATCACAGCGTTCCGGTCGCAGCACCATGCCGTTGGAGCTATTCGGCTCCGGGCGGACGAGTCTGCGCGAGCGCGTCGAGGAACGACCTTGCCCAGCCGTCCACGTCGTGAGCGAGCACCTGGCGCCGCAGTGACCGCATCCGGCGCCGGCCCTCCTCGACCGTCTGGTTGAGCGCGGCTTCGATCACGTCCTTGACGGCTTTGGTGTCGTGCGGATTGACCAGGTAGGCCGTGCGGAGTTCGGCTGCGGCGCCGGTGAATTCGCTCAGTACGAGCGCCCCGCGCAGGTCGCTGCGGCAGGCGACGTACTCCTTGGCGACCAGGTTCATCCCGTCGCGCAGCGGGGTGACCAGCATGACGTCGGCCGCTACGAAAAACGCGATGAGCTCGTTGCGGGGAACCGGGCGATGCAGGTAATGCACCACGGGGTGACCGACCTCGGCGTACTCGCCGTTGATGTGGCCGACCTCGCGCTCGATGTCGTTGCGCAGGATCTGGTAGCTCTCCACGCGTTCGCGGCTCGGTGTCGCCAGCTGGATCAGGACGGTGTCGTCGCGTTTGGCGCGTCCCTCCGCGAGCAACTCGGAGAAGGCCTTCAGCCGGATATCGATGCCCTTGGTGTAGTCGAGCCGGTCCACGCCGAGCAGGATCTTGCGGGGGTTGCCCAGCTCGGCGCGGATCTCGCGGGCCCGGCGCCGGACGTCGCGGTGGCGGGCCGCTTGATCGAGCGCGGCGGAGTCGATGGAGATGGGGAAGGCGCCCACCCGGACGGTGCGGGAGCCGAGCTCGACCTCACCGAACCGCGAGCGCACGCCGACCGATCCGCGCGAGGTATTGACGCCGATGAGCCGCCGGGACAGGAACAGGAAATTCTGGGCGCCGCCGGCCAGTTGGAACCCCACCAGGTCGGCGCCGAGCAGGCCTTCGATGATCTCGGTGCGCCAGGGCAGCTGCATGAACAGCTCCACCGGCGGAAACGGAATGTGCAGGAAAAAGCCGATGGTCAGGTCCGGCCGCAGCTCCCGCAGCATCTTCGGGACCAGTTGCAGCTGGTAGTCCTGCACCCAGACCGTCGCGCCTTCGGCGGCGGCGCGCGACGTGGCTTCGGCGAAGCGCCGGTTGACCTCGACGTAGCAGTCCCACCATTCGCGGTGATAGCGGGGTTTGACGATGACGTCGTGATACAGCGGCCACAGGGTGGCGTTGGAGAATCCCTCGTAGTACTCGGCGACGTCGTCGGCGCTGAGCCGTACCGGACGAAGCTCGAGGTCTTCTTGAACGATGGGCTCGTCGTCGAAGTCGACTTCCTCAGCGGCAAGACCCGGCCAGCCGACCCACGCCCCGCGGCGGCGACGCAGCAGCGGTTCCAGGGCGGTGACCAGCCCGCCCGGGCTGCGTTGCCAGGCGGTGGTGCCGTCGGGAAGCCGCTCCTGATCGACCGGCAACCGGTTGGCAACCACCACGAAGTCGGACTTCCCGAACTGGGAGGTCTCCGGCTTTCGCGCTCCCGCGGGGGGCATCTAGGCGTCGAGCTTTGACGGTCCGATACCTAGCATGGACAGGAAAACGCGGCATTCGTCGGCGTCGGTGGCGTATGCCGCGACGACTCGCCTCGCCTGGCTCGCGGTGCTGTCGGCCACCGGCTCCACGTCGCCGATTTCACTAGGGTCAGGTTTGGTAGCCATGTAGCAACTGTAGGCGACACCGCAGTGTGCGCGCAGCCACCTCTCGGGATGCGCAAACCCTGCCGCGGGGCCCCTCGCGGCCGCGCTCGACGGTCTGGTGGTCAGAGTCCGGCGACTCCTGTTGCGCCGTCAGCCCGCCATAGGCTGGATGCCGGCCGCCGACAGGCGGCCGGGAGGCGCTGGCAGACACCGGAGGCGGAGTGGCGGATAAGGAATTGGTGTTCGACTTCGCTGACGTGGTCGTCGAACGGGGTGGGGTCCGCGCCTTGGACGGGTTGTCCGCCGCCATCCCGGGGCAGGGCGTGACGGCGGTCTTCGGTCCGTCGGGATCGGGCAAATCGACGTTGCTCCGGTTGTGCAATCGACTGGAGGTGCCGACGAGCGGGCGCGTGTCGTTCCGCGGCAAAGACGTCGCCGAAACGGATCCCTTGTGGCTGCGGCGGCTGGTGGGGATGTGTTTCCAGCGTCCAACGCCGTTCCCCGGCACGGTGGCCGACAATCTGCGAGCGGCCGACCCGAACGCATCCGATGCGCGGATGCGCGAGACGCTGGGGCGGGTTGCATTGACCGGATCGTGGTTGGATCGCGATGCGACCGCGCTCTCGGGCGGGGAGGCTCAGCGCATGTGTCTGGCCCGCACACTGATGGCCCGGCCGGAGGTATTGCTGCTGGATGAACCCACCTCCGCCGTCGACGCCGAAGCGGCCGTGTTGATCGAGCGCGCGGTGCGCGCACTGGCTGCCGACGGGATTCCCGCCTTGTGGGTCACTCATGACGCGGCGCAGGTGGAACGGGCCGCCGACCGGGTTCTGCACATCGAGCGCGGCCGCAGCCTGGGGCTCGGGGCGATTGGGTCGGTGCAGTGACGATCGGTGCGGTGATGAACGGTCAGGTCGGTTGGGTCGGACTGGTCACGTCGCTGGCGTTGGTGGCGTTGGCGGCGGCCATTTCGCTGTGGCAGCGGTTGGGTCTGGAACGGCAGGTGGCGTGGGCGGCGGTCCGCGCGCTGGTTCAGCTGCTTCTCGTGGGTGGTGCGTTGACGCTGCTTTTCGAGCCCGGCCGATCGCTGTGGTGGTCGTGGGCGTGGGTCGCCGGCATGGTCACCTATGCCGGGGATCTCGCCCGCCGGCGGGCACCCGAGGTGCCGAAGCTGGCCCCGTTGGCTGTTGCGGCGTTCGCCGCGGCGGCCGCCGTCACCTTGGGCGTGATCTTCGGGCTGCGGGTGTTCCCGCTGCAGGCCCGAACACTGGTGCCGATCGCGGGCATGATGATCGGCAACTCGATGACCGCCATGGTGCTGGTGGCCCGACGGCTGGTCGACGAGCTGCGCGACAAACGCGACGAGGTCGAAGCCAGGCTCGCCCTCGGGCATCCCTCTCGCCAGGCCGCCGCCCCATACCTGCGGGTCGCGTTGCGGTCGGCGATCTCTCCGCAGATCGAAACCACCAAAGCCACCGGGCTGGTGTTCTTGCCGGGCGCCATGACCGGCCTCATCCTCGCCGGCGTGCACCCGGTGCAGGCCGTGCTGGTGCAGGCCGTCGTCATGTTCCTCATCCTCGGTTCGGTCGCGGCCACCACGGTCGTCGTCGCACTGGGTCTGGTCCGGCTGGTGTTCACCCGTGACCACCGGCTGCTGGCGCTCGGTCAGCGCCCCGGCCGTCGCTGATCGGGCTTACGACCCGGCGCGACGCTGCTTACAGACTGGCCGTAATGTGTAAACAGTCGGATTTGACAGAAGGTGGCGGAATGACAATCTCCGAGCAAGCCGGTGCCGAGGCCGCTTCGAAGGCCGGCTCGAAGGGGGCCAACGCCGACGGTAAGGAGCTGGTCTCCTATGAAACTCTTGACGACGGCCGGATCGCCCGGATCTGGCTCAACCGGCCGGAGGCCCACAACGCGCAGAGTCGTGGCCTGTTGGTCCAGCTCGACGAGGCGTTCCTGCGCGCCGAGGCCGACGACACCGTCCGCGTGGTGATCCTGGCGGCGCGCGGCCGTAACTTCTCGGCGGGCCACGACCTCGGCTCGGAGCTGGCGTTGGCCGAGCGGCAGCCCGGACCGGGCCAGCTCCCGAGCTTCCGTATCAACGGCGGAACCCGCGATCCGATCGCAGAGAAGATCTACCTGCAGGAGTGGCACTACTTCTTCCAGAACACCTGCCGATGGCGCGATTTGCGCAAAATCACCATCGCCCAGGTCCAGGGCAACGCGATCTCCGCCGGCCTGATGCTGATCTGGGCGTGCGATTTGATCGTCGCCGCCGACAACGCGAAGTTCAGCGACGTGGTCGCGGTGCGGTTGGGAATGCCCGGCGTCGAATACTACGCTCACCCTTGGGAATTCGGTCCCCGCAAAGCCAAAGAGCTGTTGCTGACCGGAGATGCGCTGGACGCCGACGAGGCCTATCGGCTGGGCATGGTGTCCAAGGTGTTCCCGGTCGCCGAACTGGCCGACAAGACGTTGGAATTCGCCCGGCGCATCGCCGACCGGCCCACGATGGCGGCGCTGCTCGTCAAGGATTCCGTCAATGCCGCCTCCGACGCGATGGGATTCACCGAGGCGTTGCGGCACGCGTTCCACATCCACGAGTTGGGGCACGCGCACTGGGCGGCCCACAACGAGAACAGATACGCGGTCGGCCTGCCGCCCGACGTCGAGGACTGGCGCAGCGCGAAACCGACTCAGGTGGCCCGGCGCGACACGCCCTAGCGAGGCGCCGGCCCGCCACCATGAGGCGATCGCCAAACGCGATATCACCGGCGATATCGCATTTGCAGAGCGTGTGGGGTCCCCCTGATGGGGCTGATGGGGCTGATGGTAACTCGCTTCCGACCGCCATCCGGTGACCGGTATGGCCGACGCCCGGCAGGAACGCCGGCATGGTTCGATGACTAGAACTTGTTTCAGTTTTGCTGGGAGGAGCTTGCGTGCAGCTTTCTTTTGACAAACGGACGTACCTGGTCACCGGCGGTGGCAGCGGAATCGGCAAGGGCGTCGCCGCCGCGCTCGTCGAGGCGGGTGCCTCCGTCATGATCGTCGGGCGCAACGCCGACCGGCTGGCAGCCGCCGTCAAGGAGATCGAAGGCATCGAAGCGCTCCCGGGTGAGGGCTCGATTCGCTACGAGCCCGCCAACATCACCAACGAGGACGAGGCCGCCCATGCGGTGGACGCGGCGACGGCGTGGCACGGCCGGCTGGACGGGGTGGTGCACTGTGCGGGCGGGTCGGAAACGATCGGTCCGATCACCCAGATCGACTCGGAGGCATGGCGTCGCACGGTCGACCTCAACGTCAACGGCACCATGTACGTGCTCAAGCACGCCGCGCGCGAGCTGGTGCGCGGCGGCGGCGGTTCCTTTGTGGGCATCTCGTCGATCGCGGCCAGCAACACCCACCGCTGGTTCGGCGCCTACGGCGTCACCAAGTCGGCGGTCGACCACATGATGATGCTGGCCGCCGACGAGCTCGGCCCGTCCTGGGTGCGGGTCAACAGCATCCGCCCGGGCCTGATCCGCACGGACCTTGTCGCGCCCATCACCGAGTCTCCGGAGCTCAGCGCCGACTACCGCGCTTGCACACCGCTGCCGCGGGTCGGCGAGGTGGAGGACGTCGCCAACCTGGCCATGTTCCTGCTCAGCGATGCGGCCGCCTGGATCACCGGACAGTGCATCAATGTCGACGGTGGCCACGTCTTGCGACGTGGCCCGGACTTCTCGGCGATGCTGGAGCCGTTATTCGGCGCCGAGGGGCTACGCGGGGTGGTCTGAGCCCAGACCCGCGTCCCGCTCGGCGAGGGTGGAGACCGCCGACCAGTCCAAGTCCCCGCCCCCGGTCGCCACCAAGGTCAGGAAGCGGTCCCGCAGCAGGCTGGCCAGCGGCAGCGGAACCTGCAGCTGCTCTCCGGCGGCGAGCACCAGACGGACGTCCTTCAGGCCGAGGTTCGCGGCGAAACCGGCCGGCTCGAATTGCTGTTTCGCGATCAGCCCGCCATAGGTCTGATAGGCCGGCGCCGCAAACAAACTCGAGGTGAGGAGGTCGACGTACTGCCGCCTGTCCACCCCGGCCTTGGCGACCAGCGCCACGGCCTCACCGATGCTCTCGATGACCGACGCGATCAGGAAGTTGCCGCTCAGCTTCACCAGGTTGGCCGTATGCGGCTGCTCGGACACCACGAAAGTTCGCTGGCCGATCGCGTCGAACAGCGCAGACAACGGCCGCAGCGCCGTCGGGGCGCCGGCCGCGACGACGAAAAGCTTCGCGGCCGCGGCAGCGTCGGGCCTGCCGAACACCGGTGCCGAGACGTACCGTTGGCCCGCTTCCGCGTGCGCGGCCGCCAGGCGCTGCGCGAGGGCGACGCTGATGGTGCTCGACGAGACGTGCGTGGCGCCGGTGCGCATCGACGCCAGCACACCGGCCCCGATTTCCGGGGAGCCGAACGTGACGTCCTCGACGGCCCGGTCGTCGGCGAGCATCGTGAACACGACCTCCCCGCCGCTTGCTTGCGCGACGCTCCGCGCGGCCGTCGCACCCTGCTGGACCAGGGTTTCCGCCTTATCAGGGGAGCGGTTGTAGACGGTCACGTCGTGACCCGTTTTGATCAGGTTCACGGCCATGCCCCGGCCCATGTTTCCCAGGCCCACGAATCCGATGTCCATGCACACAGCCTGCCTTGCCCGGGCCAGTCCTTACCATGATGGGCACGCCATAGTGACACCGACCAACGCGGGAGCAGCGGATGAAGCGACTTGACGGCAGGCGGATCCTGGTGACGGGTGCCGCCTCGGGGATCGGGCAGGCCACCGCGCTGCGGTTGCTGGACGAGGGCGCCCGGGTGGTGAGCGCCGACATCGTGGCCGACGGCCTGGACGCCACGCGGGCGAGAGCCGAGCAGGCCGGAACGGCGGATCGCCTCACCGCCGTGCCGATGAACGTCGGCGACGAGAATTCGGTGATCGACGCAGTGCGACGGGCGGTCGAAATCCTCGGCGGTCTCGACTCCCTGGTCAACGCGGCCGGCATCCTGCGCGCCGCCCACACCCACGAGACCAGCCTCGAACTATGGAATCACATCATCGCGGTGAACCTCACAGGCACCTTCCTGGTGGTTCGCGAGGCGCTGCCGGCGTTACTGGCGAATTCGCAGAGCGTGATCGTGAACTTCAGTTCCACGTCGGCCTCGTTCGCGCATCCCTACATGGCGGCCTACGCGGCAAGCAAGGGCGGGATTCAGGCCTTCACGCACTCCTTGGCGCTCGAATATGCGCGCGACGGCCTGCGGGCGGTATGCGTGGCGCCGGGCAGCATCAAGTCCGGAATCACCGACGCCACGGGCGGATACATTCCGAAAGACGCCGACTGGTCGCTGTTCACCCGGTTGATGCCGGTGCTGCCGACGACCGTGGAGTCCAGCGGCACCGGGATGGCGGACCCTGGAGTCGTGGCCGGTGTGATCGCCATGCTGGTCTCGGAGGACGGCGCCTTCATCACCGGTACCGAGATCCGCATCGACGGCGGAACGCACGCCTAAAGCGCGGCGTGGCCGGGCGCAGCGGGGCGTCACAATTTGACCGTCGCAAATTGACCTAAATTAATTGACGCAGCGCACGCCGCCGCCGTCGATCGGCTTCCCCTCGTCGGGCGTCGGATAAGTGGTGGCGGTACCGTTGTAATAGTACGTGCTTGCTGTGCTGGAAGTTGTTGTGCTGGTCAATGTTTCGTCCATCGAAGTGGTATCGTCGGTGGCCGGCATCGCGAAGTTGGTGTCCACGGTCACGCGGATGTGCTCCGGTTGGATGCCGGGGTCGGGGCGCTTCGGGGCATCGAGGCCGAGCAGGGTGGCGACATTGTCCGCGTCGGTTTGTGCGCCGGTGCCGTATTCGATGGTGGTGGTGGTCGGTTCGCCCGAGTTGCGGTCGCGCACTTGGCCCGCGGTGTAGCCGTGTTTTTTCAGCGCACGGGCTACCTCGCCGGCCATGCCGCTCATGCTGCCGGAGTTGATCACGTCGACGACGCTGGACGGGTTGGGCTTTGCGGCCGTGCTGGTGGTCGGGGTGGGTGGGGGGGCGGCGCCGATCGCCGCCGCCACCTCCGCCTTGATCGCGGCCGGGTCGATGATGTTGACGTCCTGGCCGTCGATGTTGTCGTAGCGGACTACGGGCAGTGTCCGGAACTTGACGTGACCGCCGGCCAGTGCCCCGAGCCGTTGGATGAGGTCGTCGTCCCAGCCTGCTGAGAGCACGATGTCCTTGCGGGCCACCGCCATCAGGCTCTTGAGCTTGTCCAAGTTGGTGAACGTGCCGGTATCCTGCAGTTCCTGCATGACCGACGACAGGAAAGCCTGCTGCCGGTGCGTGCGGTCCAAATCCCCGTTCTCCAGTCCGTGCCGCTGCCGGACGAACGCCAGCGCCTGCGCGGCATCCAGCCGTTGCTGCCCGGCCGGGAAGTCGGCGCCGGAGTACGAGTCGTAGACGGGGTGGTTCAGGCATACCTCCACCCCGCCCAGGGACTGCGCCATGTCGTAAAAACCCGCCAGGTTGACCTCGGCGAAGTAGTCGATCGGGACGCCGGTCAGGCTGCGCACCGCACGCAGGGTGGCCGCCCGGCCGGCTTCGCGGCCCTTGGTCTCCAGTTCTTTCTGGTCGCTGACCCCCCGGTCGGCGAGCTTTTGCGCGACGTACTGCTTGGTGAGCCCGTACGCCTCTTTGATCTTGATGTGGTTGTATCCCGGGACGCCGTTGAAGGGCACCCAGTCGTCCCGCGGGATCGAAAAGGCGACGACTTTGTCGTCGGCTCCGACGTGCACGAGTATCAGCGTGTTTGTGTTGTAGCCGCCGTCGTCGGAGTCCCCCGCGTGCAGGTGCTTGAGGATCGACCAGGGCAGGTCGTTGCCGTCCTGGTCTTTGCGCGAGTCCAGTCCGATGAGCAGGATGTTCATGGTGTTGCCGCTGGATCGCGGGTCTTCGGGGCGCAGGGCGTCCGATACGGTGATGCCTCCCAGCGCACCGTGGGCCACGTAGTAGCCGACCGCGGTCAGCAACACCGCTCCCGCCGACACCAACGCCATGAAGCCGTGTGCCAGCCCTTTGCGGAGCCGTGACGGTCGACGAACGGCCCGGTGGCGGTGATGAGCACCGCCAGAGCGTGCCGTCACGATCCTCCGCCCATCCCCGGCGCATCGGCAGGTACCGCACTGGTGGCGGTTTGCGGCGAGGTCGCTCGGAGCATGACGTCAAGTATGCGGGAGCTTGCTTTGAAGCCTCGAATCGGGAAAGCCCCGAAATCCCCCGGGTGGCGTCGTCACCTGGCGCGACCCGGGCCGATCGACGGGCGGCAACCGTCCTCTTACCAGCATGTTTCCGGTACAGAGGGCGCCTACCGCCACTCTCGTCGCACGGGATGTGTCCCAAGGCACACCCGGCCGACGGGATCGACGTCGAAGCCGCCGCGGCCTCGCTGGCATCGGCGGTCCCTCAACGGCGCGCGCCGGTGTCGTTTGCAGCCGTCTTACGATCGCCTGATGCCGACTGCGGAACATTTCTCGATCGAAGGGCCCGGCGGCATCCGCATCGTCGCGGATCGGCTGGGCGATCCTTCGGCGCGGGCCCGGGCGTCGGTCCCGGTGGGCCCGGACGAGCCCGCCCCGGCGCTGCCCGCGTCGATGGCTTTGGGGTAGCCGGGCAGGAGGGTCGGGTCGTGGGTCACGTCGACCGCCCGGCGGTCCTCGCT
>Ga0080006_1153655_pt1 | contig 22705 bp, 20 predicted proteins | sample RS3BMetagenome_FD_69209 | JGI IMG/M metagenome (GOLD analysis project Ga0080006, IMG submission 69209) | Ferric oxide microbial mat and aquatic microbial communities from Rainbow Spring, Yellowstone National Park, USA - RS3B (SPADES... ...
GTGACCGGTGCCTGGGCCGCGGGGGGTAGGCCCAATAGCGCTCACTATGGCGTTGCCGAGCGGCCGCCGCGAAAGGCGGCGGTTGGCTCCAGGGGGGGCGAGGGGTTCAGCGGCAACGCCTTTGGGCCGATGATGGCGACCTTCCGCCGCGCCGTCGGAGACCGCCGTGGCGCCCTATCCAAGCGGTCTTGGGGGTAGGCCCGGCGGCGATGGGACCTACATCAAGCCGGCGCGCGCCCGGACAGGGCCACGCACCCTTCTGCGAGAAAGTCCGGCCGGATGCCGCTCCACCTTCGCGCCCCTGCTGGGAGGCCTGACCGATGCCCGCGTCCCCGCCCCGCACCGTGATCGGGCCCCGTCACCCCGTGCGCCTCGCCCCCTCCCTCCTCTCCGCCGACTTCGCCGACATCCGCGCCGCCTGCCGCACGGCCGAGGCGGCCGGGGCGGAGGTCCTGCACCTGGACGTCATGGACGGCCGCTTCGTCCCCAACCTCACCTTCGGGCCGCTCGTCGTGGAGGCCGTCCGCCGCTGCACCGGCCTCTACCTGGACGTCCATCTCATGATGGTCGAGCCCGACCTGCTCGTGCCGGCGTTCCGCAAGGCGGGAGCGGACGGCATCACCGTGCATGCCGAGGCCTGCCCCCACCTGCAGCGGTCGCTGGCGCACATCCGCTCGCTGGGGGCGCGGGCCGGGGTCGCCCTCAACCCGGCGACGCCCGAGTCCGCGGTGGACTACGTCTGGGACAGCGCCGACCTGGTCCTGGCGATGACGGTCAACCCGGGTTTCGGCGGCCAGGCCTTCCTGCCGGCGGTGATGGAGAAGGTGTGGCGCCTGCGCGCGTCGGCGGAGGCGCGCGGCTGGAGCGGCCACATCGAGGTCGACGGGGGCGTCTCTCCGGAGACGGCCGCGACCGTCGTCGCGGCTGGGGCGGACACGCTCGTCGCCGGCTCGGCCTTCTACGGAAAGCCGGACCCCGTCGCGGCGGGCCGGGCGATCCGGGAGGCGGCCGAGGGCTGGCGGCGGGCGTAAGGCTGCCGACGGCCCTCGGCGGGTCGCTCCGCGGGGGAGGCGGTGGGTCGACGGCCCGCGGCGGGTCGCTCCGCGGGGGGAGGCGGCGGGTCGACAGACCGCGGCGGATCGCTCCGCGGGGGGTGGCGGTGGGTCGACGGCCCGCGGCGGGTCGCTCCGCGGGGGGAGGCGGCGGGTCGACAGACCGCGGCGGGTCGCTCCGCGGGGGGAGGCGGTGGGTCGACGGCCACGCCGGCCCATCCGGAGGGGCGGCCGCCCAAGCCGGGTTCCGGTGTGTGCGGCCACCCCACGGGCCTTCGGCGCCGCCAGGCCGCGACGACATGGCGCGTCGTCCTCCTCGCCGGCCTGTCCACAAGGATGTCGGCCGCGCCGGGAGAACCGATGGCCACGGGCGAGACGTCCGGCGGCCCCACGAGGGCTGGCGGCCTGCTCGCAGACCCGCACCATGATGCGCAGGCCCGCGGCGATGGCAGGCCGCGACGATGTCGCGGCTCATCCTCCCCGCAGGCCCATACCAGGAGGCGATCGCGCTTTGCAGTACACCCGACTCGGACGCACCGGCCTCAAGGTGGCCCGGCTGTGCCTTGGCACGATGAATTTCGGCCCCGTGACCGCCGAGGCGGACGCGCACCGAATCATGGACCGCGCCCTTGAGCACGGCATCAACTTCTTCGACACGGCCGACGTCTACGGCTGGAAGAAGGGTGAGGGCATCACCGAGCGGATCATCGGCCGCTGGTTCGCGCAGGGGGGCGGGCGCCGCGAGAAGGTGGTCCTCGCCACCAAGGTGTACAACGACATGGGCGACTGGCCGAACGAGACCCGGTTGTCGGCCCTGCATATCCGCCGTGCCTGCGACGACAGCCTGAGGCGGCTGCAGACCGACCACATCGACCTCTACCAGATGCACCACATCGACCGCAACACGCCGTGGGAGGAGATCTGGGAGGCCTTCGAGGTCCTGCGGCAGCAGGGCAAGGTCCTCTACTTCGGCAGCAGCAACTTTGCCGGCTGGCACATCGCCCAGGCGCAGGAACAGGCGAAGGCCAGGCACTTCATGGGCCTCTGCTCCGAGCAGAGCCTCTACAACCTCAACGCCCGGACGGTGGAGTACGAGGTCGTCCCGGCGTGCGAGGCGTACGGGCTCGGCCTCATCCCATGGAGCCCGCTCGGCGGGGGCCTGCTGGGCGGCGTGCTGCAGAAGGCGGCCGAGGGGCGGCGGGCCTCCGAGGGTCTGCAGAAGCAGGTCGAGCGGAACCGCGGCAAGATCGAGGCCTACGAGAATCTGTGCGCCGAGATGGGCGAGAAGCCGGCCGACGTGGCCCTGGCGTGGCTTTTGCACAACAAGGTCGTGACGGCGCCGATCATCGGCCCCCGCACGGTGGAGCAACTCGACGGCTCGCTCCGCGCCCTGGAGATCCAGTTGTCCCCTGAGGTGATGGGCCAACTCCACGAGATCTTCCCCGGGCCGGGCAAGCCGGCACCGGAGGCTTACGCGTGGTAGGTGGGCACGGGGGGACGGGCGCCATACCCGCCCCCCTGCCCGCAGGCTCCGGTATTCGAGGGGACGACCGCGGGTGAGGGCAGGGCCCCCGGGAAACCCGGCGGGCCGCGGAGAGCGGCTGTCCGACCGCCTCGATGTCCCTTGCGCCATCGGCTGCTTCCGGTTTGCCGGGGGGGGGCCGAGGGCCGGCGCCCGAGGCGGCTGCGCAACCGGGCTTGCGCAGCCGCCCGCCTCCCTACTTGTCCTCCGTGGCCTCCGCGTCGATGGTGATGCGCACGCGGGTATCCACCACTCCGGCCGCGGGATGGCCGTCGGCTCCCCAGGTGATGCCGAAGTCGCGCCGGTCGAGGAAGCCGGTAGCGGCGAAGCCCACGCGGCGGTTGCCCCAGGGGTCGTCGATCACCGCGCTGACCTCGCACTCCAGCGTCACGGGCGCGGTCTTGCCCATCATCGTCAGATCGCCGGACAGGCGGCAGCGGCCCGGGCCCAGGGGCTCGGTGGACCGGCTGCGATAGGTGATCTCCGGGAAACGCTCGACGTCGAAGAAGTCCGCGCCACGCATGTGCTCGTTCCGCTGCGCGTTGCGTACCTCCAGGCTTGCCGTCGCGATGCGGGCCTCGATCTCTGCCGGTACCCCGTCGGCCCATTCCAGGCTGCCGCCGACTTCGTTGAAATACCCGCGGACCGTCGCGATGCCCAGGTGGCGGACGGCGAATTCGACGTAGCTGTGGCTCGGGTCGACGTGCCAGGCCATCGATCGTCCCCCTCGCGTACCTGCGCACGGCCGGCTCTCCCTCCTCGGTAGGCCGATGCACGGCTGCCCGTTCCGCAGCCGCCTGCGGCGCCCGGTGGGGGAGGACCCGTGTGCGTGGGCGGGGTGTTCGGGGAGGGGGTTGGTCGGTCCTGCCAGATTCCCGGTTCTCCGCCGGAGCGGGAGCGGGGGGGGGCGGGCCGTGCATGCGCTCGCCGCGACCGGCGGGAACGCGGTGCCCTCTATTATTTGGTGAGCGCATACCGCTCACGGTGTAAGACCGAACTCCCAAACTGGGGCGAAGTTCGTTCGCGCCATCGACGTGGACCAGCATGGCTCTGCGGGATCCGTTCGTCATGGTGGCGATCGGCCACTCCCTGTTCCGGATCGAAGACCGGCTGGCCCTGGTCGCCCTGCTGCGGGACGTGGGCACAGGGCGGGGGCAGCCGAGCGGAGTGAAGGCGAGATGGCCGGGGAGGATGTAAAGGGACTTACGCCATACATGTGAGGGAGGTCACGCCAAGGACTTGGGTGAGGGTGCCCGCGATGTCGCTTCAGCGTGCTTCGCCTGCAATCCCAAGGGGGCGAGCGAGGCCGTGGCGTCAGCGGTTGACGCCGGCCAGCGTTGCGGCATAATGGATTTATCATTTCCGCACGGAGAGGTGAGTCCCGCGAAGCCCACGCCACCGGAGGATGACAGGCGTGCCGCCCTCAGCGCGCACCGCGCCCTCAACCGGCACCCGGAGGGCGTGACAGACGAGGAGTTCCTGGCGGGCGCCCCGTTCTTCGACCCCCACGACCTCGTCCAGGTCAAGTACGAGATGTTGCGCCGGGCGTGGAACGACCGGGACGACCGCAACGTCAGCCGCACCGCTGCCGCCTTCGGCTTTTCACGCCCTACCTTCTACGAGGCCAAGAAGGCCTTCGACACGGGCGGACTGCCGGGGCTGCTGCCTCAGAAGCCAGGCCCCCGTCGCGCTCACAAATTGACCGCGGAAGTCCTGGATTTCCTCGAACAGGTGCTGGCGGGCGAACCGGGTCTTACCGCCGCCGAACTGGCTCGAAGACTGCACACCCAATTCGGATCGTCCGCGCATCCCCGCAGCATCGAACGCAGCCTGGCGCGGCGGAAAAAAAGGGGGCGGCCGACGCAGGGTGCGGGCGGTTCGGGAACCCACCCCTGACGACGCGCGACGAGGAGGTGCGGGCGTACACGCTGGGGTTGCGCGGCGGCGCCTTGCCGCAGGGACTGAGGCTCTCGCTGCGCCGGAAGGGGTGACCCCAGGATGTCCGGCGCCGGACTCACCACGTGCCAGGTGATGCCGCCGTCCTGGGTCTCCAGTACCTGCGCGACACCCGTGCCGTCTTTCCCAGCCCCAAAAACCACCCCCCAGCCGTCCTGCGGGGCCACGAAACCGATGCTGCGGATGTCGGCCGAGGTCACCCGTGGGTGGATCTGCCGCCAGGAGCCTCCGTCCGGAACGACGTGCCGATGCCAGGCGTGCGCGCGCATCTGGCGGATGCCGTCCGCCGGTAGCCCGCCCAGGCCGGGAGCCGCCCAGGGACTCCGGCGCCCGGCAAGGCGGTTCGGGGTCAGGGGGCGGTGACGGCCGGATTCCCGCCGCCACCGCCCCCCACGGGTTCACGGGGCCTGATGCGCCGGGTGCGGCAGTTCGAAGCGGGCGAAGCGGCGGACGCGGACGTTCTCGCCGGCGCCCGCGGCGAAGCGCTCGATCCAGGCGCGGACCGTGACCGTCGGGTCCTTGATGAAGGCTTGCTGCAGCAGGCAGGCCCGCTGCAGGTACTTTCGTTCCTTGCCGCGGATGATCTCCTGCACGATGCGCTCCGGCTTGCCATTGCCGCGGGCCGTCTCCTCCGCCGACCGGCGCAACTCGGCCAGGACCTCCGCCGGCACGTCCTCGGCGGCGACGTAGTCCGGCGCCGACGCCGTGATCTGCAGCAGCAGGTCGCGTACCAGGGCGCGAAAGGCCGCGGTGCGCGCCAGGAAGTCGGTCTCGCAGCGCACCTCGATCAGGGCGGCGATGCGCCCGTCCGCGTGCACATAGGCCTGCGCGAGGCCGGCGCCGGCATCCCGGTGGGCCTTTGCCGCCGCCGCCCGCTCCGCGCCGGCAGCCAGGGCCGCGGCCGCCGAGCGCACATCCCCGCCCGCCGCCTCCAGCGCCCGCCGGCAATCGAGGACGCCCGCCCCCGTCTGCGCACGCAACTCCTGAAGCTTCCGAAGTTCCACCGTCACTGCCGCCGCCTCCTCCGCCACAGGTTGGGTCCACGGATCCCAGGTGGGGGCGGACGGCGCCCGCAGCAAACAAAAAAGGCCCTCGTCCGAAGACGAAAGCCAAAAACGCTTCCGCGAAAAACTTCGATTGCCGAAGGCCGCTCCGTTCAGTGCGGGCGTGTCGCCGACACCTAGCCCCTGTATCGGGGGGCATCCGTCCCGGCCTACTCCCGTACGGTTTCGGCGGGCACCTGAGGGGTGGGTTCAGCAGCGGCACGCCCGTGGGCTGCATCGCTTCCGCCCCTCCCGCCGCGTCGCACCGACCCGCGGCTCTCTGGGGGAAGGGGGGGTGGCCGATCGGTCCCCGTCATCGGTGTGTAGGGGCAATTTACCATCTGCTGCCGTGGGCGTCAAGGGTATGGGTGCCCGCGTAATGGCGGTAGGGGGCGGAGAGGGCTTCTACCCGGCCGGCCGGCGCCTCCGCCCACGGACCAGCCAGCGGGCAATAGGCAGGTTCGCGGGCCAACCCTGCCGTGAACCGCGCCGCCGGGCGGGCACGGGCTCCGCAACACCGTCAGCGCCCGCCCTTGTTTCGCGCCCGGTGGACGCGCGTAGCGCCTCTGCACATCGGGGCCGGCACGGAATGGGGCGAAAAACCGGCTGGCGGAGCGCCGCCTGGCGGCGGCAGCCGGCATACGTCTGCCGGTCGCGTCAAACCGCGCGTGCGGCCATGCCGGGGAGCGGGGGCAGGGCAGGGGAGCGCGACGGACAGCCCCTGCCCCTCGTGCCACTCCTTCCCGTCCTCGGGGCGCCGGGTCCTCGGGTCCTCGGGGCCCGCCCCTACCCCCGCAGTCCGGCGAAGGCCGCCAGCGCCCGCTCCAGGTGGGCACGGGTGTGCGCCGCCGAGGGCTGGACGCGTAGCCGGGCCTGCCCCTCCGGGACGACGGGGAAGCCGAAGCCGACCACGAGCACACCCGCCTCCAGCAGCCGGGCGCTCCAGGCGATGGCGTCTCTGGTGGCGCCGACGATGATCGGCACGATGGCCGAGGCGCCGGGGAGGGGCTGGAACCCGCGCGCTAGGAGGCCGGCGCGCAGGAAGGCCGCGTTGTCCCGCAACGTCGTCACACGCTCCGGCTCACGCCGCAGGATGTCGAGTGCGGCAAGGGCCGCCCCCGCGACGGCCGGGGGCAGGGCGTTGGAGAACAGCTGTGGCCGCGACCGCTGCGTCAGGTAGTCCACCACCGTGCGCGACCCGGCGACGAACCCCCCCGCGGCGCCGCCGAGCGCCTTGCCGAGGGTGCCGGTGACGAGGTCCACGCGGCCGAGCAGGCCGAAGTGCTCCGCGACGCCGCGGCCGGTGGCGCCGAGCACCCCGATGCCATGGGAGTCGTCGACCGCGAGGACCGCGTCGTACCGCTCCGCCAGGTCGACGAGTTCCGGCAGCCGGGCCAGATCGCCCTCCATGCTGAAGACCCCGTCGGTGACGATGAGCCGTGTCCGCGCCTCCCGGCGGGCGGCCAGGGCCTGCTCCAGGTCCGCCATGTCCGAGTGGCGGTACACGACGCGCTCGGCGCCCCGGATCAGGCGGCAGGCGTCGATGATGCTGGCGTGGTTCCACGCATCGGAGAAGACGGCGTCCCCCGCGCCGACGAGCGTGGGGATGAGCCCCTCGTTGGCGTTCCAGCACGACACGTAGGTGAGGGCGGCCTCGGTACCCACCCAGTCCGCTAGCCGCTCCTCCAGGGTGCGGTGCAGGTCCAGGGTGCCGCTGATGAAGCGGACGGAGGCCGCCCCGGCGCCGTAGCGCTCCAGCGCCGCGACGCCCGCGCGCACGACCTCCGGGTGGTCGGCGAGCCCCAGGTAGTTGTTGGAGCAGAGCACCACCACCTCGCCCACGCCCTCGAGAACCGCGCTGGGCCCCGTCGCGGTGGTGAGATGGTGTACCGTCTTGTACGTGCCGGACTCGCGAAGACCCCGGAGTTCCTCTTCCAGGCGCGTGTCCAGACCGGTCTGGGCCATCGTCCATCCCCCTCCCGTGTTCCGGCGGCCGCTACCGCCCCACCTCCAAGAGGACCTTCACCGCCTCGCCGCTGCGCAGCAGGTCGAAGGCCCGCGGAAACTCCTCCAGGGCGAGTCGGTGCGTGATGATGTCCGCCGGCCGGATCCGGCCGTGCGTCAGGAAGTCCTCCACCTGGTACCACGTCTCGTACATCTTGCGCCCGTTCACCCCGTGGATGGTGATGCCCTTGAAGATGACCTCCTCGGCCAGGTTCAGGCCCACCTCGCCGGACGGCAGCCCGAGTAGCGCGGCCCAGCCGCCGCTGCGCAGCAGGCGCAGGCCCAGGCGGATGCCGGCGGGGCTACCGGAGGCCTCCAGCAACACGTCAAACCCCCTCCCGTCCCGGGTGCGGGCGAGGAGGGCGTCGACGGCGACACCGTCGCGGGCGTCGCACACGGCGTCGGCACCCATGGCCCGGGCGCGTTCCAGCTTGCGCGGATTGACGTCCAGCGTGACCACGTCGATGGCGCCCGCGGCGCGGGCGATGGCGGTGATCAGGAGGCCGATGGCGCCGGCGCCCATCACCAGGACCGTCCTGCCCGACACGCTATCGACCATGGCGGTGTGCATGGCATTGCCGAGCGGGTCGCAGAGCGCCCCCACCTCGTCGCCGATCTCGGGCCGCAGTGGCCAGACGTTCTCCTCCGGGAGGCGCACGTAGTCGGCGAAGCAGCCGTCGACGTCGACGCCGATGATGTCCACGCGGTCGCAGATGTGACCCTGACCGGTGCGGCAGCAGTAGCAGTGGCCGCAGCCGATATGGCCCTCACCGGACACGCGGCGGCCGGGCCGGACCGAGCGCACCGCCGCGCCCGTCACCACCACGGTCCCCATGAACTCGTGCCCGATCACGCGGCCCAGGGCCACGCGGCCGGCGGCCCAGGCGTCCCACTCGTAGATGTGCAGGTCCGTGCCGCAGATCCCGGCCTTCTCCACGCGGATCAATACGTCGCGCGGCCCGATCTCGGGGACCGGCACCTCCGCCAGCAGAAACCCCGGACCCGCCTCGGCCTTCACCAGGGCCCTCATCCGCTTCGGCAAGCCGTCCAATCCCAAGCACACCCCCGGGGCCGCGCCGCCACGGATGGCGCGGGAGTCGGTCCCGCGTGCGCGTTCTTGTCCGGGAGGGTGGCGTCTTAAGGAAAAAGGCGCGACCCTTCCCCGCAAGGAAGAGACGCGCGTGCGGTCGTCTTCCTCTCATCTTGCAGGCGTGCCGCCTGCCGGAGTTGGCACCGCTGCCCGCGGGGATGCGGGCCGGTTGCCGGGCTTCACAGGGCCGTGTCCCTCCGCCACTCTCGATAAGAGAACGCGTATGCAGTTGCCGCCCCGACAATAGCCCTGCGGGAAAGCGGGGTCAAGTGCCGGGGCCTCGGGAGCCCGGGCCTCCCCCTCGCGCCCCGCGTCCCGGGGCCGCGCACCGCGCCGTGCGGGCGAAGCCGCAGAAGCGGGTCCGCCAGAGAGGGCGGATCTCCGGGGCCACGTCGCCCCGGCCGTGCAGCATCACCCAGTCCATGCCGTCGCGGACGTCCGCCACCCGCAGCGGGGCATAGAGCGCCAGGAGCCGGTCGCGTGCCGCCTCGTGCATCGCGCACACATCCCCTCGGTAGGGTTGGCGGTCCGGCCCGGAGCCATCCTGGCGCCCCCAACCCAACCGGGCCACCGCGCCGCCGGGTTCGACGCCGAGCCGATCCCCCCTCCGGTGTTTCAGCCGAAGGGGGCGGCCGCCCCCTTCGGCCGGCGCAGGCGTGCGCGGTGTCCCGGGGGCGATGCGTATCTTCCACAACCGGAACGCCTCGGGCGCCATCAGCCCGCCATTCCCGCACACTTCGGGCGCACCGGCGCAGGCTCGCGGCGCAGCCGGTCCCGCAGCCCCGTCCGGCCGCGCCCGGTGGCGCAGGGGAACCCGGGCGGCGAATCCACGCCTTTACATGCCAGACGATCGCGTTGAGATGCAGGAGTTCTTCGAGGTGCTCGTCGATGTGCACCCGCGCTCAAAGCTCTCCCTGGCAGCCCGGCCCGGTGATCGACCTCCGCCGGAAGGCGTGCCCGCCGGGTGGTCAGGTGCGGCGCTTGGCACGTGCATAGGCGATATCATGCGGCCCGAAGGCGATGAACGTCACAAGCCGGCGGCTGTCGTCGATGGTGTAGCCCAACCGGTACGCGACGCCGTTATCCGTGAAGGCGTAGGCGAAAACACCCGACAGGTCGCCGTGCTTCGGCTCCCCGGCTTTGCGCGGTTCCGGCAGCACGTTTGGAACGACTTCGGTGAGGAGCCTGATCAGAAGGCGGGCGTCGCGGCGAAAGGCATACAGGTCTCTCGACGCGGATTTCGTGAACGCATACCCATACACCGTTCACTCGCGCCCGTCGATGAGGGCACGAAGGAACGACGGCCCGTCGATCAACTCGGCCTTGGCTTCCTTCAGTCTCTCGCGGAGGATATCGTCTTCGTCGTCACCACCGAATACTGGGACGCGGTGTCCGTCGTCCACCAACTCGAACAGATCACCGGGCCCGCACCCCAACGCCTCACACAACCGGGCCAAAGTATCGAAGCGGATGCCCTGCGCCTCGCCCCGCTCCATCGCCGACACCGTGTCCGGCCGCAGTCCGGCAAGCGAGGCGAGCTGGCGCTGCGACATGTGCCGCTGTGCGCGCAGAACGGGAAGTCGAATCTTGATCTCCACCACCGGCTGCACCCCATACACCTCCACCAGGATGTTATCACGGTGGAGAGTGACGAGCAACAGTCTTCCCGGGTTGGTGTGGCCGTCATGTGATGCGGTCCAACGCACGGCGACGTGGTCCTGGCCGTGGGCGGCCGTGAGGCCGGGCGCCTGGTGCAGGAGCGCCTGGCCGAGAAGTCCTTCGTCGAGGTCGCCTGGGGCACGCTCCGCGCTGTGCAACGGTTGTTGACCTTCCGGGGCGAGGAGGCCCCCGGGGGGTGAGGTCGCGGTCACCCTGGCCGGGGCGGACGGGCGGGTACGGACCGAGGCGCTGCCGCTCCTGCCAGCCGTGGGAGGAGTCCTCGGCCATCCGGGCCAGGAGGAGATGCAGGAGCGGCTGCGCCACCCCTTCTCCGCGGGGTGGGCCGGCGACACCGCCCGTGGCGGCGGAGGGGCCGGCGGTGCTGCCCCGTCCCAGGTACGGGCCGTCGGCGACCGAAGATCGCCAGCCCTCGGCCGGTTCATCCGCTACGGCCCCCGCGCAGGGCAGGGGAGATGCGGCCCCGACCGGCCGGGCGTCGGCGGACCGTCCGCTCCGCACGCTGCGTCCGGCGCCCCACGGGGGCCCATTCATGGGATCTCGGACGCGCTCGCCGTCTCTGACGCGCCGCCCTCCGGCGCCTCTCCCGCCGGGTGGCTTGCGGGTGTCTCCGGCGGACAACCGCAGCCCAGACGCCCGCGGTTTTTGGCCATCCACCGGTAGCCCCAGCCCATCAGCGGTCGCAGACGTGGAAGGAGCACGAGGCGGCCCAGCCAACCCCACCCCGGCAGGCCCTGCAGGATGCGGCCCACCGCCACCTCCGCCTCTTCGGCGGCGGCGCCGTCGTCGTTCACCAGTTGCACGGCGGCCAGGCACCGGGACTCGCTCATCCATGGGAAGCGCGCCGCTCGCTCCGGACTCCGGCAGGCGAGGGCGACAAAGCGCGCATGCACGTCGCGGGCGGCCACCCAATCCACCACGCGGCGGCAGAAGGCGCACCCGTCGTCGTACACAATCGTGGCGGCCATCGGCTTCCTCCGGGGGGAACGCATAGCGCTTCCTGCAGGCGTCCGGCGGTAGCGTGGACGCGATGTGGTGCCCGGGACGTCCCGGTCCCTGCGGAGCCGGCCGGCGCTCGCCGCACCGCCCCTCCGGTGGCCTGAGGCGTCTGCCACGCCCGAGGTGTCGCGGCGCAGGTGCCGCGGCATGCGCGGCCCATCCCGCCTCGACCGCTGCGCCGCCGCTGCATCCGCCGGGACACGCCGTCACTGTACGTGGCCGGGTCCGGGGGTGATACAACCCATGTGCGCGGACGCGCTCGCGAAACTCGCCATCGATCCGGTGCCCGATCCCGAGCAGCCACCCCAGGGCGCCCGATCCCGCAGGGCTCCGGTGCCCCCCCCGGGGCCACGTTGTCACGCCCAGGGAGCTCGTCGCGGACAAAGTCCTGAAAGAGAGCGGCGTCGCGGGCGCGCCACTGCTCCGGAGCCATGGCGCGCATGGCGGTGCCGTCCGCGCGGATGGCGCCTCCCGTACGCCCTCGGCAGCAGGGTCAGCAGCCGCCCTTCAGGTCTGGGCGGCGGTGACCTCGAAGCCACCGCGCAGCCAGCGCCCCTTCGGGCCCAACGCTACCCGGCCGCCGCGCGGCGGTATTGTAGAACAGCGTGGGATCTTGGGCACCCACCAGGGGTCGGTCGATCCGCCTCACCCTCGGTGGGCCGGGTGTTCCAGGCATCGCGCCACTCAGCGGTGCGCCAGGGACAGCGCGAACAGGGCGAGCCCGAGCGCGGCGCACACGGCGCCGCCGGCGCGCATGGCCCAGAAATAGAGCGGCGGCGGGATGGTCCGCGCCTTCCAGGCCTGAGTGGTCCGCCACACCAACCGCGGGTGGATCGCGGTGAGCAGGGCGATACCGGTCCACACGGCCACGAAGGCCGTCGCGAGCGCGCTGGCAACCGCGGGTGGCCCCGCCGGCGGCATCGGACATCCCCCTCTCGCGCCCCTTCGCGGCGGGCGAGCCGTTGTCGGTGCACCGCCAACTTACAACCACGCGGTGAAACGGCCGGGGGGTGGGACCGCCCGCGGGCACTCCGCGCATTCGGGATTTCCGCGACGAGCCGGCTCCGCGGTAGGGGCAGACACGGAATCGAGCCGCCACACGGTGGCGGCCACATCCTGACCGGCGGCCCCTGCCGCCCCCGCCGTGCGCTACCCGCTGAAGCGGTAGCCGACCCCCCAGACGGTGCCGATCCGCTCGCCCGCCCGCCCGAGCTTTTGCCGCAGGCGCTGCACGTGCGTGTCCACGGCGCGGTCGGACCCGTCGTAATCGGGCCCCCACAGGCGCTCCAACAGGAACTCCCGGCTGAAGGCGCGGCCGGGGTGCGCCGCCAGGAGCTTCAGCAGGTCGAACTCCTTGGGCGTGAGTTCCACCGGGCTGCCGTCGAGCAGGACGGTGCGCTCGGCGGCATGGATCTGCAGGCCCCCGCGGACCAGCGGGGCGGCCACCGCCGGCACCGCGTCCCGTGCGGCGGCCCCGCGGGTGTCCAGTTCGACGCGGCGCAGGATGGCGCGCACGCGTGCCAGGACCTCCCGGATCGAGAAGGGCTTGACGACGTAGTCGTCGGCGCCCGCCTCCAGGCCGAGCACGCGGTCGGCCTCCTCGCCTCGGGCCGTCAGCATGACGATCGGCATGAGGTGGCGCTCCCGCAGGTGCCGGCACACCGCGGGTCCGTCCAGGCCCGGCAGCATCGAGTCCAGCAGGATCAGATCGGGCGGATCGGCCAGGGCGGCGGCCAGTCCGTCCGGTCCCGCGAACGCCTGCCGCACCCGGTGCCCATCGGCCTCCAGATGGCGGCGCAGGAGGTGGTTGAGGTCGGCCTCGTCTTCCACGACCAGGATCTCCGCCACCGGTCCCAACCCCCTCGGCGGCCGCTGCGAAAGTCCTCTTGCGCAAGGCCACTGGGCGTGTCCCTCGGGCCCCGGGAACTTCGGGCGGGGGCCCGTGCGGAAGCCGTCTTTAGCCCCGGGCTCCTGGGCGTGCGCGGCTCATCCCGCCGCGGGTGCCGGTCGCACCACCGAAGCCCTTGAGGGACAAGGGTCGGGAGCCGGGCGCATGCTCCGCGACAGGACTTGCGCGGCATGCGCCCGTCCTGATTCTACCGCCGGCCACGGTCCGCGGGCGGCGCGACGGCCAGATGCAGCCGGAAGGTGCTGCCCTGTCCCGGCACGCTCTCGGCCGTGATCGTACCGCCCATGGCCGCCACGAGGTCCCGCACGATGGCCAGGCCCAGGCCGAAGCCGCCGGAGGCCCGGGCGCGGGAGGCATCTGTCCGGTAGAAGCGCTCGAAGATGCGGTCCAGTTCCTCGGGGGCGATGCCGCTACCGGTGTCGGCGACGCACAGTTCCAGGAACCCCGGCCCGGCCGCGCGCAGGGTCAGCGAGACGATGCCGCCCTCGGGGGTGTGCGTGACGGCGTTGCGTACGAGGTTTTCCAGCACCTGGCCGAGGCGCTGCCGGTCGGCCGTGACGCGGGGCAATCCCGGGACCGCGTCGTGCACCAGGGTGACCTGCCGCTCGCGCTTGGCGAGGGGCGCCAGGGCGGCGCAGACCTCGGCGCACACCTCGGCGGCGCGGACGGGCCCGAGGTCCAGGCGCAGTTCGCCCGCCTCGGCCCGGGCCAGGGCCAGCAGGTCGTCCACCAGCGCCCCCATACGCTCGCTCTCCCGGTGGGCGATGCCGAGGTAGCCCCGCAGTTCCTCACGAGGGAGCGAACGCTCGGTCTCCGGGTCGGTGGCCATCAGGAGCGATTCCAGGTGGGCGCGGATGGCGGCGACCGGCGTCCGCAACTCGTGGGAGGCGTTGACGATCAGCTCCCGCCGCTTGCGGTCGGCCTGCTCCGCACGGGTCCGCTCCCGCTCGGCCGCCTCCTCCGCGGCGCGGAGGCGCCGGGACCCGGGGCTCTCGGACAGCAGCGCCACCGCCGCCCGGCCCCAGGCCCCGGCGAGGGCGCCGAGGAGGCCCAGCGCCGCCGGGATCAGGACCACGGCGAGCACGGCGGCCAGGGCGAGCACCGCCTGCTCCGGGCCCGACAGGGCGCCACCGATACGGACGAGCCCGACGAAGGGCAGCGGGACGATCTGTATGCCGACGAGCCATGGCGCCGCGGGCTGGAGGTGCGCGGAGAGGGCGTAGAAGGGCGCGGCGAGGGCGTACGTGAGCAGGATGGCGAGCAAGGAGACGGCCAGGGGGAAGGCGACGCAGGCGAAGGGCAGCGTGAGGGCGAGGTAGGCGGCCGTCCGCCAGGTGTCGGTGCTCCGCACCATCGCGGCCATCCGGGTGCCGAGCGGACCGCTCGGCCTCAGGGGTGCGGGGATGGCGACACCGAGGAGACGGCGGGCCAGGATCCGTTCGAGGTCCGCGGCCGCCCACCAGACGAAGACCATCGGGGGGAGCAGGAGCGGGAATACGGTGCTGACGACGACCAGCGGGAAGTAGACAGCGGAGAGCGGCAGGGAGAGCAGGAGGTAGAGCAGACGGGCGTACGTCTGCCGCCGGAAAGGGACGCCGAAGTAGCCGGCGGGCCGGAGGGGTTGCGGGGCCGCGGGAACGCGCGCCATCGTTTCATCCCACGCCTTCTGCACCCGCCCGCCGGCCGGCGATTCGAGGATACCAGGGCGCCGGACCGGGCGGGGGTGGACTGCCGCCAGTGTGGTGGGGGAATGCGGCGGCCGATCGGCGGAAGTGTCACGGAAGTGTGGCGGGGGAGTGGGGGGGGCTTCAACAGGGTTGCGGCAGTCACGCTGCGGAGTCGTTGCGGCTGGTGCTGTGGGCATGTGCGGGGTGTTGCCTTCATTCAATAGAGCCGCGGCAGTCACGCCGCAGAGTCGACCAGCCCCTACCTGCCGCTATGGTCGACGTCGGATTTGCCCTGGCTCAACAATCCCACATAGCTGGCAACGACGTCGCGATTCGAGGTCAGGGGACACCCCCCTCCGGGAACGTCCGACGCATTCAATTGTTTACCCAGGGCTGTAGAGTTGAACCGCATGCCGACCACCCCAAGCCCGCCGCTCGCTGTAAGCATGTCGTCTCCGGGTTCCCACTCGAAGGGTGCCTTGGGGCATCTGGCATACCACCCCTGCGTTCGCCTCGCTCGGGGATCAGACCGACCTACGTTACCAGGCTGCCATTACACATCCCCGGCCAGTTATCCCATCAGGACGTTCCCTACAGGAGTGTCGATTTGATGCCTCTCCTTGTCTCAACTCATCATGGCAGGGAGGGTAGTCCTCTCCGCCAAGGCTCAATCGCACGTGATTGAGCTCTCGCCACCCAATCCGTGGCAGGGCGGAAAGCTTCCCTGTCGAACCACCCTCCAGACGCCTGACTAGAGGCGTCGCCGACGGAGGGATATCCTTGGACGCCGCTACCCTGGCACATCTGGTGGCCGACGATGCTGCCCTGCGTCGCCGCCAGCGGCTGCAGCCCGTTGGCGGGAAGGGCGATAAGATCTTTCCACCGACGTATCCAGGTGAGGGACGGAACGTGCCGCCTCGGCACGTGTTCGAACGTCGACGCATCGAGAACCAGGATGTCTGGTGTGTACTGGTCGACAGCGTCCAATCACAGGCCAATCGGTTGGAAGAGAGTCTTCTGGCCGTCACCCGCGAAGGTGCGGCCGACATCCCTCACGTGGTCGTCGATTTCAAGGAGGCTAGGCTCTTCGGGTTGACGGAGATTACGTCCTTTGAGGCACCGCACCGTGTATATGACGCCATCTTGCGCGACAGTCTTCTGGGCACAGAACCGTTCATGAAGAGCGTTGTGGGTAAACGCCTGGCGCAGGCACGGAGCGAGGATGCCACGGCTCTCCTCGAGGTTTCGCCAACGGCACTGCTCTTCGGGTCGTGGTATTCCACAGGCGAGGGGGGCGGCATCGGCGCAAAGTTCGCACGCTGCGTCGTGTCGGAAATCACGGCCATCCACGCGCCGGTGGAAGAGATCCCACAGCAACGGACCGGGGAAATCGAGGTTCGCAACGCTGGCCGGCGTACTGGGAGCCGTATCGATCCTCTCGGCGTATTGAGACAGGTCGAGGTCTTCAAGGGCGAAAGCGGTTGGGATGTGACGTCGGCTGGCGCCGGCAACAAAGCCAAGGCGGTACGACCCTCTGAAATCAATCACGGGAACATCCGCCCCTCGGTCCAGTCGCTGGGGATCACGTGCGATTACGTGGAGCACATGTTTGTTCTCAGCTTCGCGGCCCTGCGTCGGCTGAGATTCGGTTCGCCCGAGAAGGACTCTGCAGGTCGGACGCTGCTTGCCGCCCTCGGACTGCTTGCCGTAGCGGAACAGGATGCTCGGGGGTACGCACTCCGTTCCCGCTGCGATCTCGTATGTGAAGGACGGGCCCCCCTCGAACTGGTTCATGCGGACGGCTCCGCAGACACGGTGACGTTGGAGAGGGAAGGCGTTCGGGCACTTTTCGCTGAAACGCGAGCCATTGCCGAGCGGGCTGGGTTTGCTTTCCCTACCGAGCCCATCCGGCTTACGCCACAGGCCAAGTTGGTGGCGATTGTTCGCACGAGCCAGGAGCTTGCCCTGTCTGGCGAGGGCGGCGAAGCCGCCGACGATCAATGAGCCTTATCTTCGAGATTGAATACCTGACGGGGGTTGCATTTGCGGGAACCGGTCCGGACAGCGATGCACCGGACTGGCCGCCGCAGCCTGACCGCGTCTTCTCGGCGCTTGTGGCTTCGTGGGCCGCCCGCGGGATGAAAGTTGAGGAGACCCAGGCACTGGAGTGGCTGGAAGCCCAAGAAGTGCCAAATATCGCAGCCTCGGACATGGAGCCGCGGCTGGTCGCGACCAGCTTCGTCCCGCCGAACGACCCGAAGACTAGCCAAGTGGGGGACGTTGGGGTGATGCCGGCCCATCGGCGCCGTCAGCCACGGCTCTTTCCGGCTGCACGCCCGCACGATCGGGTCGTACGGCTGCAGTGGCCGGAGGCCATACCCCAGGATACGGTTCTGTCCGCGCTCAGTGCCCTCGCCCGGGACACCGCCTACGTGGGCCATTCAGCAAGCTTGACGCGTTGCCGGTTCGTATGTGTCGATTTTCCGGCGGACGTACCCTCTCTGCAACCCGCGCGACGCCGCATCTACCCGGGACGCTTCGCTGAATTGCAGACAGCATTCAAAGCGGGACGGCGGCCACGCCCCGGCGATGCTGTCGTCGTGCAGCGCCGCGACCAGCGCACGCCGTACGGAAGTGCCTTCGCCACCCACTGGCTCCTGCTCGATCACGTGGCGGGCGAGATGCCGGACATCCGGGCTGCTGGCCTAGTGGTCAGGGTGATCAGGGACAGCCTCCTGACCGGTTACCGACGGATCGGCCTCGGCGACCAGATTCCCGAGGTGGTCAGTGGTCATGGCCCGGACGGGCGTCCTTCGGCCAAACCCCATCTCGCCATCGTACCGCTGGCCTTTGCCGGGCTCCCTTACTCCGACGGCCGCGTGCTCGGTTTCGCTCTGATTCCTCCACGGGGGGGCGGGCTTCTGGAGGACGCGGACTTCCTAAGCGCCTTACGCGCGGTCGCGTTTCGCGCGTCGGAACAGGGGCCTCACGTGTTGACCGTCACCTCCAAACCGACAACGCCGGACGGGAACGGGTTCAGCATCGACCTTGCGGTCACGTCCGAAGCCCACCGCAGGTCACTTGACCCAGCGCCATACCTGGGGCCAGCGCGGACGTTCGCTACAGTCACGCCGATCGTGCTCGATCGGCACCTGAAGGAGACGGGATCTGACCGCGACGGAGAGAAAACCGCCCAGATCATAGCCGCCTGCCGCAACATCGGACTTCCTGCACCAACAGCGGAGGACGTCCTAACCCACAAGCACCCGGCGCTCGAAGGTCCCCCCTCCGCGTGGTCGTCCGGGACGGCACCCACCTGGACCCGGTGGCGCTTGCCGCCATTTCTGGCCAGCAGACCACTTGTGCACGCCGTCATCCGATTCCCCGAGCCCGTCGAGGGTCCGGTGCTTCTCGGCGCTGGCCGCTACATCGGGCTCGGCTTATGCCTGGCGATCGAGGAACGGGGGCGCTCATGGCAGTTCCAGTTCTAACTTCAGAGGAGTTCTCCGACTTCTTTCTGGAGGTACATGGGTACTCCCCTTTCCCTTGGCAGAAACGTCTTGCGGCGCATGTGGCACGCACGGGAGATTGGCCGGAGGTACTCGATCTGCCGACCGGCGCGGGCAAGACGGCGGTGCTGGACATCGCCGTGTTCCAACTGGCCCTTGATGCGGACAGGGGCGTCCAGCGTGGGGCGCCGATCCGGGCCGCCTTCGTGGTCGACCGCAGACTCATCGTCGATGATTCCTTCAGACGTGCGGAGAAGATTGCAACGGCCCTAAGTACCGCGTCTCCCGAGAGCGTAGTCGGACGGGTAGCCGGCCGCCTGCGCCAGCTCTCCGGCGACGGACCGCCGCTACTGGCACGGCGCCTGCGCGGTGGTATTCCGCTTGAGGACGACTGGGCGCGAACGCCGGCCCAGCCGACCATCCTTTGCTCAACGGTGGATCAGGTCGGGTCGCGTCTGCTCTTTCGTGGATACGGGGTGAGCGACCGGTCAAAACCCATCCACGCAGGTCTGATCGGTTCGGACTGCCGCATCTTCCTCGACGAGGCCCACCTGGCGGAACCGTTCCGGCAGACGCTTGACTGGGTGAAGCACTACCGCAGCGATCGATGGCAAGAAAGTCCTGGAAGTCCTTGGGGCGTTTCGCTCCTGACGGCGACACCCCGTGGAGCGGGTGGAGACGAACGTGCCGGAGTGTTCCGCCTGACGGCCGAGGATTACGCCGACCGGATCCTTGGGCGCCGCTGGACCGCCTCTAAGCCGACCCGACTCGTCGGGCCGGCCCCAGGCAGGTCAGCAAAGGCAGCCGAGCGCGCAAGCGAATCCGCGCAGAATCTCGGGACTGATGCTGAGGCGGCAGATCTGGCTAGCCGTTCCACATCTCTCGTTGCTGAGGTCGAACAGGGGCTTGAAGTCCTTCGTCAGAGCGGCCTGGTCGCCCCGGCGATCGGTGTGGTCGTCAATCGTGTCCGCCGGGCCCGAGAGGTATTCGAACGATTGAAGGTGCAACTCGGACCTGAGGATGCCGAGACCATACTACTCATCGGTCCCGCGCGCCCGGTCGACCGCGATGATGTGGCAGAAGCTCTCAAGCCGATTCGCACCGGGGATCCGCGTACCCTGGCCAAGCCGCTGCTGGTGGTGGCTACCCAGTGTATCGAGGCAGGGGTCGACATCGACCTCGACGGCCTGATCACTGAGGCCGCACCGCTCGATGCACTGCGCCAGCGTTTCGGCCGGCTTAACCGCGACGGCCGGAATATCACACCCTTTGCTTCGGTCGTCGCCGCCAGATCCGATCTCCGGGAGCGCCACGACGACCCTGTCTATGGTAGGGCCGTCAAGGAGGCATGGCAGTACCTCACGGCCGAGGACAGGTCCACCGTGGATTTCGGCCTCTCCGCCTTTGAGGAGATGAAGCAGCGGCGGCCGATCCCGCCCGAAGCCTGTTCTGATCTCGCCGATGCGCCGGTGCTGATGCCCGCCCATCTGGATCTTCTGAGCCAGACGGCCCCGATCCCCCTGGCAGACCCGGAGGTCGGGTTGTATCTGCACGGACCTGCCCGCGAGCCGGCATCCGTAAGCGTCGTGTGGCGTGCGGACGTGAATGACCGTATTCCGGACGAGATGACACGCCGCCTACTGCTCCTGGTGCCCCCACGCTCTGCCGAGGCCATCGAGTTACCTGTCTGGGCTGTACGGAGATGGCTTACTCACCAGATCGCCCCACTCGACAATCTGGCAGACGTGCCCGCCCACAGCCCCGACGACGAGATTCGGCCAGTTCGTGACGGCGGAGATCGGCACGTATTCCGGTGGGCCGGCGACGATGATCGCTCGGTCTGGATTGCTCCGTCAGGGATCCGTCCCGGAGACACTATCGTGGTCCCAAGCGCTTACGGTGGTGCCGACGAATACGGATGGAACCCGCGACAGTTCGACGCTGCCGACACCGACACGGCGGCGCTTGTTCCCGACGTTGGCGACAAGGCCGCCGAGCCCTTCGCTGGGAGGCGATTCTCCGTTCGGGTGGCGCCAGGCCTGCTTCAGATGGAGTTGGTGCCGGTACCGGGTGAGTCCATCGAGACGGCGGATGAGCGCCTCCGGCAAGATATGCGCCATGCGGCGGCGGTACAGGCGGACCGCCTCCGTGAAGCCCTGGCCGAGGTGTCGCCCACGGCGTGGAGGCATGTCCGCGATGCCGTAATGGCGATCGGACTCCCGGAGAAGCTTGGCCTGGCCCTCGGCCGCCTGGACAATGCAAACGGAGGTAGCCGCCGCGTCGAGGTTTATACCGACCTGTACGGCTCGGAAGACGACGGACCTCGCGGCGTGGTGTTCGTGGCACCACTCGGTGTGAGGGACGCCCGCCGGGACGATGAGACGGCTCCGGCCAGCACAGAGGACGACGTGTCCGGCTCCATGCCTGGTTTCACCGAAACCCTCGACGAGCACAGTGCTCAGGTGGAAGTGACGGCCGAACGCTTTGCCCGCCTCGCAGGCCTGCCGGACACGTTGGTCGCAGACCTCAAACTCGCTGGATTCCTCCATGACGCCGGCAAGGCCGATCTGCGCTTTCAAGCCCTGCTTGCTTCAGGTGATCCACTCGGTGCAAACCGGGATCACGTCCTGGCCAAATCGGGCCGGCGTCGGCCACGCGCTGCAGGCGAAGGTGCGGGTCTGCCCGCTCGTTGGCGTCATGAGGCGCTATCGGTGCGGATAGCGCCACTCCATCCCCGGTTCGTCGCAGAGGCGAACACGTCTGAGAGGGATTCCGAGCTCGTACTGTGGCTCATTGGCACGCATCATGGCTGGGGGCGACCATTGTTCCCCCATACGGACCCCCTGGACGATGTTCCGCGCAACGATCTGGCGGTCCTCCATGCGGCGATCGCTCTACCGGGTGGGCCTGGCCCCCAGTCGCTTGTCTACGACCATCACGGGGTTGATTGGGCCGGGCTGTATGAACGTCTAAAAGCCCGTTATGGCGTGTGGGACTTGGCCCGCCTGGAGGCCATCCTGCGGCTGGCCGACCATCGGGCATCCGAGGCAGCGGAGATCAGGGCGGCGGGAGGGAACGCCCCATGACGGACTTCCGGTTGAGCGGGCTCGAACCGGACAACCTTCTTGCCTTTTTCGCGCTTCTCGGTCTGCTGCGCGCGCTTGAGGCGGCGGACAGTACCCATCCCGAGAGTCGGTGGCTCCGGCCTCGCGCCACGTGGGATATGGACCATGCGCCACTCCGTCCGGTGATCCGCGTCGCGCCAGCGACCAGCGAGGAGGAGGTTGCTGAGGCCGCGGCGGCCGGTCTTGACATTCTGACCAAGCACCACGACTTCGGCGGCCGACCAGACCTCGACTATCCCCGCACGGAGGCGCGGCACCTGCTGTCGGACGCGGCCTCGAACGCATGCACGTCGGACCGGGGGCGCGCTGACGTCATTGCCGCCCTGATGACCGACGGTGCGATCAGAGAGAGCAAAGACCGTTCGGGGGCAGTCGTCGAACCGACACCGCTTTGCCTGCTGTTCGGCCAGGGACATCAGCACTTCCTAGATCGCTTTGCCGGGGTGCTTCGCGAGCAGGTCCCACCCCCGCGGGGCCGCGGCAAGAGCGCCGTCACCCTGTCGGCCGCGGCGTGCTTGGCCGAGGCGCTGTTTGCGCCTTGGCATAGGACGGATCCGACCTTTTCGTTCCGATGGGACCCAGAGGAGGACGTCCGCTATGCCCTTATGGCCGGCAACCCGACCAATGCAGCGTACAAGGGCGGCACACAGCATGGCGCCAACCGCCTAGCCGTGGCGGGCCTTACCGCCCTCACGGTGGTTCCACAAATACGGGCCGGCCGGGCACGCGCCGCGATCCCCGGGGGCGCCTGGGGCCCTGAGGGATTCTCGTTCGTTTGGCCCGTCTGGCGTGGTCCGACCACACTCGCGGCCATTCGTGCCCTCCTCGGGCATCCCGCGTTGCGGGAGCCCGGTGGGCTGACCCATCTGGGAGTCACATACGTGTTCTCTGCACGGCGCATTTCAGTGGGCAAGTTTATGAACTTTACGCGGGGTCGGCTAGACTAGGAAGACCTCCTGCTCGCCCGCTTGTTCGGACTGCCCAAGCTACCCGACGTGACCATCCTCTATAACCCGTTTTCCGCACATCTCGACCCATCTTCCGCGGGTGATAGAGCCGGCAATGTGATTAATTACTTATAGCTATCACTATAGCCCACAACAAAGGTCTTTTCAGGGCAATTATCACCCAGAACCAACCAGGAAGTCCCAG
>Ga0080006_1179333_pt1 | contig 22690 bp, 14 predicted proteins | sample RS3BMetagenome_FD_69209 | JGI IMG/M metagenome (GOLD analysis project Ga0080006, IMG submission 69209) | Ferric oxide microbial mat and aquatic microbial communities from Rainbow Spring, Yellowstone National Park, USA - RS3B (SPADES... ...
GGATTGCCGTCGAGGGTCACGATGGCCACAAGTGGGACTTCGAAGACCCTTATCGCTTCGGCCCGGTCCTGACCGATTTCGACCTTCACCTGCTCGGCGAGGGGACGCATTACAAGAGCTACGAGAAGCTCGGGGCTCACGTCCGGGCGCATCAGGGTGTGTCGGGAGTTCATTTCGCGGTCTGGGCACCCAACGCCTTGCGGGTCAGCGTCGTTGGAGATTTCAACCGTTGGGATGGCCGGCGCCATCCGATGCGATCTTGCCAGGGAGGATTCTGGGAAATTTTTCTCCCAGGTCTGGTCCAGGGCGAGGTTTACAAGTTCGAGATCAAGAGCCGGATCAATGGTTACCTCGTCGAGAAGGCCGATCCCTACGGCTTCTCGGCCGAGCACCGGCCCAAGACGGCCTCGGTGATCTGGGATGTCACCCATTTCGCCTGGCAAGACGAAGAATGGATGAAGACCCGGGCCGACCGTCAGGGGCTGACGGCGCCGATCTCGATCTATGAGGTTCACCTGGGCTCCTGGAAGCGCAAGGATGGCAACCAGTATCTCAATTACCGAGAGCTGGCCGACGACCTGGTCGGTTACCTCAAGGAAACCGGGTTCACCCACGTCGAGCTGATGCCGGTCAATGAGCACCCTTTCGACGGAAGCTGGGGCTATCAGCCGGTCGGCTACTTCGCGCCAACCTCACGGCACGGCACGCCTGACGACTTCGCCTACTTCGTGGACACGCTCCATCAAAATGGCTTCGGCGTCCTGATCGACTGGGTTCCCGGCCACTTCCCCAAGGATCTCCACGGCCTCGGTTTCTTCGACGGCACGCACCTTTACGAGCACGACGACCCCCGACTCGGCGAGCATCAGGACTGGGGGACGAAGATCTTCAACTACGGCCGGGCCGAGGTGAAGAACTTCCTGCTGGGCAATGCTCTGTTCTGGCTCGAGCGATACCACATTGACGGTTTGCGGGTCGACGCGGTGGCCTCGATGCTCTACCTCGACTATTCGAGGAAGGCCGGCGAGTGGATCCCCAATGTCTTCGGCGGCAACGAGAACCTCGAAGCGATCGAGTTTCTCAAGAAGCTCAACGAGATCTGCCACCAGGAGCATCCGGGGATCATCACCGCCGCCGAGGAATCGACCAGCTTCCCGGGCGTCTCGCGGCCCACGTATCTCGGCGGGCTCGGCTTCAGCCTCAAGTGGAACATGGGCTGGATGAACGACACCCTGGTCTATTTTCAGAAGGACCCGGTCTACCGCAAGTACGATCACGGCCAGCTCAGCTTCAGCCTGATCTATGCCTTCACGGAGAACTTCGTCCTGCCGCTCTCGCACGACGAGGTCGTCCACGGTAAAGGTTCGCTGCTCGACAAGATGCCGGGCGACGTCTGGCAGAAGTTCGCCAACCTTCGACTGCTCTACGGCTACATGTTCGGCCATCCGGGCAAGAAGCTCCTCTTCATGGGCGACGAGATCGCCCAGTGGCAGGAGTGGAAGCACGACCAGTCGATCGACTGGCACGTGCTCCATGGTCGCGAGCACCAAGGGGTCAAGCAGCTTGTCTCCGACCTCAACAGCCTTTACAAAACCGAACCCGCGCTTCATCAGGTCGACTTCGAGTGGCAAGGCTTCGAGTGGCTCGAGCTGCATGACTGGGAGAACAGCGTCCTGGCGTTCCTTCGTCGGGGCAAGAATCCCAACGATGTCATTATCATCGTCTGCAACTTCACGCCGGTCGTTCGTGAGCCCTACCGGATCGGCGTCCCCACGCCCGGCTATTATCGCGAGTTGCTCAACACCGACTCGCACATCTACGGCGGCTCGAATGTCGGCAACTCGGGAGGAACCTGGGCGCACCACGGCGAGTGGGGCGGCCGACCGTACCACCTCTCGCTCAAGCTTCCGCCGCTGGGAGTGGTGTTCTTGAAGCTGGCCGATGGATGAGAGTGAGCAGACGCCTTCGATAAGTCTCCTCCGACCCGGCTGTCAGGCCAGGCCCTCGGGATCAGTGCTTTCCTGAAGACCCCACTCTCAAAAAGGACTAGGCGGCCTCATCGAGATCATCGTATCCTGAAGCCTTGCAAGTGATCGGGCGCCGGATCGCTCACAAAGGGGGGACGATGACTCGGACAAGAGCCTGGGCCATGCTGGCCTTGACGGTGATGATCTCGACCACCGAGGCCATCGCGGCGGACGACCCCGCGGCCGTCGAGTTCTTCGAAGCCAAGGTCCGGCCGCTCCTGGTCAACCGTTGCCAGTCCTGCCATGGCGGAAGTAAAGCCAAGGGAGGCTTGAGGCTCGACAGTCGGGCGACGGCTCTGACCGGCGGCGACACCGGTCCGGCGATCGTCCCCGGCAAGCCCGGCGAGAGCCTGATCGTCGAGGCCGTGAAGTACGGCGACGACCTCAAGATGCCGCCGAAGTCGAAGCTTCCTCCCGAAGAAATCGCCATCTTGACCCGATGGGTCGAGCAAGGCGCTCCCTGGCCGGTCGGTCGCGACTCGAGCCCCGCCGGTCTGGTCAAGGCCTTCAACCTTCGCGAACGCGCCGGGCACTGGAGCCTCCAGCCCGTCAAGGACACCCAACCTCCCGAGGTCAAGGATCAAGCCTGGTCGATCAACCCGATCGACCGTTTTCTCCTGGCAAAGCTCGAAGCCAAACACATCAAACCGGCGGGCGAGACTGACAAGCAGACCTTGATCCGTCGACTCAGCTTCGACCTGATCGGCCTGCCGCCAAAGCCCGAGGAGGTCGAAGCTTTCGTCGCGGATGCCTCGCCGGACGCTTATGCGAAACTGGTCGACCGGCTTCTGGCTTCGCCCCATTACGGCGAGCGATGGGGTCGGCACTGGCTCGACCTGGTCCGATTCTCGGAAACCTCCGGGCACGAGTTTGATTACGACATTCCCCTGGCTTATCGCTATCGCGACTATGTCATCCGGGCCTTCAACGCCGATCTGCCTTACAACCAGTTCGTCGTCGAGCACCTCGCGGGCGATCTCTTGCCCGAACCACGCCGCGACCCGCAGACCGGGACCAATGAGTCGGTCCTGGCGACAGGTTTTTTCCGGCTCCATGAAGGAGTCCACTCGCCGGTTGACCTGAAGGAGGACGGGGCTTCGAAGTATGACAACCAGATCGACGTTCTGGGCAAGGCCTTCCTCGGCCTGACGATCGCCTGCGCCCGCTGCCACGACCACAAGTTCGACGCGATCACAACCCGCGACTATTACGCCTTGAACGGCATCCTCGCCAGCTCCCGGCATAGCCTGGCCTTTCTTGATGACCCGGCCCGGATCGCCCCGAAGCTTGCCGACTTGAAAGCGATTCGCGATCAGGTGGCTTCGATTTGCGGTCCGGGAATCCAGAGGAATACTTCCCCGGACGCCGGTTCCTCCGACATCGTCTTCGAGACATTCGACAAACCGACCTATGACAGTTGGTTCGTGAACGGCGACGCTTTCGGCCCGGGTCCCACCCGACCGGGCGACTGGCGGGTTCTTGGAGAAAAGGTCGAGGCGCTCGAGCCGGGAGTGGCCCACAGCGGAGCGATCTCGAACCGGCTTCGCGGCGTCCTCCGCTCCAAAACATTTCCTCTGACGAAGTCTCATGTCCATATCCTGGCTGCTGGTCAGGGGACACGGGTCAACCTGGTCGTGGATGGCTTCGAGAAGATCCGCGCCCCGATCTACGGTGGACTCTATCGCGACGTCCATTCCGATTCATTCGCCTGGACCAGCATCGACGCCGCCCAGTGGGTCGGGCATTCGGCTTACATCGAAATCGACGACGGGGCGACCGTGGACTTCACGGGGCCTCAGGCATTCGTCCGAGACGGTCGGGGCTGGATTGCCGTCGATGAGATCCGCTTTTCCGATGCCCCTCCTCCTCCTGCTGCCCCGCGTCGATCGTCGGCCGAATTCATGCCTCCCGCCGAGGCTCTGGAGAAACTCCCGCCCTTGCTCGCCCGCTATCGCGAGGTCGAGTCCAGTCTGCCCGAGCCGACCCTGGGCCAGGCTCTGACCGACGGCTCGGGGATCAACTCCCGGGTCCATGTTCGGGGGAGCACCCGGATTCTGGGCGAGGTTGCTCCTCGTCGATTCCTCGAAGTCTTCAGCGACCCGGCCACCGCGTCGGCCCCGCCACCGGAAGGCTCGGGCCGCCTTGAACTGGCCCGTCGGATCGTCGATCCGGGCAACCCCTTAACTCCCCGGGTCCTGGTCAATCGTCTCTGGCACCATCACTTCGGCCGGGGAATCGTCCCCAGCGTCGACGACTTCGGCGCGATGGGTCGCGAGCCGACTCACCCGGAATTGCTCGATCATCTGGCCAGTTGCTTCATGGCCTCGGGTTGGTCCATCAAGGCAATGCATCGACTGATCGTCACGTCGCGGGCCTACCGGATGTCGAGCCAACTCGACCCCGAGGCCGACCGCCTCGACCCATCGAACGAACTCTGGCACCGCCGCGACGTCCGACGGCTCGAAGCCGAGACGATCCGCGACACGATCCTGGCCGTCTCGGGTCGCCTCGACCCGACCCTGTACGGCCCGAGTATCGCCCCGCACCTGACGCCGTTCATGGAAGGCCGGGGGCGACCCGGTCGATCGGGACCGCTCGACGGCGATGGCCGGCGGAGCGTCTATCTCAACGTCCGCCGGAACTTTCTCACGCCGATGCTCCTGGCGTTCGACTTCCCGACTCCGTCTTCGACCATGGGCCGACGCAATGTCTCCAACGTCCCGGCGCAGGCCCTGACCTTGATGAATGACCCGTTCTTGCTCGCGGAGGCCAGGATCTGGGCGGACAGGATCCGAAAGGACCCCGCCGTCCCGGCGTCGGAGTCGGTCGACCGGATGTACCGCGAAGCCTTCGGCCGACCGCCGACCGTCGAGGAGCAAACCGCCGCGCTTGGCTTCCTCGACGAACAAGCCCAGGCTTCCGGCAAGCCCAATGATCCCCGAGCCTGGGCTGATCTGGCCCACGTGCTGTTCAACGTCAAGGAATTCGTGGCGGTCCCTTGAGGAGAGGTCCTCAATCTGTTCTGGGATTGAGACCGCGAGCTTGAGACGGGAGTTGACCATGCACTGCGGACGATTCATCAAGCCGCCGATCAGCCGACGTGACATGCTGGCCCGATGCGCCAACGGGTTCGGAGCGGTCGCCCTGGCCGCCCTCTTCGGCGAGGATTCTCCCGGGGCGGACGGGGTTGGCAGACGCGACGCCGACCCGATGGCGCCGAAGCCCTCTCACTATCCGGCCCGGGCGAAGAACGTGATCTTCCTGTTCATGGACGGCGGTCCTTCGCAGGTTGACACCTTCGACCCCAAGCCCCGGCTGGACCGCGAGCACGGCCAGCCGATCAAGATGAAGGTCGAGCCGACCCAGTTCAACAACGTCGGCAAAGTCCTCAAATGCCCCTGGAAGTTCCAGAATCGAGGCGAGAGCGGCATCCCCGTCAGCGACCTCTTCCCGAAGGTCGGCGCCCATGTCGATCAGATGGCGATCGTCCGCTCGATGGTCTCAAACTTCTCCGAGCATACGGCCGCGAACTACTTCATGCACACCGGCAACGGCCTCCAGGGGAAGCCCAGCCACGGTGCCTGGGTGACGTACGGACTGGGCAGCGAGTGCCGCGACCTTCCGGGGTTTGTCGTCCTCAACGGCGGCCTGATCCCGCCCGGCGGTGTCGACTGCTTCGGATCGGGCTTCTTGCCGGCGAGCTATCAAGGTTCGATCTTCAAGGCCGAGGGAGCACCGATCGCCAATATCCGGCCGCCGGAAGCGAACTCCGATGCTCAATCGCGCAAGCTTTCGCTGATGCGGAAGCTCGACCGTGACGTCCTCGACCGGGTCGGGCATCACGACCAGCTCGAAGCCTCGATCGCCAATTACGAGCTTGCCTTCAAGATGCAGACGGCGGTCCCCGGCCTGATGGACCTGGCCGGAGAGTCGGCCGCGACGAAGAAGCTTTACGGGCTCGACGAGGAATATGCCGGGACCCGGATCTTCGCCCGCGAATGCCTGGTGGCCCGTCGACTGATCGAGCGAGGAGTCCGCTTCGTCGAGTTGTTGTGCCCCAACGTTGGTCATGATCGATGGGACCAGCACGGCAACCTCAAGGCGGGCCACGAGCTGAATGCGAGAGCCGTCGACCAACCAATCGCCGGTCTCCTGACCGACCTCAAGGCTCGAGGTCTGCTCGATGAGACCCTGGTGATCTGGGGCGGCGAGTTCGGGCGAACTCCGATGGCCCAGGGGTCCGACGGTCGCGACCATAACCCGTTCGGCTTCACGATGTGGCTCGCCGGCGGCGGGATCAAGGGCGGCACGATCTACGGGGCGACCGACGACTACGGCTATCACGCCATCGAGAACAAGGTGGAAGTTCATGACCTCCACGCGACGATGCTTCACCTGCTGGGGATGGATCACAAGAAGCTGACCTATCGCTTCAGCGGTCGAGACATGCGATTGACCGACGTCCACGGCGAGGTCGTCTCGGCGATCCTCAGCTAGGTCGAAGGGACGGTTCGCGATGACACCTCGGACCCGTTTTTTTGTTCGATGGATGATCGTGGGCAGTCTCGGCCTGATCGCGCTCCGGGCCTCGGTTTTCCCCAGATTTCTGGCACTGATCCTGGGTGTTTTCCTCATCCGGGTGGTTTTCACAAGCCGGGACGGCTTCTCCCTGAACCAGAGGTCCTGGGCCTTGCAAACCTCTCTCTCAGGCAACCGAAAGCGAAACAGGAACGCCGGCCGGTGGCTCGGGGCTCCGGTTGCCGAACTGGACAAGTCGACCCTCGGCAAGCTGCTCACCAGTCGGGCGAGCCGCGATCCCAGCCGGCATGTCATTGTGAGCAGAACGCCGACTCCGGTCTGCTCGGATGCGCTTTATGATCCCGAACTGGATGGATCTTCCCCGGAATTTTAGAAGCGCGAGCGAGCCTCCCCGCTCATCCTTCCCGATTGGATCGATCTGCGATAACCCGGTTGATGGCCGCTTCGAGAGTCGGAAAGTCGACCGGTTTGATCAGATGTTCGAGAAAGCCGGCTTCGCGACTGCGTCGGACATCTTCGTCCATCCCGTAGCCAGAGAGGGCGATTCCGGGGATCGGGCTCGGCCTCGCTTGGTCGAGGCTTCGAATCAGGTCGAGGCCGCTCCCGTCGGCCAGACCCAGGTCGCTGATGAGCAGGTCGAACTCGCGACCCTCGGCCTCCTGGAGGCCAGTGGCGACGCTCTCGGCCGGGATCACCACATGCCCTTTCCGCTTCAGGAGCCGTTCCATCACTCGAAGAGTGTCCAGATTATCTTCCACGAGCAAGATCCGGAGTGGACCGGACGGGCGGGGTTCTACGACTTCTTGGACGGAGAGAGATTGGCGTTGATCGAGAACTTCCTTCGGGGCCGAGGGAAGTTCGAGTCGGAATGTCGCTCCCTGACCGATACCCGGGCTGGAAGCAATAAGCCGACCTCCGTGAGCCTCGGCCAGGCTGCGGCCAATCGCCAGTCCCAGGCCAAGCCCGCCAAACCGCTGAGTGGTCGAGCGATCGCCTTGATCGAAGGCGTCGAAGATTCTGGAGAGCACCTCTGGCTCGATTCCGACACCGGTGTCGGTCACCTCGATGATCAAGGTGTCTCCCTCGTTACGGGACTGGATCGTGATCTTGCCTCCAGCCGGAGTGAATTTGACCGCATTTTTGATCAGGTTCCAGGCGACCTGATGAACCCGGGCGGCGTCGGCCTCCACCTGATGGTGACGTGCGGCGAGGTCAAGTTCGACCTGAAGTCTCGCTTCCTCGATGCCAATCCGACAGATCTCGATTGCTTCCAGGATCAACTTGTGAGCATCGATCACCCGGCGATCGAGCCGGAGCTTTCCCTGGATGATTCGATTGAGATCCAGCAGGTCGTCGATGAGTCGCGCCTCGATTTCGACGTTCCGGCGGGTCATTTCGAGAAGCGGCCGGACCGAATCCGAGGTGGTCGGGTCATCGATCATCGCCGAAACCTCGGCGAGCACGGGGGTCAAGGGCGTCCGAAGCTCGTGGCTGAGAATGGCGAGGAAGCGATCCTTGGCCCGATTGGCGGCTTCGGCCTCGGCTCGGGCCTGTTGCGCCTCGCGATAGAGCCGAGCATTATCGACAGCCAGGGCCGCTCGACGGGCCAGGTCCTCGACGAACCGGATATCCGCTGGCGAGTATCGACGGCCGGATTCGGCCATGGCGAATGTGATCAGTCCCAGGGTTCGACCCCTCGCCGCAAGTGCCGCGGTGATCGACGACGTGCAGCCCTGGGCGCGGAGCATTGCCAGATGTTCCGGGTCGCGGGCGGTCTGTACGAGGACAGAATCATCGACGTGAACGGTCAGTTCGGTCAGTCCAGTCTCGAGAACCCGAAGGCTCCTTCGGGGATCGCCAAGGGCGGCCGGATAGCGTCGTGAAAGCTCCCAACCCAGCTCCACCTTGGCCGGATCAACGTGTGCCACCGCGAGTCGACGGGTCGTCCCGCCGGCTTCGAGCATATCGACCGCGCACCAGTCGGCCACATGAGGCACGGCCATTCTGGCCACGGCAGCCAGGGTCGTCCTGTAGTCGAGCGATGAGGCGAGCAGACTGCCCACCTCCGCCAGAAAGCCGAGCATCCCCTCGGCCCGTTTCTGATCATCGATGTCGGTACAGGTGCCAAGCCACTTCAGCAACGCACCCGATCGGTCGCGAATCGGCGAGGCACGGACCAGATGCCAGCGAAACGATCCGTCGGCTCGCCGAAGTCGAACATCGAGAGTCAGCGTTGTGCCCGAAATTCTGGCCCGCTTCCAGCCGTCGAGCCATCGGTTGACGTCGTCCGGATGCAAGCCATTACGCCATAGTTTGGAATGCGCGGGTCGGGAGGGAAGGCCCGAGTACTCCGTCCATCTCGGATTGAACGAGTCGAGAAGTCCGGCCGGGTTCGCGGTCCAGACAATCTGAGGAATCGCCTTGGCCAGAAATCGGTAGCGACGCCCAGTCGACTCGGCGGTTTGCCTTGCCAGGGGATCCTCCACGATTGGCTGATGCGCCGGGATGCTCGGCGCGGATTCGCAGCTGAACCCCTCGCTCATCGAATTACCCAGTCCGCGCAATCGGGCAATAATGCCTTGGCGCTTTTCGAGATCGTGAGAGCACTCACCCACTCGACGGCTGACTTCAATGTCAGTTCACCCATCGCCGGACGGGACTCATCACTACATCGATGCAGGAATCACTTTCGGAAGAGAGCTGACTGCGGGGGGGGGAGTCGACTCGCATCGGCGACGATGGTTTGATCTTATACGAGACTCAGCAAACTGGCAAGCCCAAAGATCAAGGGGCACCAACGCATTAACGCGGCGTTGACAGACAATGGAGCGTTCCGTCTCGGGACACGATGACCAGTTCCTCGGTCGCATGCGACGGGAAGCAAGCCATCGGCGATTCGGCTTCGAGGGGTGTCGAACCAACCGAGGTGAAAGTCTGGGCCGCGCATCGGAGCCAGTCAACCCGTCCTCGGGAGATCCCGCGGTCATCGACGCGACCGCGAGTCACGCCGGCGACAAATCCCGAACGGATCAAAGTCGCTGCGGCGTAGACGGTTTCGCCTCGAGAATCGCTGTAGATGTCGCGGATCAGCTCGATGTCATTGACCTTGAGCGAGGACCAGTGGATCATCCCTTCGCGGTCGAGGCCCGCCAGTTCAAACCGCCCGGGTTCGACCTGGAGCCAGGCCAGCGGTGCGGATCGCAGGGTATGCCCTTCGGTCAAAGTCGGCCGCCAGCCGAGGTAGCGTCGGCGAACCATCTTTCCCATCAGCTCGACCTGGCAGATATCCGGGCCGTCGTGGACCAGGACTCCTTTGGGGAAAGATCGCCTGCCGTCACCCGACGGGATCAAGAGCGCGGCGGGCGGGTCGGTCTTGAGAAAAGGCATCGGCAAGCGAGTCCAGGGAAGGAGGTCGCCCCCTCCCCCCATCAAGATCATCTCCTCGCCGTTCCAGATGCCGACGCCCCGAACCGAACCGTTGCCCAGGACCGGAGTGAGCCAGAAATCGCCCGGTCCTTCGATCAGTCGAGACTGTCTGGACCATCCAACCGTCGAGGCTCCCCGGTCGAGATGGAGCAGTTGCCGGGGGCCTTCACCGTCGCCGATCAGGAGGATGAGCGTGCGGCCCTCGGAATCGACCGCCATCGAAGAGACCGGGCCTGTCTCCTCCGACAGGCAAGAGACCACCCCGCTGGCGGTCGTGAACCGATAGACCCGTCCGTTCTCGAAGCCGAGAAAGATTTCTCCGGTGGTCGGGGCGTGGCAGGCGGCGGAAACGGTTCCCCCTTCGACCAGGATCCGCCGGGATTGACCTTGAAAGACGGGTGTGAGGACCATCCTCGAGATCCGTCTTCGCTCGGCTTCGAGGTCAAGCGACGCCTTCAGGGCCAGAGTCGCGTCGCCCACGAGATCCGCGGGCCAGACCCGGCTCCGACCGAAGTAGGCTGAGGCGAGCAAGCCGGTCCGTCTTGCCGAGGTTACCTGCTCGCGAAGCTTCGAGGCCAGACCCATCAAAGCCCGGTCACGAAGTTCGTCGCGAATCTCGACCATCGAGGGGATCTCGGCCAGCCTGGCCAGCTCGTTGTAAAACTCGATCGCAGGAGTCTCTGACCCCGGCCTCCGGAACAGTTCGTCAGCCTCGCCAACGAGTCCCAGCAGGGCCTCGACCCGGCCATGATCGGCGTAGATCGTCGCCATCCGAAGAGCGCAGGGGACCGCACACGAGGCCGGTCTGCGTCTCCAGCCGGTCGCGTAATATTCGAGGGAAAGGTCGGGCCTCCTGGCTCGATCGCGGAGCAGATCCCCCGCCGGGACAGGACCATGCTTCGAGTCGTTCGCGAGTTGATCGGCGGCGATCAGGTATTCGGCGATCGCCGCATCTTCCTCGCCGACCCTCCGAAGCAAGTCGCCCGCGAGGTCGTGATGCCGCCCTTGCCGGTAAAGTTCCAGGGCTCGGTCGACTTCCCCGGCCGCCTCGAAGGCTCGGGCCGCCGCGTCGAGGTCGCCCAGTCGATGGAGATAGAGGTAGGCGGCATCCCGGTGAAGGCCCGCCCGGGTCAGCAAGAGGGCGGCGGTCTGGAAGTCGTGGAGCAGCTTGCCGAAGATATACGCCGCTCTCCGGTAGTCACCCCGATGCTCGGCCTCCTCGGCGGCCTTACGATATTCCCTGGCCAGCTCAACCTGGATCTCCTGGTTTCCGATCCAGAAGCCGGTCGGCCCGTTGCCGGATTCGAGCAGAGCGCCGAGAGAATAGGTGGGGTCGACATCGGGCAGACCGCCTTCGCTCGAAGGCATTCCTCCTCGATCCCCCTGACCGCTCAGTGGCAGAGCATGGCGGAGGGCTCGGTCGACGTCTCCTTCGCGAAACTGGCGGAGCAGTTCACGGAGGGCCCCTTCCTGCTTCCCGAGAATCGCCTCGGTCAGCCTTGGAATCCGACTCGCCGCTCGATGGGCCCAGCCTGCGCCCAGGTCGGCCAGAGCCTTGATGCCGAGGAAGCCTCCCAGACCCATCAAACCCTTGCCGGCACTCAAAGCCGCTCTCGCGGCCAGATGACTGGCCGTGCCGGCCGCTTCTGGCCGGGCTGGATCATCAGTCCCGACCGGATTCGCTTCGTCTCTGGTCGGCTCGAAGAAATCATTTCCGTCGCCTGTCGGGAAAGATTCGAGCGTGATTTCGTGGAGCCTGTCCGCGCGATCGGGCCGACCGGGAAAAGATGACCAGGCCGAACCGCTGATCCTTCGGGCCGTGATCAGTCGGGATAGCTCGACGGTGGTGGCCGGATCGAACCGCAGAATCCGACCACCCGGCAAGAAGATGAGCCCCTGGTTTCGAGTCAGACCGCAGGCCTCGTCATCAAGCAGCGCGGGCATGAGATCGGCATCCACTGGCAAATAGATATGGGTCGCCAGGGTCCGAAGACGGATCGACCCGAAGGGAGGGTCGATCCCTGACTCGAGCACGAAGAGATAGCCGCCCGAGACGTGGTGGACGATCGGCGCCCGATGCCGGCCGAGCTTCGCGGCGAGGTCGAGCAATCGGTCAGACCGCCCCGTCTCCAGCAAGATGGCCGATGCCGGGAAAGACTCGGGGAGCTTGCGGAGATGGAACGCCACCTTCATCGTGTTACGCCTCGGTCTTTCGACTACTTCGAGGCGGATTCAAGGACGCCTCGATTCAGATACCACATCCGGTCCGGCCCCTTCACGAGGCCGTGGGCCATCCGGAACGACGCGATCGCCCCGACGTCCTCACGATCACGGATGTAAATATGGACCGTGTAGTCGGCCCGGGAAGTCTCCTTCCCCGTGCTCTTGTCCGCGCGGAAGCCGTCGACCTCGAACTTGAGCGGAGTGTACTGGCCGGCCCCCCCTTCTCGCCTCCAGCGCTCGATCCGACCTTTCCAGTAGTCGCGGAAGGACTCGAAGGTTCGAAACTTGCCCGACTCGCGACCGGCCACGCTGAGCAGGAGGTACATCCGTCGATAGTTGGGAAAATGGTGCGAGGCCGCGGCGAAGAAGTCGATCACCGCTTGCTCGGGGGTGATCCGGACCGGTCGCTCCAGGGTGATCAGGAGCGGATAGCTGAGGAGCACCGTGGCCGCGCCTCCGGCCAGAAAAATCAGGAGCCCAAAAGTTCCGAAACCGATCATCCAGCTCAGAATCAGGGTGCCGACGCCGGCGGCCACGACCCGAATCAGGTCAGGCCCCCACTCACCCATCCGGGTCCAGACCGGGTCGACCTCGGAGAACTCGGTGACGAATTCGGTCGAGCCCCCTTCATCAGCCGATGGAATCTCGACCTTGGGCTTGGGTCGAGCCTTGGGCCGATCGATCGGAGGAGGGGGAATGGGAACCGGTTGAGGCGGTTCCTCGTCCTCGGGTAAAGCGCCGCCTTCGATCTCGTAACCGTCCGAGTGGGAGGGTGCCGGGATCGAGGCGACCGGCTCGGGCCGGGGAGCGACGTGAATCGGTCGGATCTCGTCGGTGTCGAAAGGAGAGGCCGGTTTGCCGATCGGCCTCGGATCTTCAGGATGGCTCGGGTCCGGCATGGGCGTTCCTTGCGGGATCGCGGTTCAGAACCTGGTTCCACGGAATTCTAACAAGGCTGTCACTTGCGGATCACCAGCGGAGCCGGGCTCTCGTGATCCATTGGAGATGACCATCGTCCGAACCCACCAGCAGGTCCATCAGCCCCGGCTCGGTTCCGGCCACACCGGAAGGGCTGCAACCGGTGTACCCAATGATCAGCGGCTGGCCTTCGGAGGTCAGGATCGGCCGGGGGATCAGGCCGAGCTTCCCTTGATTTTCGAGGAGCAGGACGGTTGACCAATCGCCACTGGAAGGAAGCGACTGACCGGTCAGGGCGGGAAGCACGAAATTCGCCGCACAGGCGGACAGGCCGACAAGGAGGTCAAGCCGATCCGGCGAGGTCCAGGGTCCAGCCCAGATCGAACAATGACCGCCGAGACCGAAGGCTCCATCCAGTCGGATCACTCGACCGAGCCGGTCGACCAGCGGGATCGGAGCGCCGAGGTTTCGCTCGTCCGTAGCCGGGTAAAGGCAGAGAAAGCCTTGAAGATCGAGCGCGATCAGATCACGCCCGCCATCTCCCTGCCAGTCGGCGACCGCGGGTCGGACCCGGGGCGGAAGGATCAAAGGAACCCCTTCGCAGCGGAGTGGAACGGGTGGGCCAAACCGGGGCTGGTTGACGGCTCCGTCGTTTCGGAGAAAAAGGACCTCGCCGCCGGCTCCTCCAACCAGCAGGTCGAGCCGGCCATTGCCCGTCCAGTCGGCCAGGGTCGGGCAGGCGTAACCCAGTCTCGGCGCCGCCGGGCCGCTGAGTCGGCCGTCCGGCCCTGGGTCGAGCCGGAATCGGACCCCTCCCGCCTCGATCGGGATGGGTGAGGCGTAGCGGTGCTCGGACCCCTGGCCTTGATCCTTCGCCCAAAACAGATGACCGGGGCCATCCCCGTAAATCAGGTCGAGGCCACCGTCGCCGTCCAGGTCTCCGGTCGTGACCACCGCATGACCTCCCAGCCAGAGCGGACCAGGGGCCTGGAGCAGCTCGACCGGTGTCGAGCCCGAGTCTCTCGAAGTCGATCGAATCGCGAAGATTCGACCATCGTGCGACCCGCAAATCAACTCCGAGCGGCGATCCCCGTCGAGGTCGGCGGCGATCAGGGTCGTCCGGTCCTCGGGAATGATCAAGGTATCGCCGGCCGCCCTCAAGGTCCGATGTTCCATCAGAACCGGTGGCCGCTGACCGCCGAAGTTCCGGTGAATCTTGACGAGCCCGCGAGCATCCGTGACCAGCAGCTCGAGATTGTCACCGCCATACCAGGAAATCGCCAGCGGGGCCGGATGCAAGGCCAGGTCGAGACGACCGGTCTCGGGGGATAACTCGGGCTGAAGTTCAAACCGAGGATGGCCGGGCTCGCCTTGGTTTTTGAGCCAGCGAATCCGACCTTCGGGGGCTCGACCCCGCCAGAGCCCATTCCGGTCGTAGCCGGGATGCCCACCCTTCTGGTTGAAGCCAACCTCCTGCTCGACCGGTAAAAGGTCGGCGTCTGGCCAGTAGCCAGTCAGGTCGTCAAGTCCCACAAGCAGGTCGAACTTGCCGTCGCCATCCCAGTCGACGCTCGATAACTGGGCGACGCGACACCCTTCGAGACCGAGGTCGGCGGGAAGGCCCAGCGACTCTCGACCCCCGAATCGGGGTTGATCGGCCGAACCTTGGTTTCTCAGGAGGACGAGACCATCGCAACCGAGACCAAGAAGGTCGAATCGGGTTTCGGACCCGTTGGGCAGCACACAGAGGCAGCGGAGTCCTTCGAGGCCTTCCACGGGAGTTCCCGCGTCGTAGGGTCGAGGAAAGGCCCCCTCCGAGACCGGGCGATAAATCCGGGCTGATCGGCCACCGTTGGCGACGACCAGCAAGGCGTTGACCCCCGTTCCATCCCAGCCCAGCACCAGAGGCTCGGAATTCCATCCCAGGCCGATCGGTCGGCTGAGGACCGAATCATCCCAGGTCAAGCTCGGTTCGATCGCCGGCGCGGACGCCTCGATGATCTCGGGTTCCTGCTCGGTCTTCGCGTCCATGTCGGCCGTCGCCATGCCAGATTCCCCCAACCATCGAGCGACCCCGCCCTCATCACCGGGTCAAGGGGATCATTCTATCGCGACGGACGCTCCGAGGCGCGGGGGGACTGACTCGGAGAGGGTCGAATGATCGATGGTCGATCCGGAGACAGGATCGGCTGCGGATCGACCATCGATCCTCTGGTCGGCGATCAACGCTTGGGATCGAGATTCTTGGTCAACTCCTCGGCGCTGACTTCCGACTTGATCCCGTCGGAGGGAACTTCGAGCTTGGCGGTCCAGACAATCGCGTTTAGGACCAGCTTGCGGAAGTCGTCATTCCCAAAGTTCTTGTGGAAATGACCGCCGGTGAATCCGAAGCCCCGACCGCCGTCGGGCCGTTCGACCGCCCAGGCCAGAATCTCGTCGCGACCCTTGGCCTCGACAATGTGCTTGTAGGGGCCGCGAGGCGAGGAACTCTTGCCCACCCGGGTCTCGTCATCCGGTTTGGCGGTCAGAATCGCCGTCACGCCCTTCATCTCGGGGCGGAACCTCATGTTGTAATACCACTCGTCGTTGACGGCGAACGGCTTGACCCCTCGGGTGATCGGGTGCTCGGGCAGGCTCGTGATCTGGGCCTTCCAGTGCGGGTTGGTCGAGAACCGATCCTCGTAGTAGCCCCCGAGCCAGTCGAGGAACTCCTTGCCCCCCTTGTCCTTGGGGATCTCGACGGCGTAGTGCATGCAGGCCAGTCCCACGCCTTTGTCCATCAGCTTCTGGATCTTGGCCAGGTGGTCTCCCTGGATGATCGGGTGGCCGCCGCCGCCGTCCATGAAGAAGACGACCGACTTCGCGCCGTCGAAGACGCTTTCATCGGCGGGCCAGCCGCCACCGACATAGACCGGATTAACCCCCGGAACTTCCTTCAGGCACTTGACCAGGAGCTTCATCCCGGCGTTGAACTCGTGCTCCCCCTTGCCGTGGCTGGGTCGGCCGGCGATCAGGACGATCTTGGCGTCCTCGCCCATCGCCGGCGCTGTGCCTGTCAACAGGGCCAGGCCCAGGAGCATCCATCCGAATCGTTTCATCATCGATCGGGCCTCGCGGGTTGATGGTGGGATCTTGGAAGAACGCCACGAACTTCCCGATCCGGAAAGCCCGTGGCGTCCTTGGTCCTCGAATCAGAAGAGAATTCAGGTCGATCAGATCAAGGGGGTCTCGCCCGGGACGGCGACGCTCGGGAACGGGCAGGGTCCAAATTCGAGCGACTTGGGGGTCAGGTCGAGCTTGGAGTTGAGCGCTTGATCCCAGGTGACTTCCTTGCCGGTGTACGCCGACATCCGGCCCATGATGGCCGTGAGGGTGCTCTCGGCGACGGTCTGAAGCTCCATCAAGGGGTTGCCCGATCGGATGCTCTCGACCAGGTCGATGTGCTCCTGCTCGTAAGGATTCCGCTCACCCTGGATCCGGATCCGACCACCGGCCGTGCCGCCCTTGGTCCGGTAATTTCCGGGCGAGAGGATGTAAGCCCCCTTGGTCCCGACGATCGTCTCGGAGACGTTGTTGGCACAGCCGTCGATCTGGCGGCACTGGCTCGACGTCACGATCCCGCCGGGATAGTGATACTCGACCGCGAAGTGGTCGTAGATATTGCCGTAGATCGGCGAGGTCCGGACCTGTCGGCCACCCAGGGCCACGCACTTCTCGGGGTGGGCGTTCATCGCCCAGTTCATCACGTCCAGGTTGTGGACGTGCTGCTCGCAGATGTGGTCGCCCGAGAGCCACGTGTAATAGAGCCAGTTGCGAATCTGGTATTCGAGGTCGGACATCGAGGGAGTCCGGTCGACTTTCCAGAGGCTCCCCTGGTTCCAGTAGACCTGGGCCGTGATGAGATCGCCGATGGCGCCGTCACGGATTCGCTTCATGACCTCGACGTAGCCCGCCTGGTGGCGACGCTGGGTGCCGGCGACGACCGCCAGCTTCTTCTTGCGAGCCATCTCGGCGGCGGCCAGGACGGTGCGGATGCCGGGGCCATCGACGGCGACCGGCTTCTCGCAAAAGAGATTCTTGCCCGCCTCGATGACCGCCTTGATGTGGCCGGGACGGAAGCCGGGCGGGGTGGCCAGGATGACGAGGTCGACGCCCGAGTCGATCAGCTTCTTGTAGGCGTCGAAGCCGACGAACTTGCGGTCGTTAGTGACGTTGACCTTCTCGCCGAAGCTCTTGAGCTTCTCGAGCGAGCCGTCGAGGTGATCCTTGAAGAGGTCGGCCATCGCGTAGAGCTGGACGTTGCTCGACGAGTTGATCGATTGCTCGGCGGCGCCGGTGCCTCGGCCGCCGCAGCCGACCAGGCCGACCTTGATGATGTCAGCGCCCGCCGCGTGGACGTTGGCCACCGAGCCAAGGTGAGCGGCGGTTCCGGCGGCGACGATAGCGGAAGTCTTGAGAAAATCGCGACGCGAGGCGTGCGGCTTGCCGACGGGGTCGGTCATGGCGACGATCTCCGATTGAGGTTCAACGCGAAGGCGGTTCGATCCGGGACAGGGCGGGAGGAGCACGACATTCCAGGCCGCCCCTGGGCTCACTTGGTAAGTTAGCGGGTTCCCTTGCCCTTCACAACCAGCGACCGGACCCCTTTGAGATTTTCCTGCTCATTGGCCGCCCGGACGACCCGGAAGCCCACCCGGGTGGCGTCGGTGTGCCACCAGATGCTCTGCGGGCGCTGGGGGTCCTGCACCGACCACTCGCGATTGGAGCTGATCCGGTTGGCCGACCGGAGCTTGTCGGCGTCGTCGTCCCACGACCCGCCCCGGGCCACATACGAATACTCGGCCGGTGTCGGCAGGACGACCGGCCCCTTGACCGGCTGAGCCATCTTGGCGAACTCGGCGTAGGCGTCGGGCTTGTAAAGGTCGATGCACCACTCGGAGACGTTGCCGTGGATGTCGTGAAGCCCCCAGGGATTCGGCTTCTTCTTGCCGACCGGCATCGGTTTCTCGGCATTCTCGACGTACCAGGCGTACTCGCCCAGTTCCTCGGTGCTCTCGCCGAACGAGTAGGGCGTGGTCGTCCCGGCCCGGGCGGCGTATTCCCACTCAGCCTCGGTCGGCAACCGATAGAGCTTTCCGGTCTTGGCCGAGAGCCACCGGCAATATTCCATGGCCGCGTGGTGAGTCATGCAGATCGCCGGATTGCCCCGGCTGCCGAAGCCGAAGGTCATGTCGGCGTAGGGCTTGGTGGACCGGGTCACGGTGTCGGCGGCGGTCTCTGTCGGGGATTGCTTGGTCAGGTCGACCCCTTCACGCTGCTTCTTCTTGATGTCGAGGCTGAAGCAATAGACGTCGAACTCGTCCCAGGTGACCTCGCACTTGCCCATCCAGAAGGCGCCGATCTCGACCGTGACCTGGGGACCCTCGTCGGGTTTTCGCTTGGCTTCAGTGGCCGGACTGCCCATCGTGAACTTGCCGGCGGGAATCGGCACCATGTCGAACTTCAGATCGACGCCGGGAATCGTCTCGGTATAAGGTAGCAGGGCCCCCTTGGAAGTCGGCGGAGTCTGCGCCATCAAGGCCGAGGGCACGACCAGGCCGAAGGCGGCGATGAGGGCGAATCGAAGCGGCGCAACTGGTCGCACTTTGAGTCATCTCCTGGTAGTTTCGAATCGGGTTCGGTGTTCGAAGCCGGACTGACTATGGGTCGTAGGGAGGTTGGTCGGATGATCGCAAGAGGCTTGCTGACCCTCTTCGGGCTGGCCCTGGTCCTCGCTCCCCAGGCGTCGGGCGGCAATGGTCCGATGCTCCGCCGGTTCCAATGGACCGAGCCGCACATGGGAACGGCGTTCACCTTGATTTTATACTCCGGCGACGACGCGACCGCCAGTCGCGCGTCGCGCCGGGCCTTCGACCGGATCAAGGAACTCGACCAGATCCTGACCGACTATGACCCGGAAAGCGAGCTGATGCGACTCGCCGCCCGGGCTGGCGGTCCCCCCGTGGCCGTCGGCCCCGACCTTTTTGAGGTTCTGGCACGCTCGAAGGCTCTTTACGAACGATCCGAAGCCGCTTTTGACGTCACGATCGCTCCGGTCGTCCGGCTCTGGCGACGTGCACGACGCGACAAGGTCCAGCCCGACCCTGACCTTCTGGCGAAAGCCCTGGCTCTGGTGGGCTCCGACGCGATCCACCTCGACCCGATTCACCGGACGGTCGAGCTGAAACGCCCGGGGATGAAGCTCGACGTCGGCGGGATCGCCAAGGGGTATGCCTCCGAGGAGGCGATCAAGGTCCTGAAACGCGAGGGGATCGCGTCGGCCCTGGTGGCCGGTTCGGGTGACATCGTCGTCTCCGGTCCGCCTCCCGGCCGACCTGGCTGGTCGATCGCCGTCGCCCCCTTGAAACCGGAAGTTGAAGGAGGATCAAGCCCGACGATTTTCCTCAAGGACGCAGCTGTTTCGACCTCGGGCGACGCCGAGCAATTCGTCGAGATCGACGGCCTCCGCTATTCCCACATCGTGGACCCCAAAACCGGTCTGGGCCTGACCGAGCGTCGAAGCGTGACGGTGATTGCTCCGGAAGGAGTTACCGCCGACGGCCTCGACACGGCGGCCTGCATCCTTGGGCCCGTCAAGGGGATCGCCCTGATCGAATCGACCCCCGGAGCCGCCGGCCTGTTTGTGAGGATCACAAAAGACGGGCAAGAGGTGGTTGAATCCAAAGGCTGGGCCAATTATCTTGATCGGTCACCTCATAAAAATTAAAGGCCTTTCAGAGTGGAAAGCCAGGTCAGTCCGCAAAAGGGTCCTTGATTTCAAAAAAGCCAGCTCACCGGGCCTCGATCCAATTGAACCTCATGACAAAAAAAAGCTGGTGATCCAGAACGGCTTGCCGGACAACTTCGCTTTTTCCAACAAGCAGAGAATCGGAGAGATCTCCGACCGATGTTCGAAACCAGGGACGACCCTAACATCGGTTTTTGAAAAGAGGCGGTCACGCGAGGTCCAGACCTCTCTGAACATCAATTCATGAAATTTGACGGATCTGACGGCGTGGGCATCCGAGGCCGCCCAATCGACCTGGGCTGAGCCTCGCCTGCCTTCGAATCCGTTTCCTCCAGGGTATAACGGACCTCACCGGCGACGATCACGGTCCGGGCCCGACCCCGGACCTCCCAGCCGCCGTAGGGAGTGTTCCGGCTCTTGGAGTGGAACTTCGAGGCGTCGATGGTCCACGAAGTCGTCGGGTCGATGATCGTGACGTCCGCGTCGGCACCCGGCCGGAGCGTCCCCTTGGGGATGCCGATCAATTTCGCCGGCTCGACCGTGAGCTTGCGAATCGCTTCGGGCCAGGTGAGATGACCCGGTTCGATCAGGGCCATGACGGTGATCGGCAGCAGGGTTTCCAGCCCGACGATCCCGAACGGAGCCTGATCCAGCTCTCTCATCTTCTTCTCGGGCGAATGCGGCGCGTGGTCGGTGCAGAGCAGGTCGATGGTCCCGTCGCGAAGACCGCCGATCACGGCGTCGACGTCGGCTTTTGTCCGCAAAGGCGGATTCATCTTGTAGTTCGAGTCGAACGTCCGGAGCCGGTCGTCGGTCAAGGTGAAGTGATGCGGGCAGGCCTCGGCGGTGACGTTAACCCCTCGGCGCTTGCCTTCTCCGACGAGTTCGACGGCTCGCTCGGTTGAGATGTGCTGAATGTGGAGCCGACCGCCCGTGATCTCGGCCAGGCGAATGTCGCGGGCAACCATGATATCCTCGGCCGCCGCCGGCATCCCGCCCAGCCCGAGCTTCATCGACTCGAAGCCTTCATTCATGACCCCGCCGACGGTCAACTCCATCACCTGGCAATGCTGCATGATGCAGCGGTCAAACATCTTGGAGTACTGGAGGGCTCGACGCATCAAGGAAGCCGACGCCACGGGAGCCCCGTCGTCGGTGAAGGCCACGGCTCCTCCGGCGACAAGCTGGCCCAGTTCCGCCAGTTCCAGCCCTTCGCGTCCCTTACTGACGGCACCGACCGGATAGACGTTGGCGAACCGGGCTCGCTGCCCCTGAAGGACCACGAATTCGGCCGCTCCCTGGCTGTCAATGGCCGGCCTGGTGTTCGGCATGCAGGCCACCGACGTGCAACCCCCGGCCAGGGCCGCCTTTGCGCCCGTGGCGATGGTCTCGTCTTCCTCGTTGCCCGGCTCTCGTAAATGGACGTGGACATCGATCAGGCCGGGGCAGACGATCATCCCCCGAGCGTCGATGACCTGGTCGGCCTCCTCGTACGACTCGCCGATGGCCAGGACCCGACCCCGACTCAGGAAGAGGTCTGTGACGCGGTCGATGCCCTGGCTTGGGTCGATGACCCGGCCGCCGGTGATCTGGATCGTTCGCACGGAGGGCTCACCCGAAAAGAGTGGTCGGTGGTCATGTGGTCCGGAAGTCCCAGAGTAATTCTTCGACAAGGTTCTGACCACTGGCTACCGACTTCATCGCCAGGGGCTCATTGATCGGGGCTCTTCCGGGCGATACCCTGGAAGGGCTTGGGCCGGGGTGGCTTCGATCTTCAACTGCGACCAAGGGCGATCATGGAAAGTCTGGCGTGCCTCAATGGCGAGTTGATGCCGGTGGAAGAGGCCAGGATACCGATCTGGGACCGCGGTTTTCTCTTCGGCGATGCCGTTTATGAGGTCTACCGGATCTACGGCGGGCGACTCTGGCTCGAAGACGAGCATAGCGCCCGGCTGAGCCGAAGCCTGGGCGAGATGGAATTTCCCGAGGGCGATCTCGACCGGCTGGTTGACCGGGTTCGTCGGACTATCGAGGCTTCGGAGATCGCCGAGGGGACCGCTTACATCCACATCACCCGGGGAGTCGCTCCGAGAGCCCACGCCTTCCCCAGGCCTGCCGTCCCACCGACCGAGCTGATCGTCGTCCGGCCCTACGATGACGGTCCGACCGATCGAAAGCGGCAGACCGGCGTCTCGGTCGTCTCGCGGCCCGACCTCCGCTGGAAACGGTGCGATGTCAAGTCGTCGAACCTGCTCGCCAACGTCGTCGCCCTCGAATCTGCGAACCGGGCCGGAGCCTATGAGGCGCTCCTGTTCGATTCCGAGGGGCTGGTCACCGAGGCCACCCACTCCTCCGTGCTCTGGGTTCGCGAAGGGCGGATCGAGGGGACGCCGAATGACGCTCTGATCTTGCCGGGAACAACCCGTTTCTTGACCCAGAAGCTGGCCGCCGACCTGGGGATTTCTGTGCTCGAAACGCGGATCAGTCTCGATGACTTCTTCGGCGTCGAAGAGGCGATCCTCGCAGGGACGACGATCGAGGTCTTGCCGATCGTCGAGGTCGACGGTCGCAAGATCGGCGATGGCAAACCCGGTCCGATCACCCGGAAACTCCAGGCCGCTTATCAGGCCGCTCTTCAGGAGTGGCTCGCGGCTCCGGTCATCCTCGCATGAGAGCCCTCCCCGAACTCCCGACCACCGACGGCCCCCCCGAAGACGACTGGGTTCACCCGCTCGACCTCGCGGCTCGACGTCATCCGCTTCCCGACGGC
>Ga0080006_1213609_pt1 | contig 22689 bp, 22 predicted proteins | sample RS3BMetagenome_FD_69209 | JGI IMG/M metagenome (GOLD analysis project Ga0080006, IMG submission 69209) | Ferric oxide microbial mat and aquatic microbial communities from Rainbow Spring, Yellowstone National Park, USA - RS3B (SPADES... ...
TGATCTATAAACACAGCAAGTTCTTTTTGCACATCCCGATGACCAAGGAAATAGACGAAACCAGTCTGAGTGATCTGGCCCAAGTCGTCGGTGTGGATCTGGGTATGAACTTTCTGGCGACGGCGTACGATTCGTTAGGCAATACGTACTTTTTCAACGGGCGATCCAGCAAAGACCGTCGCTCTCACTTCAAGCAGCTACGTAGAGAATTGCAGCAGAGGCAGACTCCTTCTGCAAGACGCAGATTGAAGAAAATGGGACAACGAGAAACCCGCTCTATGACCGATGTGAATCATCAGGTCAGCAAGGCACTCGTTGATCGATATGACAAGAACACATTGTTTGTCTTGGAAGATTTGACGGGAATACGCACAGCCACGGAAAAAGTGCGGAAAAGAGACCGCTACGAGATCGTGTCGTGGGCTTTTTATCAATTGCGCCACATGATCGAATACAAAGCGGCTATGAATCAAGCAAGAGTGGTAGCCATGGATCCGCGCTACACGTCACAAACCTGTCCGAAATGTGGACACGTAGACAAGTCGAACCGAGATAAAAAGCACCATCGTTTTGTCTGTAAAAACTGTCTATATCAATCCAACGACGATCGGATTGGCGCGATGAATCTGCACCGTAAGGGAATTGAGTACCTGGTTGCAGTGACTACACAGGCAAACCCTGTGTAGTTGGGGAATTGTCAACTTCCCCATGATGTACCCTCAAGGTAAGGAAGGAGGTTCGCAAGAACCGTTCGCACTTCTGGAGAGGTACAAGCTCCCGCTTCTAAGCAACGCGAAAGCGGGAGTGGTTGACTGCCATAGTGAGTTTTGCCTACACGCTACCCGACGACTCTGCCACCCGCGTTTGGCGGCAGATGAAGCGTCGGCAGATTTGACAGTTGCAGGTGGGCCGTCGATTTCTTCATGCCACGATAGAATGTGATCGTGACAGTCTGCCCTGGACGATATCTCATGAGTATTATTTGCAGATCCGAAACGCCTGTCACCTTAACCCCGTTGACAGCGACGATCACATCGCCGTGCTGGAGACCCGCCGTCTTGGCGTACGCGCTGTCAAGCTGGTCGACCCATACGCCCGAATGCACGGGAACATGCGGTCGCAGCGATTTTGGCAGGGCGGCAAGCGATGCTCCCTCGATTCCTATGGCTGCGTGAAAGGCGTGTCCCGTTGCCACCAGTTCATCGGCGATAAGCTTCACTTCATTGCTTGGAATGGCGAATCCCATGCCCGAAAAACCCGTGGCGACGATCTTGCTGCTATTGATCCCGATGACCTGGCCCTGCAAGTTCAGAAGCGGTCCACCGCTGTTTCCGGGGTTGATGGCCGCACTGGTCTGCAGTACCGTTTCCTGTCCGAGTGTCTGCCCGTTCGCCACGTTTTGCACGGGCATTGTACGCTGCGTGGCGCTGATGACGCCGACTGTCACAGAGTCCGCAAAGGCAAAGCCGGCGGGATTGCCGATCGCAATCGCTGGTTGCCCTGCATGAAGCGCCGAAGAGTTGCCAAACTCAGACACATTGCTCGGTTTGATATCGGAAGCCGGCACCTTCAGAACAGCCAGATCGGTGTACGGATCAGTTCCCACCACGCGCGCATACACATGCTGGCGCTGATTGATCACCACTTCCACCTTGTTGGCGCCTGCCACCACGTGGTTATTTGTTACGATATAACCACGAGTACTGAAGATCACTCCGGAGCCAACCGCGACCTGTTGCAGGTTTGGACCCGGCATGCTGGCATTCGGCCGATCCTGCAGATTGATAACGCCAACAACAGACGGAGTCGCCTTCTTGACTGCCGTAACGATCGGATCGCTTACTGTCACGGTCGAAATGACCGTTCCTTTTTTTAGCGTCGTGGATTTGACTGCGCCTGCTATGTATGGACCTGAACCGCTGTTCACGCTGGACATCGGCAATGACAGGTAGCCGCCGTTCACCAGAGCCCGCAGGAAAGCGAGCGTCAAACCCGAACCCACCACAGCGGACACGATAGCTACTGAAGCAAACACAATCAGAGAAGATCCTGCGTAGTGGCGCCGCCGTTTTCCTGATACTTGCTGTTCCGGTATGCGATCCGATTCGTCTGCCACTGCGCTCCCCCCTGTAACACTATTTATATCTCCAGTATACACATCCCCTGGATCGAACACACGAAAGTGGCCAAACACTCACAATCTTGCCTCACATCAAATTACTGTCGGCGGGCGTATCGGTAATTGAATAGCAATCCTCCCGTCATCAGGACGGCAACAACCGCTATGCCCGTGAACAGCCAGGACAGCGCACCCCCCATGACGCCCTCATATAATAATGCCGTCGATGCATAATACGGCACAATCGCCGCCGCCGCCGTCCACAGATACGCGGCAAACGGGATGCCCGGAAGGACTCCAGCCACATAGTTCACCAGCATCGCAGGCACTGGCAATAAGCGCGCCATCAGCAACCCAACTGTTCCTTTGCGAGAAACAAATCTCTCCACTTGACGCAGTTTTGAGGGGTTGATCACTGTCTCCAGAAGCGGTCGACCGATATAACGCGCGATCGCAAAGATGGCGATCGCACTCACGTTTGACCCAAGCCACGCGTACAGCAAACCGAACCACATTCCATAGATTTTCAGAAGGATAAGCAGCAATCCCTCGGAAGGAACCGGTGTCATGCAGACAAACCCCATCAGGAGAATCGCGGCAATGACGCCCAGCGTTCCCCAATCATGGATGATGGCAGACAGATGATTGTGCTGATCCAGATAAAAGAAGACCGCAACTGAGAGCAGCGTCGCCGCGACAAAGATTGTGACACGCCCCTTGCCAATGCGTGTCCTGATCATCCGCCAAGTCTCCATGCCTATTCGCAAATTCCCTGTAACCTCCGCCCGCTCCGTGCGCCTCAGCAGAAAACATCCGGCACACATTCTATTACCTATAGACGAATGCCGCCCGCTGTATGTTCAATCCCGGCGGTCATAAGGGGTTGCCGAGCGCAGAGCCTGTTCTTCTACGCTGACGCGATGACGCAAGACAAGAAGATTGGCAATCGTAAACACGATCGCTGTGAAGTAAGCATGGAAGATGAGAGGCAACGCAGCCAGTTCCACGATCACGACTGCATAGTTCGGGTGTCGTATGTACCTGTACGGCCCGCGCGTCACAAGCGGAGCGCCGGGCAACACGAAAATACGCGTATTCCAGCGTGCTCCAAGCGTCAAAATGACCCTTATCCGCACGATTTGCGCTGCCAGAAAAAACAGCGCATGGAGAGCGACAATGACTGGATAGTGCCTGTGGCCCACTTCATAGGCGCCCTGTTTGATCAACCACCGCGCATTGCGTCGCGCGAGGAACAGTTCACCGAGCCGCGCGGCAATCACCGCCGCAATGACGCCAATAAACAGCGGCATAAAGACGCCCCTTCCTTCTCACTGCAGAGTGGTTTAAAAGGGCTCCGCAAACTGCAGTAACACCTGCTCACAGGAAAAACCGGGTCCGAGTGCTGCGACAGCCGCGTAGCCACTGTCAGGAGCCGACTGCAGCAGCCGTTCGAGCACAAAGAGAACAGTTGGCGATGACATATTGCCAAAATCTCGCAATACATCGCGCGCAAGTTCCAGCCACGATTCTGGCAGTCGCAACGCTGTTTCGTATGCGCGCAAGACCTTCATTCCTCCGGGGTGAGCCACGAACGCGATCAGTTGCTCCCGCGCTATATCGTATTTGCGCAGGAGCGCGGATAACTGACCCGCAATCTCACGCTCCACGATGCTGGGTATATCACGCGAAAAAACGACACTGAGCCCTTCATCGCGCACATCCCATCCCATCCCATCCTGCATGTCTGGCCAAACATAGGACAGGGCGCCAACGATCGACGGGCCTGCAAATGATGCGCCCTCAGGACCTCGTCGTTCATCCCCCACGACCACGCACGCGGCGGCGCCGTCGGCGAACAGGGCAGTGCCGATGAGGTTGCTCTTTGAATGGTCGACGTGTACGAAAGTCAAACCACACAGTTCCACCGCAACCAGGAGCACCGCTCCTGCCGGGTGGGCCTTTGCCCACTCGGCCGCGCGCGCAAGCCCAGAAGCGCCGCCCGCACAACCGAGTCCGAACAGAGGCATCCGGGCGACATCGCGGCGCATGCCAAGCGCCTGGATCAATTTTACGTCGAGGCTGGGAGTGGCGATCCCAGTTGATGAAACGAACAGGATCGCATCGATGTCCTGCGGACTGAGAGCGGCGGCTGTCAGGGCTTTTTCTGCCGCCTCGCGACCCAACTGTTCAGCGGCAACGAGATAGCGGTCATTTTTCTCGCGTAGTGACCGAGTTTCCGCAAACCACGATGGAGGCACACAGAAATGGCGCTTTTCAATAGCAAAAGTTGAGAATATTTGCAACAGACGGTCGATATCGCGAAAGTGACCGGAAAAGAGTTGCTTTGCCAAATCCCGCGCTTCTCCCTGTGTGACCACATGAATAGGAACGGCGCTGGCAACACTGGCGATAACGGGCACGGTGGAACACCTCTGACGAATTGTATTTTATTAGAAATTATATACTATATATACTGGGATAATACAGTTGGTCAGGCCTTTCCGACTGCAACTTGAATGTAGCGTGATTGCAGCCGCGCATTCCCTGGCGCAAGTGCATCCCAAGAGTGGGCAGGCGACTTTTGCGCCACGGGAACTCTTGGCGCGGGAGAAAGGAGGAACATCCTTTGACTCATGGATCGGAACAGCAGACAAAGATCAAACGGCTTCGCCGCGCGCACAAAAACGGCTCACAGAGAATCGCGAGCCGTTCGTCTTGGTTTTATGGATGTTGTGAATCTCGCATCAGTACAGGTCGTACATATTGATCGCTACACCTGATTCTTTCAGATATGTGAACAGTTGTCCGCGGTGATGAAACGTGTGCGTCACAATTTCGACGAGCCACTTCGCCTGAGTGGACCCCTGTTCCATATAAAATGGCGTGCTCACCTTGTGAAGAAAGTCGTATTCACTAAGTCCATTCATATAGACGCTAAGCTCGAACAGGCCGTTTTCCATGTTGGCGCGCAGATGCGACGCATCGGATGCTGACAGCGTCTGCTCAAGCCTCTGAATCTCTTCCTGGGGCTGCTCCTGCAGGATGGCGAGATCAAGCAAGGGGATCTGCGTCAGGTGGTTCGCCAGTTCCAGCACCGTGCGCATTTCTTCGCGAGGCCGAAAATTCCAAAGCTCAGGCGTTACCTTCTCCAGCAGCGCGCCTGTCGTGCGCACGGCCAGCGTCATTTCCCCCAGCAGCAGTTCCCGAACTGTCGATGTTTCACTCATGGCACCCGCTCCATTTCGCGATATCGTCTCTTGACACTATGCAGTCTGGACAATCTGACTCACACCGCCAGCCAGCGCCAACGACTCTAATTATAGTTTAAAAGAGCCGACTGGCGTATGTCAAACCAGGCTCCCTGACTCCCTGACCCCGGTTCTCTGGCATGTTGCTCCAGAACCACGCCGTGCGCAAACACATGTTCGCAAAACACCTCTACTGCGCCTCCGAACCCCAGCGAAAGAAGCGAGCGGCGAGCACACTGCTGACCACAGAGAGACCCACTAGCACAGCGACATCGGTCATGTGGCTGGTGATTGGCGACACATTCCACGTCTGGCGCAGCAGATCAATAACATAATACAGCGGCAAAGCCCGCGCCACACCCTGAAGGAATGTGGGCATAATGGCCAGAGGGAACGTCGCCCCTGACAGAAACAGCATCAGATTCAGCATGAGCGAACTCACCGCTGCTGCTGTGCGCGTGTTTCTCGAAAGCGATGTGAGCAACAGGCCGAATGGAAAAAGCGCGCAGACAGACAGCGCCATGGCCACAATGGTGCTTGTCAGGTATTTCGGCGCATTCAGGTGGAAGGCCAACGCTCCGAACACGAACACGACGACGGCGCTCATGATAAAGACGATCAGTCCATACGCGATGTGGGCCGCGAGCACCACCCACGGACGCAGCGGCGTCGCCTGAAACCGTCTCAGCACACCCGATTCACGATAGCCTGTGAGAGTGGTGCCAATCGTAAAGAGCGATGTCGTGAGCAACTGGACCGCGACCCAGGACGGAATATACGTGTCGCCGTAGCTGAATCCCGCAATTTTCTGATTCCCAAACATGGCGCCAAACAGCCAGATCATCAGGATGGGAAACAGAAATGTCCAAAACACCGCCTGTTTTTCCCGAAAGAACAACTTTGTTTCAACGGACGCCAAGCGCAACAAAGCATTCATTCTGTTTTGCCCTCCAGCCCCAGATTGACAAATAGATCATCCAGACTCCCGACTTCAAACCGAAACGCTTCCATCGTCCACTGTCGTTCATGCGCGATCGCAAACAGGTGGCGACTGACCTCCTGCAAGTCTGGAGCGTAGACCCAAACCGCTTCGCCGTCACGGTGCGCCCGTTCGACTGACGGCAATGCGCCGATCACACTCAGGTCAGCCTCTGCAGACGTGAAGGTCAGACATTTGGCTGCGGCAAACTGACTCACGAGCCGCTTTGGCGTGTCCAGGGCCGCGATCGCGCCTTCGCGGAACATGGCCACGCGATCGCACAGGCGTTCCGCCTCCTCCATGTAATGCGTGGTCAGGACGATCGTCATTCCCTGTGCGCGAAATTGTTGTATTAGCGCCCAAATGTCACGTCGCGCCTGCGGATCAAGTCCTGTGCTCGGCTCGTCCAGAAAGAGGATGTCGGGCCCATGCAGAGCTGCCAGCGCGAGTGTCAGTCGCTGTTTCCAGCCGCCCGACAGCTTGTTGAACTGGGTGTTCAGATACTGTGCGAGTCCCAGTGTTTCAATAAGAGCGGCGCGGTCGCCCTTGCGTTCATAAAATGACGCGAACAGGTCGAGCGCCTCGCCCACCTTCAGCCGCTCCTGAATGGATGTGGACTGAAACTGGATGCCGATGCGCTGGCGCAGGGAGCGGCCGTCTTTTTCCGGATCGTAATCAAGCACTCGCACCTCGCCTGCCGACCGCTTCCGCAGCCCCTCCATGATTTCCAGAGTCGTTGTCTTGCCCGCTCCATTGGGCCCGACAATGCCAAATATCTCCCCGCGCGCAATACTGAAGCTGACTCCTTTGACAGCCGCCTTGTCTTTGTACGATTTGTGCAGATCGTTCACCACAATCGCCATGTCCATCTCTCAGTTCTCCTCATCGTGCGGTGTCTGTTTCAGCCTCAGCCATAGCCTCAGACTCAGGTTATACAGATTAGACGCAAAATGGCAGTGCGGTCTGTCAGCAGTGGGCTATGACAGTTGTCATAGCGATCGCATGACACAAAAGGTGAGGGAGAGAATGCCAAGGTCTCGTCAGGGAGTGCACTGACTCTCTTTGCAAACGATCAATGCGGAGTATACTAGAAATTGAGCGTGTGCGGTCCGCGTGTCCGTTGCAGTCACGCATCAGACGAACAGACGAACAGGCGAACAAACGAACAGGCGACGTCAGTCACGGCGCACTTAACAGGAGGGATTGAATTTGTTCCCTAAACACAGAAAAATGTGGGCTTATTTCTATCTCGCCAATCTGATCATCCCCGCCATATTCCTGTTTTTGGAGCCCAGGAACCTGGCGCTCTTCGGAGGGGCGTTGCTCCTGCTGTTTGCTGTCATTTACATCGCCTCCTACCGATTCGGTGTACGCTGGCGTCTGTTTTGCGCCCTGTTGGAAACCCTGATCGTGATGATTTTGGCTGGTAAACTGAACCCCGGTTTCTATTGGGTCGGGATCTATCCACTCGCTCTGCTGCACGTCTCTCTGACCGGACGAAAACGACTGCTGGCGCTGACTCTGCTGACGCTTACGTTTGCAGTCCAGATCCTCGTTCTCATGCGTCTGCAAAACCTCAGCATCGCAACCGCCTTGCCCTACCTCGTCCTCGGGCTCTTTGGCCTGTTCTCCACTGTGTTCAGTATGCGCTTTCAGGAACGCAATGACGCCGCCACCGACGCTCTAAAGGCAGCCAGCCGGGAAATCAAGCGTCTCACGGAACTCGCCGAGCGTGACCGCATCAGCCAGGATCTTCACGATGTGATGGGGCATGAACTGTCCATGATCACGCTGAAGGCGCAACTCATCGATCGACTCGTGCAACGCGATCCGGAAAGGGCCCGCGCCGAAGTCCGCGATGTCGAACAGGCGGCGCGCAAGGCCCTCACCCGTGTGCGCGAGTACGTCGCCAACATTCGGAGAACAAGGCTTGACGAAGAGTGGAATGCTGCGTTGCAACTGTTAAAGACAGCAGGCATTGCATGTGATTCTTCCCTGCCGGACTTCTCTGCCATCCGCATTGACGGAGCCAGCGAAACGCTGGCCATGTGCCTCCGGGAAAGCGTGACCAACATCATTCGCCACAGTCACGCGACGCGCGCTCTACTCATCCTGCAGCACGAAAACGATACGCTCTCCGTCGTGGTCGCCGACAACGGCTCCGGAATGCGCAAAAACGCGCCGGACCGCAGCGAACAGGAGAACGCAACGACGAACTGGACTGCCCACAATACGCATGGACTGAGCGGTATGCGCGCGCGTCTGGACGCCGGCGGCGGAACGTTTGCCGTCTGGTCCAATGGACGCGCGCTGCACGCCAATGGAACATCCTGTCCACCCAGCGAGTCCTGGCGGCGCGGACTTACGCTGCAATTTTCCATTCCCATCGCAGCGGCGACGTTTGCGTCAGCGGCGTCATCTGAGCCTGAGGAGGCGACACAGTGATTCGAGTCATGATCGCAGAGGATCAGGCGCTGGTGCGGGGAGCGCTTGCGGCCTTATTGGCCCTTGAGGAAGACATCGAGGTTGTCGCACAGGCCGGCGACGGCCGTCAGGCGGTGGAACTCGGCGCCGCACAGCAGCCGGACGTCGCCCTTGTGGATATTGAGATGCCGCGCCTCAGCGGTCTGGAAGTCGTGAGCGAATTGAAGGCGCTCGCCCCAAACTGCAGAGTGCTGGTTGTCACGACATTCGCGCGCGCGGGCTACCTGCAACGGGCGATTCAGTTGGGCGCCTGGGGTTACCTGCTGAAAGACGCGCGCATCGAGGAGTTGACAGCGGCGATCCGAACGGTGCACAGTGGGCGCAAAGTGATGGCGCAGGAACTGATGATCGAAGCGGTGACAAAAAGCAACCCGCTCACAGAGCGGGAAGCGGAAATCCTGCGGCTCGCCAAACGCGGTCTCGCCACGAAAGACATTGCAAAACGGCTCTTTCTGTCAGAGGGAACGGTGCGCAACTATCTGTCAGACGCGATCTCGAAGCTCCAGACGCAGACCCGGCAGGACGCAATCCGCATCGCCGACGAGAGCGGGTGGCTGCTGTAGCCACCCGCTCCCGCCCAGTTCACGCTACATATTGGACAGCGCAAGATTGTAGTGCACTCTGCCGATTGCCTTTGCGAGCAACGGCGCAATGGGCAGCACCTGAATGGAGAGCCCTTTCATATGCGCCGGCAGTGGCAGAGTATCCGTCACTAGCACCTTGTGAATGGCAGGATGCCGCAACCGCTCATCTGCAGGCGGGGAAAATACGCCATGCGTGGCGCACAGTACAGCGTTTTGCCTGGCGCCCATCTCCACCAGTATGTCCACGACTTGCGTGATCGTGCCTCCCGTGTCGATCATGTCTTCGATCACAAGCGGAGTTTTTCCCTTGACGTCTCCAATCAGATGGGTGATCACCGCTTCGTTGTGTTTCGGGCGGCCCTTGTGCATGATGGCCATGGGCAGATCCAGAATCGCGGCAAACTTCTCCGCGGTCTTTGCGCGGCCAGCGTCTGGAGACACGACGACGGCGTCCGCTAGGTTCATTTTACGGATCTCATCCCCCAGCACATGCAAGGCGGTGAGATGATCTAGTGGAATGTCGAAAAAACCCTGAATGGCGGACGCGTGCAGATCGACGGTGATGACACGATGAGCCCCCACAGAGGTGAGCACGTCTGCAACGACCTTGGCGGATATGGGCTCCCGTGCTTCGCCCTGTTTTTCCTGCCGCCCATACCCAAAATAAGGGATGATCACATTGATTCGACCAGCCGAGCTCCGTTTTAAAGCGTCGACCATCAGCAGCAGTTCTACAAAGTGATCATTGATAGGCGGTGAAAATGATTGTAGTAGATATACATCCACGCCGCGCACACTATCCGGAAACTGCGCATATAACTCACCACTGCGAAACTTCGACAGATGGACCTGCCCCAATTCCACACCCAAATGCTGCGCCACCTGGCCCGCCAACTCCTGATGCGAGGAACCTGCGTAAAGGCGAAACGCCCCGGTTCCCAGCCGCACTTCAACCATAGCAGCGCCTACCCCCTACCGAATAAATGCATACAGAATCCGTTTTCACCTGTAACTTTAGCATCTATTTGCAGGATTGTGAATGGCGCTGCGCACAAAACTTTCGAATCGTTTTCGACTAAATCGCCGTCATCGCAGTATGCTGTGACCATGGCGCAATAAACGAACGGTCACCTGAGTTCCCTGACCGACCACGCTTGCAATGAGCAATTTGCCGTGCATACCGTCCACGATGCGTTTTGCAATGGCAAGACCGAGACCCGTCGATGAGCGTTCTGCATCCGGCGATGCGAAACCGGAATCCACCTCTTCTTCGTTTGCGGCGCCGTACGCTTCGTTGCTTCGCGTGCGCGCAGGCTCTCCCCGCACAAACCGTTCCGTCACCTTGGCCAGCAACGCTGGTTCCATGCCCCGGCCAGTGTCGGCCACGATCAGGTCATAATGCTGCCCCTTGCGTTCGAGGCGCAGCGACAGTGTCCCCCGTTCTGTGTATTTACGCGCGTTGTCAAGCAGAATGAGCAACAGTTGACGCAGGCGTGAAGGGTCGCCCTGAACGACCACACCCTGATCGATTGCGGCGGTAAAATGGACGTCAGTCTCTTCAATAACAGGTTCATAGAGGGCGGCAATTTCGCGGCACAAACCGGTCAAATCGACTGGTTGCAGCGAAAACGTTCCTCCCTGCGCGTCCAGATGCGCCATATCAAGCAGTTCTTCAACGAGTCGGCGCATTCTCTTTGTCTCTGCATAAATGGGCGTCAACCAGCGCAACGCTTTGTGCAGACTGGCGTCGTCGTCGGTGTGGCGAAGCAGCATTTCAAAATTTGCCTGCAGAACCGACAGCGGCGTCCTCAGTTCATGAGACACGTCGGCGATCAGTTCCTGCTCGCGCACGCGCGCCGCCATGATCGGTCGCAGCGTCCACGAGCCGAGAAAATACGCGCCTGCGATGGTGCACACTATGCCCAGAATTCCCGCCAGGAAAAACAGGCCTGCCAACTGGGCCAACAGTTCGTGCTCTGGACTGACGTCATTCAGCACCTGAATCCGTTCACGGATCCCATGATTGACGGTGTTCATCTGCAACACATCGTAGCGTGTATGCACGGTATTGATTGTGACATGAAGCGGTGAAGCGTTATAACCAAGCGCCAGCATGCGCAGTTTTGCCAATAGCACCGGACTCATCACAGAACTCATCTGCAGTTTTGGCGTTCCTGCGCCAACCTGCCAGATCGCATACAGCCTGTCCTGTTCAGACGCGATGAGTTGCCCCGGTTCTGTCACCACGTGTCCTGGCTCTCCGAACTCCATCGCCTGATCGGCAAACAACCGCAACCGCGCGTCGATCGAATTGGCAGTCGCCTGCGCCAGCAATACATAGACGAACACCGACAGCAGACTCCAGATCACCGCCAGCACGACTGTGTTGACAAGCGCCAAGCGCAGGCGTTGCCGCCGCATCAGCCGCGCGTCTGAAGTCGATAACCGAGTCCGCGTACGGTTTGGATGACCGGGCATCCGTCGCCCTCCAGTCGTTTGCGCAGTTTGGACACGTAGGTTTCCAGAGTATTTTCAAGCACATCGGCTTCATAGCCCCAGAGCCTGTCCATCAACTGTTCGCGCGTCAACACCTGGCGCGGGTGACGCAAGAACAGTTCCAGCAGGGCAGCTTCCTTCGGCGGCAGCACATACGTGTCCTGACCAATGGACACCTCCCTTGCGTTGCGGCGCAGTGTCACTGTGTCCACGCCAATCGTGTCGGCGTCGTCGCCGGCCAGTTCATGCCTGCGCAGCAGTGCGCGCACTCGCGCCGCAAGTTCCGTGGTCGCAAACGGCTTGACGAGATAATCATCGGCGCCCGCATCCAGACCCTTCACACGGTCTTCCACAGTAGCGCGGGCGGTCAGCATGATGACGGGAACCTTCTGTTTACTGCGCCGCAGCTCCCGCAGCAGCGTAAAGCCATCCATGCCGGGAATCATCGCATCCAGAATCACCCCATCGTAAAATCCGCTCGCCGCCAGATGCAGGCCGGTTTCTCCATCGCCCGTCCGCGACACATCGTATCCTTCTTCGCGCAGCAACTGTTCGATCGCAAGCGCAAGCGCCGTGTCGTCTTCAATCACCAACAGTTTTAGCATCACTCACTGTCCCCTCAATCATCATGTCAGTCACCAATTAGTCACCGGCAGCTTGCGCATCGCCGATTGGCGTCTGCTGTCATTTTGCCTGATCCATCGCGGTCATATCCAGATCAGGCGACACGTCGCTCCATACCAAAACATTGTTTACGCCGCTCTCCTCGATGACGTCGCCGTCTACTGTCACCGCCCATACTTTGATTCCCGCCTCAACCCGGCCCCGCAATCCGCGCAGGACATACAGTTTGGACAACACCTCCGCCTTTGTGGATCGGTCCGCGAGAACCGTGACTGACGCCAGTCCACAACCGCCTGCTCCCATCGCTGCCGGATCGATCCGATTACGTCCCTGCTGTTTGTCAGAATCCCGCCAGCGCAGTCGGTCCGCCGCAACTGTACAGACTGCTCCACGGCCCGTGACTTGCAGCGACGCCGTCACCGGAGTGGCGCAATTGCGCGATTCCACGCCTATGCGCCACGGCGTATTCCCAGGACCTGTTCCGGCGTAGACGAGCTCATCGCCTGCAGACAATAGATAGTCGCCCGCATATTGGTCCAGGAGTGCGACTGCTCGTTCCAGCGCATAGCATTTTCCAATATCACCTAGATCAATCGGTGTATAGAGCAAGACCGACCGGTCTTCGGGCCACATTTTGGCGCACTCCTTGCGAGTCAGTCCATGCGCCCCGGCGGCCACGTCAAACGCTGCTCCCTGATAGCCAAGATCATGGAGCACGGAAACACGCGGGTCGAACACCCCCTCCGTGTCGCGATACGCGTCAACGGCTAACGCGATAGCCTCCCACAATCGGATTGACACAGACTTGCGCTGAACCAGCGACAGGTTAAGACGCACGAGTTCACTTTCAGGCGAAAAACGTGAAAACGCGCCTTCACACGCTGCAAATTCGGACTGCACCAGCGCAGCCAGCTCAACGTCTGCCGTGACTGAGAAAAGCGGTCTTGCGATCAATTCAATGTGCGAACCAAACGACCGAAACGACGAGTGCATCCAGTTCGCGGTATTCGTATGTCCGCTCATCCAGCATACTCACGTCCTCTTCTTAGCGCTCCGTGCGCAGCGCAACACCCGCAATCAGGCCGTTGCCTACTGTTCAAAACTGCTTCACTATTTGATAGGACGGCCGAAGAGCCTTAAATGTTCTCCCATTTTCGTTATAATAGCTAGACAATCCTGAACAGGAGGTGGCGTACATGACCACGACTGCAAGCGAAGCTTCGGTTCAAGTCCAGCGTCTGCCGCGCACGCTCATAGTACTGCTCGCCATCGGCTCGGCGGTCGCGGTTGCCAATCTGTATTATTGCCAACCGCTGCTGGAACTCATGGCCAGCACATTTCATGAATCGGCTGCGCAGATGGGCCTGATACCCACTCTTACACAGATCGGCTATGCGGTGGGACTGCTGTTATTGACGCCGCTCGGCGACGCGTTGCCAAAACGTGGACTCATTGTGACACTCTCCCTGCTCTGCGCTCTGGCGCTGCTTGTGATCGCGTTCGCGCAGTCGCCATTCCAACTCGGCACAGGGAGTTTTATCGTAGGCGTGATCACCATCATTCCGCAGATCATCCTGCCGCTGGCGGCGGACCTTGCGCGGCCTGAAAAACGCGGTCAGGTCGTCGGCACGGTGATGAGCGGCCTGCTGCTGGGCGTGTTGACTGGGCGTTTGATCAGCGGCGCGGTGGGCGAATTGCTTGGCTGGCGCGCCATGTACGAGATTGCAGCGTTTGTGATGGTGCTGCTTGGTCTGCTCATGTGGCTGCGACTGCCAAAACTGCATGCAGAACGAACGCTGCGTTACGGCGCTTTGCTTGCGTCGCTTTGGGAACTGGTGCGGGAACAACCCCTGCTGAGACAGTCAAGTATCATCGGCGCCTCACTATTTGGCGCATTCAGCGTGCTGTGGACTGTGCTTGCATTTCGCCTAGCGGACACCCCGTATCATTTTGGCAGCGCGGCCGTGGGCCTGTTTGGTCTGGTCGGCATTGCAGGAGCGCTCGGCGCGCCTTTGACTGGGAGGATTGCCGATCGCCGTGGACCGTATTTTATGGTGGGCGCCGGAATTTTCTTGACATTGGCCGCTTATCTCATTCTGCTCTCAGGGAGCGCTGTCCTTGCGCTGCTGATCTGTGCTGTTCTGATTCTCGATTTTGGCGTCCAGGTTAGCCAAATATCCAACCAGGCTCGCATTTATTCCCTTGTGCCCGCAGCGAGCAGCCGTCTGAACAGCGTCTACATGGTTGCCTACTTTCTTGGCGGAGCCAGTGGATCTGCGCTTGGCAGCGCAGCGTACGGCGCCTGGGGCTGGTCGGGGTCCTGTCTCGCGGCTCTCGGTTTCGCCCTGGTCGCGCTGGTTGCGCATCTGGCGCGGCGACCTGTTTCTGCGTCTATAACGTAATCCCCCTGTACATCAGCCATAATAGAAAGATCGCCCACAAGACAGTGCTCACGGGCGCCAGCATCCGGAATGTCGGATGCTTCGTCTTGTGATGAAAAGCCGCCATCCCAATCCAGGCGCCGAGACCTCCTCCTGCAACCGCCAGCGCCAGCAGGGTGCGTTCGCGCACCCGTCGTTTGTTCCGTCGCCGCGATCGCCGCTTGTCGCGCCGCATCATGAGCAGCGAAGCAACATTGACAATCAGCAGATAGATGGGCAACAGAGCGCCTGACGCCATTTCCACCACCTCCATACGAACATGTGTTTGCACTCAGTTAACTTGACATGCTATACTCTCTCTAGCAAGACTTGGATGGAGAGGAGACTGCGCTTATGGTGCGAGCCAATGCCAAAGCCAAGCAGGAAGCGATTCTCTCTTACATTAAGCAGGCGGTGAGTTCACGAGGTTACCCACCGTCGGTTCGGGAGATCGGAGATGCTGTCGGATTGACCAGCACTTCCACTGTGCATGGCCATTTATCAAAACTGGAGCAGCTTGGACTGATTCGGAGAGACGCTACAAAACCGCGCGCGATCGAAATCATGGACGACACTTTTCGTATGCAGGCGAGTCAAGCCACGGTTCCCCTGCTTGGCAAGGTGACTGCCGGCAGCCCCATCACGGTGGTGGAAGACATTGAAGAATATCTGCCTGCGCCGCCGCACGCTCAGGTCGACCACGACATCTTCGCTTTGCGGGTTGTGGGAGAAAGCATGATTGACGCTGGAATCCAGGACGGCGATATCGTGTATGTGAAACGGCAGACCACGGCAAACAACGGTGACATTGTTGTGGCCATGACGGAACAAGACGAAGCAACGGTGAAGCGTTTTTTTAAAGAAAAGAACCATATACGCCTGCAACCGGAAAACCAGACGCTGCAGCCCATGATATTCCCGCACGTCACCATACTCGGCAAGGTAATCGGCCTGTGGCGCGATCTGCCCTAGCCAGAGCTGCGCGTCATCAGCATATGAAAAACTCGCCCAGGCGGGATCGTATACTGTTCCGGCGAGTTCGGCGCAGCCGTGTTTGAGCAGCGGCGCAGCAGATGAAAAACTCGCCCAAGCGGGATCGTATACTGTTCCGAGGCGAGTTCGGCGCAGCCGTGTTTGAGCAGCGGAACAGTATACGATCCCGCTTGGGCAGCCACTATGGCTGCCGCGCTCCCTAGTACATGGCGAGATATTGCTCCCGTTCCCACGGATGTACGGCCGTGCGGAACATATCCCACTCGATCATCTTCGCTTCATAGAAATGCGAATACGCGTGTTCTCCGAGTGCATCGCGCATCACCTCATCATTGGCCAATTCATCCAATGCTTCTTTAAGACTCGCTGGCAGACTGTGGACGCCAGCTCGCACGCGTTCCATTTCGTTCATGATATAGATGTTGCGGTTGACTGGCGTAGGCAGGGCGAGCTTGCGCTCAATGCCGTCAAGCCCAGCGCGCAACATTGCGGCAAGCGCAAGATAGGGATTCGTCGCGGGATCCGGATTTCTGACTTCGAGCCGTGTGCCGGGTCCGCGCGAAGCAGGGATTCTTACAAGAGGACTGCGGTTTTTGCCGGACCATGCAATGTAACACGGCGCCTCATAACCTGGCACCAACCGTTTGTAGGAGTTGATGATCGGGTTTGTGACGGCTGTAAAACCACGTGCGTGACGCAAGATGCCAGCAAGATAGTGCCTGCCTGTTTCGCTCAGGCCAAGTTCATCGTGTTCATCGTAAAACGCGTTGGCGCCTCCTTTGAACAGCGACTGATGGCAGTGCATTCCCGATCCATTTATACCGTCGATCGGTTTTGGCATAAAAGTGGCATGCAGACCAAACTGGCGGGCGACCGTTTTCACGACCAGTTTGAACGTCATAATATTATCGGCTGCCTGCAACGCATCCGTATATTGGAAATCAATCTCGTGCTGGCCAGGCGCCACTTCGTGATGCGACGCTTCGATCTCGAATCCCATCGTCTCCAGCACAAGGACGATTTCCCGACGACAATTTTCACCGAGATCCACGGGGGCGAGATCAAAGTATCCACCCTGGTCATTCATTTCCGTTGTGGGGTTCCCATGCTCGTCCAGTTTGAACAGGAAGAATTCCGGTTCCGGACCAACATTCATAGCTGAAAAACCCATATCTGCAGATTTTTTTAGCGCCCGTTTAAGAATTCCTCTCGGATCGCCCGCGAACGGAGTTCCGTCTGGCATGTAGATATCACAGATCAGTCGCGCCACCTTACCCTGATCGCCGTGCCACGGAAAAACAAGCCACGTGGACAGGTCAGGATACAGATACATGTCGGATTCTTCAATGCGCACAAACCCTTCGATTGAAGAACCGTCAAACATCATCCGGTTATTCATCGCATTTTCGAGTTGACTGATCGGAACTTCCACGTTTTTTATCACACCAAGCAGGTCCGTGAACTGCAGGCGCAGGTATCGCACATCCTCAGCTTTGGCCATACCGACAATCTGTTCGCGCGTGTATTCTTTACGCATTCTGTCGTTCCCCTTTCGACTAACGATTCCTTGGGAAAAACCGCGCTAACTCACCCTGAATCATGGACGCCGGGCTGCCCCTCTGGCCTGCCCGTCCAGCCAGTTCCTGCAGCAAAAGCTCATGCAGATCTGCCTCCGACAGTTCTGCGCGCACCTCTTGCGCGACAGCCTGCAGCGCAGGTGTGTACTCACCGTCTTCAGGAGGCTGACCGATCACCGCTTTAATACCCGCAATGTTTAATCCTTTATCGATCAAACTTTTTATTTCGAGCAGTCGCTCCACATCATTGAACGAATATAGACGTTGATTTCCGTGCGTGCGTTCCGGATGAATCAGCCCATGCTGTTCATAATACCGAATCTGCCTGGCGGTCAAATCCGTCAGGCGCTGCACGATCCCTATCGGAAAAAGAGCAAGTTTACGACGAGTGGCATCATCCACTACAAATTCCCCCACCTACACCGACGTTTGTAAGCCGGGTCTAAACGAGAAGGAAAACGCATATGCGCTTAGCAAGATCGCGAGTCACCCTGTATGATCAACAAAAATGACCGGCGATTCCGTTCCCTGCGCTTCGATCCGCGATCACCCCGCGAATCTGATCGTATCATGCCTTACATGTAGCGTCAATAAATTGATTACACTTGTTGTTAGTTTTATGTTACGCAGCATGATTCGCAGGTGTCTTAGGGAAATGCGCCCAGACGCTTGAGCGCCCTCGTGACCGCGATTTTAACATGCGAATACGTCAGTCCACCCTGCAAATACGCGATAAACGGTTCACGAAGCGGTCCATCCGCTGATAGTTCAATCGAGGAACCCTGTACAAAAGCGCCCGCCGCCATCACAACAGGATCACCATAACCGGGCATCTGCCAAGGTTCTGGCGCCACATGCGCGTCGATCGGCGATGTCTGTTGGATCGCCTGGCAGAACGCGACCAGACGTTCTGCCGTGCCAAGCCGAATCCGCAAAACGGTGTCCACACGCTCCTCCTCTGGTCCGGGGGCGCACTCGATCCCCACCCGCGTAAGCGCTGCGGCCGCAAATACATTGCCTTTCAGAGCCTGTCCAACAACATGGGGTGCCATGAACAATCCCTGAAAGTACAGTCGATACTGTTCATAAGAACCCATTTCGGCGCCGATTCCAGGCGCCGTTACACGGTAGGAGGCGCGTTCCACCGCGTCTGCTGCGCCCACAAGATAGCCGCCGGAAGGCGCCAGTCCACCGCCCGGGTTCTTGATCAGGGACCCCACAGTCAAATCGGCGCCAACGACGCACGGTTCCACAGTCTCTGTGAATTCCCCATAGCAGTTGTCCACCACCGTCTGCACATCTGGTCGCACCGCCTTGACGGCGGCGATCGCCGCGCCCAGTTCCGCAACCCGCAACGCACGCCTCCAGCGATAGCCGGGCGAACGTTGAAACGCCACCACGGTTACCCTTTCATCGAGGGCGGAAAGCACTGCAGCAACGTCCACACCTCCGTCGGCGGCAAGTTCAACGCAGCGATATCCGATGCCAAACTCTTGCAGCGATCCCATGCCTGCGCCACGCAGTCCGATGACCGTCTCCAGTGTGTCATAAGGGGCGCCCGTCGCGTACAGCAGAATATCGCCGGGGCGCAGCAGACCAAAGTAGGCGGCTGCCAGCGCATGCGTGCCAGAAGCAAGGCTGGGTCTCACGAGACCCGCCTGTGCGCCAAACGCCGCAGCAAACACCGTGTCCAGTTGTTCGCGGCCGCGATCTCCCAGCCCGTACCCCGTCGAACCAGACAGATGTTCAGCGCTGACTCTGGCGTCTGCAAACGCGGAGAGCACCTTCAGTTGATTGCGGTCGATCAGTCGGTCGATTTCCTCCAGGGCCGGGCGGATCGACCGTTCCACTTCTTCCATCCAGGAAAAATCGAGCTCACTGATCATACTGTGACTGCTCCTGTAGCGGGCCTCCGGACAATGTGGAGAAGTGCGCAAACTGCCACGCTTCCCGTTCATCGACCTCGACGTCCATCAGCATATAGGCGTCCGACTCGCGCACGCTGTCCACCCGGCCAATGCGATAAGCCTGCGCGAGTACGTCCGATCGTTCATGCGGAATCAGAAGATGCAAAGCCACCCGCCGCCCGAGAAGCAGATCGATTCTTTCAAGCAACTCCAAAACGCTTTGCTCAGTCAGCGCAGAGCCGATCACCGTCGCCGCAGCCCTCTGGTCCACCAGTAGCGAGGCGTTCGCAACCTGATCCATTTTATTGAAGAATGTCACAATCGGCGCATGCGCATCGAGGGCGCCAAGCAGGACTGCGTAGACGGCCGCCATTTCCTCGCCAATAAAGGGAGACGACGAGTCGACAACGTGCACCAGCACATCGGCGTCAACGACCTCCTGCAGCGTCGCGTGGAACGAGTCGATCAGATGATGAGGCAGATCTCGAATGAAGCCCACCGTGTCGGTGAACACGAATGTCCGGCCTGCAAACGTCGCGCGCCGCACGGCGAGATCGAGCGTATCGAACAGTCGGTCCCGCCCCTGTTCCAGACGCTTCGCGCCGAACCGCTTTGCCAGTTGGGAGAGCAGTGTTGTTTTTCCCGCGTTGGTATACCCAACAATGCCAATGGAGTACACACCCTGACGTTCCCGGCGGCGGCGCAGTTCCAGCCTCCGCTGTCCTTCTGCGTTCACCAGTCTGCGCAAATCGGCGATCTCTTTACGAATGGTTCTCCGATCGATTTCCAGTTTTGTCTCGCCGGGTCCGCGCGTGCCGATGCCTCCGCCAAGTCGGGACATCGCCGTTCCCTGGCCGATCAGTCGCGGCAGCATATAGGAAAGTTGTGCGAGTCGCACCTGTGCCTTGCCTTCAAAACTACGCGCTCTGGTCGCAAATATGTCGAGAATCAGTTGTGTGCGGTCAACCACGCGCACAGCGCAAGCCGCTTCGACATTGCGCAATTGACTGCCGGACAATTCCGCGCTAAACACGACAATGTCGGTCGCCTCGGCCTGCGCCGCCTGCGCCAGTTCTTCCAGTTTGCCTTTCCCGATGAGCGTGCCGGAATGGCGTTCTTCCACCACCTGGCTCAAAGACCCCACAACAACCGCGCCAGCCGCCTGGACAAGACTGGCGAGTTCCATGCGCATGCGTTCCCGTTCTTCCATGGTCTGCTGTGCGTTAAACACATGCATCAGGAACGCGCGTTCCGGTTCTGTGCGCCCTTTGACATCATAGACTGACAGATTCGCTACCTCCCGACCACCCGACGAAGATCGTCTGGCTCGTCAATTCATCCTGCATTCAGTTTACCACATTTGTCCTGCTCAATACCCGTTGCATATCATCGATTCCTTGACCGTGCAGCGCCGACAGTGCCACTGGTCGCGCCCGCCGGTCGTTCTTTCTGTACAGTTCAGTCTGACGGATTGCGCCAGGCGCGTCAATTTTGTTGAAGACGAGCGTATAAGGAACATTGCGCGCCCTGGAGACATCCAAAATCAGGTTGTCAATCGCCGACAACACCCCTTTCTCCAGTGTCGTCGCGTCAACGACGTGGATGATCTGCTCGCTTTGCACCATCAGCGTGAGTGTGCGCGCCATGCCCTTGCGAATCAGTTCATCGTCGTGTGAATCCTCACAAAGCCCCGTACTGTCATGCAGTACCATACGCTGTCCAATGGATGCGCTCATTCCGACGCCCACGGTCTGAATTCCCACCGTCGTATATCGCGTCGCGCTAACCAGAATGGCCATCGCTTCGCGAATCGTGAGCACCCGTTCCCGTACGGCTCCATCCGGCAACTCGTGCATGATGAACGCCCATTTGAGCCCGCACGCCTGCGCCAGACGCAGGCACAGGAGCGTCTTACCAACGTTGGGGCGACCGATCACCAGACATTGGCGCATGCTCTGCCTCCTCCCGAAAGTCAGCGGCAAAAAGTGTCATGACATCCTGCCGCGTCGGCTGCGTACACCCGATCACCCGCAGCGCCTGTCTGCGCATGGCGCGCTCGATCACATTGCGAACTGTCCGTCCGTTCCCAAAATCGGTTCCCCACCGTTCGTGGCGCAAGATCTGCCGTAAGGTGGAGAGCGCATCCGAAGACAGTCTGTATTGTCGCTCGTCCAGAAGACGCGAGGCAATCTGAAGCAGTTCTCCTTCCGAGAAGTCGGGGAAGGGGATCTGAATGGGAAAACGGGATGAAAGTCCTGGATTAAGAGATAAAAAATAGCTCATTTCATTCTCGTAGCCGGCGAGAATGACGATCAGATTGCCGCTGCGATCTTCCATGCCTTTGACCAGCGTGTCGATCGCCTCGCGCCCGAAGTCTTTGTCTCCCCCGCGCGCGAGCGCATACGCCTCATCGACAAACAGCACGCCGCCCATGGCACGGTCCAGTAGAGAACGCGTCTTTTGCGCTGTGTGACCGACGTATTCCCCGACAAGATCAGCGCGTTCCACCTCAACCACGTGACCCTGTGCAAGCACGCCGAGCGTCGCAAAGATGGGGCCCAAAATACGGGCGACCGTCGTCTTACCTGTACCCGGGCGCCCTGCAAAGATCATGTGCAATACGGTGCCGTCCGCCCTGAGCCCCATGCGTCGGCGCAGTGTCTGAACGGCTAGATACGCATACAATTCATCGATAATCTTCTTGACTTCGCGAAGGCCAATCAGATCGCGCAGAGGTCGCAACAGCGTCTCTTTTGCGGCGATGGGATCGAACTCGCTACTCTGCGGACTTGCAGCCAAAATATTTTCAATCTGCTCTGGCGCGCCAAAGCGCAACAAACCTGTTCGCCCCCGTGGGGCGTCCTGTCTGTAAACCTGGCGCAACTGCTCCAGCGACGACTGAACACTGAGATGTCCGCGCGCCAGTTGATCGATGATCGGTTCCGTTTTCTGCACAGAAGGTCACCCGCTTACGTGGGAATGACCCAGTATACGCGCGCGCTTTGAGATGGGTGAATGCCTATACCGTGGTATCAACAGTTGCCTCATTTGATGGTCAAATGTAGACTTTACCCGTTGTTTGTCTGACCTTTTTCTCACTCCTGCGAGTGGAGAACGCTTGAGATTGGGCGTTCTTATCGGCGTGTACTCTTCCCCCTGTTCGGCAAGCCGCATCCCAAGAGATGAGTTCAGATTCTTCCCGTACCACGCGGGCACTGAGGCACAGTCAATGGCTTTGCCTCAGACCAGTGTTGTTAT
>Ga0080006_1140659_pt1 | contig 22653 bp, 23 predicted proteins | sample RS3BMetagenome_FD_69209 | JGI IMG/M metagenome (GOLD analysis project Ga0080006, IMG submission 69209) | Ferric oxide microbial mat and aquatic microbial communities from Rainbow Spring, Yellowstone National Park, USA - RS3B (SPADES... ...
TTGATTCATTATTCCGGATTCTTGGTAATATCTCGCTCATGAGAGCTTCAACAGACTTATGTCTTTCTGACGTAAGTTGCCGTCAGAGCCATCTTCCGCATACATGGTACTGCGATGGTAACGATGTAGGTGTTCCCGGGATCCACGCCAACGACAAACGCGTTCTTCTGCACCTCCAGCGCCGTCGGGCCCGCCTCCTGGTCCGTCCTCGGCTTCGCCCGTGGCGAAGGATGTAGATGAGAAGGATGCGGATCCTGCGACGCAGGAAGTGGAAAAGTACAACCTTGTAGACGGCTCGTCGAAGGATGTAGATGAGAAGGGTGCGGATCTTGCGATGCAGGAGGTGCAGGATAACGACTTTGTCGTTGGCGCGGACCCTGGGAATACGAACATCATAACCATCGCTGTACCAAAGTGTGCGGAAGATGGGACTGATGGTAACTTACGTCAGAAAGACATGCGTCTTTTGAGGCTCTCGAGAGCAAGATACTATCGAGAATCCGGTATTATGAATGCGAGGAAGAAAATCGAGACTTGGAACTCAGGAATGAAAGAGCACCTGGAAGCTTTGAGCGAGGTGACGAGCCGAGGAGCGGACTTTAAAGCTTTTCGGAAATTCATAGAAGTTCGTGTTGCTCACTGGGAGGCGCTATGGGAGGAGTATACCAAGCCCCGGTGGGCTCGTTTGCGTATGAATCTATACGGTGGGAGGTAGCGAGCGTTTGCCAACTTTTTCAATGGGTTGAGTGCCCTGAAGGAGAATGAAATCAAAGGCTCGTAGTAGCGTATGGGGCGGTGCGCTGGAAGACCCAAAAAGGAGCTACGTCAGCTCCAACGACAAGAACATACAAAGAGTGCGCAAGGCGTTTTGTTACCATACCTGTAGATGAGTTCCGAACATCGTATATACACTATGAGCTGGGTCGTACACTTCAGAGAGTGGAGATGGAAAAGTGCCAGAGGAGCCCTGAGGATATAGCAAAATACGGACCGCTGACGGAAGAGCAAATGCAAAGAAGGAAGAAAGTGCGAGGGCTACTCGCATTATTAATTACAATCAATGGCACGAAACGTATGGAGTTTGTGAATCGTGACTATAACGCCGCAATCAATGTAAGGAAATATGCGGTGCTGGAGACGAGACCTCCAGAGTGGACAAGAGAGGACTTTGTTGGACAACCTCTCAAAGTCGAGCTATATGAGACAAGATTGGAAGCAGTAGTGGGTGGCCGGTCGAAAAAAACCTGGGAGGCGTCTGCATCTCGGTTGGAGACTTCTTGTCTAGGGCGCGTTTGCCGCCACTACTGTACACCGCTGTTGTTCGACTTTCGAAAGGCGTTTGCTTCCAGGGGTGCGCGAACTCAGCGACGGATCCTCGTTTGATCCAAAACGTCCTATCTCGAACTGCTCGCGAGCGCGAAGCTCATGCTCGTTCGCTCAAGGACTGAAGCTCCTGAGTTTCGTGTTGGACGATAGAAAGCTGTTCAGTGGTTTCGTAGAAACGTTTCAGACGTACAAGAAGGACCTCTGGAAGCACACTGGAGCACCGGGCTACGCTGCGCCCCGAAAGAACGGGCGAGTGTTTGCAACACTGGAGCGCAGCGGCACAGCGCATCATAGCTTCGCAGTGACCTGCGACGTTCCGAAATTGTCGTCCACTGAACGGTTCTGCTTTTTGCGAGGTGCGCGTGTGATTGCGTCTTCGAGTGAGGCTGCGTTGGATCAGTTGTCACTCACTGGGACTATGCTTTTGTTTTCTGGTAGAGCTGAACCAGACCAGATGACCGTTGCGTGGCTGCTGCCGTCGACCGTGTGGCAGCAACGGTGCCCGGTGGCGTTGTCCGTGTGCAGCGGACCGGCCCTCTCTCCGTGTAATCGGTTGATGACTCGTTTCCGGTCCAGCGTGCGTGCGACGCTATCTCGAGAGGGAGAGCTGGGCGAAGAAAAAAGCGGCGAACACTGCAACACGCGCGAGCACCAAAGGAGTACAGCGGGCGAGGAACCCCAGCAGAATACATGGACCAGGGAAGCCACGAGGCATTCGCCGCAGCTAGATATGACAACGCTGAATGATCATAGCACAGAGGTCGGCTTTATGGAGTGGGCAAAAGGCGCCGGCATTGAAACCGCTGAACTCAGCATTGCGCACTTTGGCCGCGAGCACCTACGCGGCCTCAGAGCTGAAACCGCCTTGCCTGCAGGTTCGATTCTCGCTCGAGTGCCGGGGTTTCTGGCGTTGCAGACCCGCTCCGATGATAGCGGACGAGGTTGTCCTCTGCCAGAAGAGGTCTGCGCGCCCATGTTCTGGAAGCAGGCGCCTTGGTACGCTCGTCTCGCGCTTCTGTTGCTTTTCGAGCGGTACAAAGCAGATCCTGAGTCTGCTCGAAAGCTAGAGACTCTTGTCTTGCGTCGCAAATTAAAGCGCTGGGAGATCCGGCCAAACCAGCGTCGAGGCCCTGCCAAAGTATCGGCGTCTAACTGCACACTTTCGCCCTGGTTCCGTCTCTTGCCGACAACATTTGACGAGCGGCCTCTGTACTGGACAGATGCAGAACGTCGGGAGCTCCAGTATGATTGTCTTTTGCGGGCTATCAGCGAGCAGGAACGAAAATGGAAGGATCTCTATGGTCGGTTCGTGCGGCAGACATTCGAACGAGGCGGAATCGATTTGAAAGTGCGAGGAGGTTTATTCAGCGAACAGGACTTTCAGTGGGCGTTGAACGTCGTTGTCACGCGCGCATTCAGCGGACCCTCCGAGACGACGCCATTCGGTGAACGCTGGCGTCAGGCGTGTTTCGCTGGGGCACTTTCCCTAGCGAGCTGGAACTTTCATCTCATGGACGCGTTCGCAGCACTGAACGTCTTTCTGGTGGTGGTCTTGTCGCAGCTCGTATTTGACGCGCTGTACCCGCGCATTTATCAGTCCATGCAGGGTGCACCGTTGAAGAAGTATGTCATTGCACCTTTCATTGATCTCTTCAATCATTCTTCTCGCGTCCAATCGAAGGTCGCTTATGAGTACTTTTATGATGCTTTTTCGCTCAGCATAAGCAATCGAGACACGCATGCAGGCGATCAGGTCTTCATATCGTACGGCACTTTGACCAACGATGAACTTTTGGCTTTGTACGGATTCGTGGAAGAGGATAACCCGCACGACACGTACAAGCTCTGGGACGATGCCTCAGAGACGACGATCGTTTTCGATGTGACAGGCCGCGTGCGCAATCCAGAGTCGGTCCAACACCTCTCGGCGACTGGTCTGATAGCACTGATTCGCGAAGAGCTCGCGCGCAAGCCGACGACGCTCACTGAGGATGAGCAATGGCAGCCGAGCAACCAGCGATTGGAGCTGGCGCGGCGCTTTCGCATAGGAAAGAAGCGTATTCTGGAGCGTGCGCTGCAGCAGCTCGGGCATGCCCATCCTCAGCACTCTGGGCATGCGACGAACAGTGGTGTATCGGCGGAGCGGTGAATCCGTCACAAAACGCAGCAGAGCATGCCCAGCTGAGGCAAACTGGCGCCGAATATCTCTAAGGTGCAGGCCCGGAGCGTTCGGAAGATGGCACTGACGGTAACTTGCGTCGGAAAGACATGCGTCTTTTGAGGTTCTCGAGAGCCAAATACGATCGAGAATCCGGTATAATGAATGCGAGGAAGAAAATCGAGAATTGGAATTCAGGAATGAAGGATCACCTGGCAGCTTTGAGCGAGGTCACGAGCCGAGGAGCGGACTTTGAAGCTTTTCGAAAATTCATGGATGTTCGCGTTGCGCATTGGGATGCGGCCTGGGAGGAGTATACGAAGCCTCGGTTGGCTCGTCTGCGTATGAATCCATACGGGTAGAGGGAGCGGGCGTTCGCGGACTTTTTCAATCAGTTGAGTGCCCTCAAAGAGGATCAAAGTCAGAGGCTGATAGTAGCGTGCGGAGCAGGGCGATGGAAGACCCAAAAAGGGACTATGCCAGCTCCAACGACAAGAACGTACAAGGAGTGCGCATGGCGGTTCGTTACAACCCCGATAGATGAGTTCCGAACATCGTATACACACCATGAACTGGGGTGCACACTTCAAAGGGTCGAGATGGAGAAGCGCCAGAGGAGCCCTGAGGAAATAGCAAAGTACGGACGGCTGACGGAGGAGCAAATGGAAAGGAGGGCGAACGTTCGTGGACTACTCGCATTAATTAGTACGATCAATGGCAAGAAACGGGTGGAATTCGTGAACCGAGACTTTAACGCCGCTATCAATATAAGTAGATGTGCGGTGCTGGAGATGAGACCTCCGGAACTCACACGAGAGAACTTTGTTGGACAACTTCTCAAAGTCGAACTACATGAGAAAAAGTTGGAGGCAGTATTGGGTGGCCGGTCCAAAATGACGGGGAGGCGTCTGCACGTCAGTTGGAGACGTTTCGTCTAGGGCGGGCTTCTCGCCACTACTGTACACTGCTGGCGTCGTTTGGCTGTAGAATGGCGTTCAGCGAACATACGCCTAACTATAATCTGCAAAATGATAAACATTTCACAACTATAGAGGGTAAGTTTGTTAACCTAGTCGCAGACGACGTCCAGCCTTTTCGCCTCGCCGCCTGCAATCAGTTTCAGTATATCCAAGCACATTTCGAGCCTGAGAGGCTGCCCCGCAAAGTTAGATCGTGTCAGCGCCGCGGGTCTCGTCTTCAGCGCCACAAGTCGTCTGATATTGATGGCAGCGTTGAAGTCCCGGTCCACGAGCTCTATGTGTTTATTGCCGCCGGTGGAACGCACCACTGGGAGCATAGGTGGAACTCGTGCCCTCTGTGTCGTTTCAGTCTCGGCATTGTCACGTCGGGCGAACGTCTATTCTCGTCTATCGCCTCTATTCTTCTTCTTGGTCGTTGTCGTCGTCGTCAGATACCCTTTTTCGATCGATAGTCGGCGAGCCCAGGATTTTTCCGTTTTTCGAGGTACCCGGCGACAGCGGCCTCCCGTGATCCTTGACTTGCATGGCTATACCGTTCCCATGAATTTTTCATTCAAATGAACTCACTTCTTTATGCATTAAGGCGAGAACCTTCCGGATGGAGAAGGACTTGCAGGGGAAAGGCGACATGTCTCCCGGTATCAACGTGTGCTAAGCGCTTCAGCGATTCGCCTTCTGAGGTGATCATTACGTGTCACGAGCGAAAATACTCCTTTCGATACGATTTAAGCTCGAAGAGTACGCTGGAATGAAAAGCAGCTCTACCTCAATAGTATCCACGAAAGCGGGGACGCAGCGGGGATTGTGAACTACCAAGTTGATCACTAGGAGAGCGTCGCCAGGCGTCAGCGAACAAGTCTTCCATGATTCGACAAGGTGGTTGGTGCTGTTGAATACGCTTTCTCTATAAGCGAAACTGTAGCCGCCAAATGAGTCCACTGCGGCTTGAACGGAAGATGATGTCCTCATTCCCCTCGAGTTCGATTGTATATAAAACGGGATGCATGCTCGGCGAGTACGCATATAAGCTCCGACCGTTTCATCCGAATGAGGCCTCGCCGTCTTAAAAAACAAACCGATGTCCTTGTGTTTCAAACCGGTCGCTGAGTTCCAGGAACGTTGTAATCGTTGGGATTTCCGTGCAAGATAGCCGTGCGTGAACTAGGACCTTTTTCCCACTGTATCCCAGTGTATTCAGGGCTAAAGGAGCAAGCTGTTTAGAAAGATAGATACCGGCGGTGGCTGTACTCGCCGCTTATTGCTTTCAGTTCGATGATCAACGAATCATTTTCTATCATTGAACGCAAGAACTCTTTGAGACTATCGGTTTTTGACGCGGAGCGCATGTACTTTTCTCTTTTAGTGCTCGTCAACCATCTGAGGGTAGACGTAAGACTGACCTGAATGTAGAATGCCGTCCTCCGTGCACTATTCAATAAAGAATCCATTTTACAAACAATTCGACTAGGATCCAGAGTATACACTGCACCGTGATTAGGACTTCCAGCAATGCACTGTTAACAAGCATTCGATTCCACTCAGCTGTTATGAACCAAAATTCAGTTGAAAGACCATACCATGCTATGTTTGCGATTTTTTTTCATTGACAGAGCGTTTACTTACGCCAGCGTTCTCCCATTATGCGCGTTTCTTCCTTCTTTCTTTATGCTTTTTTTTCAGTGCACTGTAAAGTATCCATCAACCCCCTACTTCCATGTTCCATTACCTATAATTCGTCTCGGATATTCTGGTCGTTTCCTACGTCCTGTCGTGTGCCGAGCCTGCCGAAAGCGACAGCAGTGGCGCCTATAGCAATGTTTGCGATACGAAGCTTCCAGCTCGAGCAATATGCCGCTACTAGGACTCCCGAGGCCAACGGAGCATGCGATCCTCTGCGGGTTTGTGGCGTCGATCGTCGCCGCCTCATCATCCCTCGACGCTGCGTCAACGGATACCACCGCCGGGAGCGCTGCCGGACGTCCGCGCTGCATTCATAGGCGGTATCCTGGGCGAGTCTGGAACGCCAGAGACCGCTGTGAACCGGCAGAGAGACTAGAACTTGCCACCAACCGAGACGAACGCACATGATAAACGGTGATCAGGGGAAAGTAGCTGGACCAGGTGATCGGGCAACGTCCAAAGCTTCTGATGCAAACGAGCGCGTGCATGTGTTCGTCGGAGGGGGTGCGTCGACGCAACGCACAGGAGGTCAGCGTCAAACCAGCAGGTCTGGACGGGGCGTCCAGCGTCTTTCGGCTGGAGCCCAGCCGCTTGAGCCACTAGACGGCTGAGGATTCGCGGGGAACAGTGCCGCGGCGCTGCACCAGCCGCGTCTGGTGGCCTCGCCTCTGACGCCGGCCGCGGACGCTGACTCTTTGGAGCCAGAATCGTTCGTGTTTCTACCGCTGTCGCAGTACTACTCGCGCTGCTTCGTTTGCGGTGAAGAACTGGGTCCCGGGGAGGGTGCATCAGCTTGGCCAGCGGGTCCATGCCTGGGACCCGACGCTGCGAGTCAGCGCTCGACGCTCGCGGGTGCCGAGGGTGCGCTTCTGCCGCCGTACGTTGCGGACTGGCAGAAGCGGCATCGCTACGGTTACTGGCAAACGGTTCGCGAGCATCGCCTGACGCAAGTGCCTGTGGGCCCTGCAGCCGACGGCACGCCGACCACGGACGCAGTCGATGCGTCGGTCGGGGCCTCTACGGCAACGACTACGACAGCCCCGGCACCGGCAGCGTGGAGCGGCGCAGTTCCCCGCGTCGTGAAGGTCTTCAACGACATCCATCCAGCTCGCTACGACTACGCGTTCCTGATCTTTACCTTGCTTCTCTTTCCGTACACCTGGAGTCTAATCTCGTTACTCTACTGGACAGGTTGGTTCCGGTTTGAGAGCTTCTTTTGGGAATGCTGTGGCACGCTCTTTCCGCGCTCAAGAGGTTGTGAGCGGATTGTTGCGCTCGAGAATGGTCATGTGATATGTGTTCGTGTTTATGAAAGTCGGCATCTCTTGCCTGAAACCAGTAACCCGACGCAACTCTAAACATGGAAAGTCAAGTGAATGGAGATACGCGCTGATCCGGACTGCTCCAGTGGCAGTAACGAGCCCCCCATCCAGAACATGCGACCAAGGCGATGTGCTTGACCTACGCGCTCGTAACCGCACGACTTGCATAGTCGATAGCCTGCCTGCGGCTGCAGACGCGCGTCGCAGTGCTCCCACGCGAGAGATACGTATCTGTGGTGTCTGTTTGGACAGTTGCATTGTGCGGATGCGGTGCGCGTTACCAAACTGGACCCTGTGGTTGCATCCGCAGCCGCGCAACGGCCAGGAACACTCCCCACGAAACAGACCCCGTGCGACTACGACGCGACTGGCAGCACGACTCCAGTGCCTGGACGCGACTGCACCTGCGCTTATCGACAGACGCTGGCGTGCAGACGCGGCCTCTGCGGAGCGGCATCTGCACCGCAAGCTCCGACGATACCCGCCGGCAATGCGTCGTTGCAACAAAGCGCCGGGTCCACCAGCAGCAACAGTAGATGTCGACGACGACGACGACCACGGAAGCACGTTCAACGCGACCTCTAGCCGCTGACTCGACGCGCTTCTGGTACCTAGGCGGAGTCGAACTCACCGCCGAGGTCGCAATTGCTCTGCTGAACGCTGGACATACGGGGTCTGTAGAGTGTTTAGCGCCCGGGCGCGCCGAGCCTTGGCGGTATCTGCGCCCCATCTACACTGCCTGATGCCTCCATGAACTGGGTGCAAGGTGAAGCGCGGACTCCACAACTCGTCTGAATGCCACTCTTCTGGACATTTGCGTGGATAGTGTGCGAGGCAAGCACACAGACCTCAGCTGGGCTCGCGTGAATGAGTCCCGTCTGCGCATTCCAGGTCTCAGAATCGGCACTGCTCATGATTCGGTGCCGTCCGCAAAGCGATCAACACTCGCTTGCTCCGCTGTGGAGGAGCGCCCCATCACACGAGGTTTCGGTTTCGCTCCGCGCACGTTAAAACCGAACCCACGATTCAGAGAACCAAACCAGTCGGCAGCATGATCAGTAGCGTTCACAGTCGGCATTGGGTACTTGCTCATTTCGACAAGCAGCGAATCCCCGCGCCGCAGCTGCAGCCGGTGCTTCCCGTCGAAACTCGCCCAGGCATGGGAGCGTGCCTCGGGGCTCACCTGGACTCGAATACGAGCCGAGTCTGGGAGCACAAGCGGCCTCAGACCCAACGAGTGCGGGCAAACCGGCGTCACACAGATAGCTGGCACACTCGGGTGCACCATAGCACCACCGGCGGCGAGGGAGTAGGCTGTGGATCCGGTCGGCGACGCAACGATAATCCCATCGGCTTGGACGCTGGCGAGCGGTGCATCATCCCAGTAACACTCCAGCTGGCAGAGAAAAGGCGAAGCTCCCCGGTCTACGACAACTTCATTCAGAACATGAAACTGTTGCTCGGCTTGGCCCGAGACGCGCACCACCGTGGCCAAGAGGCGCATTCGCAGCGAAAGCATAAGATCACTGGAAAGCATGGTACGTATGTGTCCCTGAAAGTCTTTCCATTCGAATGGTGTCAGAAAGCCGAGAGATCCAAGGTTGAACGGAGCAACTGGAGGCACCGCCGTTCGAAATAGGGTAGATGTGTAAAGAATGAGGCCATCACCACCGAGACAAACTACCAGATCGACGCAGCGGTGCAAGTCCTGGCTGTGATGGAACGAATCGGTATAGGTTCCGAGCGCGAACAGCTCCGTCTGGACCCAGGGCTCGACGAGCACTCGAAGCCGTTCGCTGTTTTGCAAGTAGTCCACCGCTTGCTTCGCTATTTCACAAAGATTCGCTCCCTTTTTGACGAGCAAGAGGACCGTTCGAGGTCGTTCGTTCCAACGAAGCATTACTTGTTCGGTCGCGCTCCCATGAAAAGCGATATCACCAAGATGAACAACTTCGCGAACGCACTGAACACCGTCGCAACGAATCAAAGTGATGGACGCCTTTTCGTACTTGCTCGCCGTCGAGCGATTCGCTGTTTCGGCATCGACTGGTTGAGGTGACGCTTTCACTCGCTCGGGATCTGAGCGCAGCGTCAACTCTGGAGCATCGTTGTCGTTGGATCGACGAACTGGACTGCTCGCGGCACCTTGCTCCGCTGCCGACACTTGGCCAGATGACATCGACGCGCCATCAAGCATCGGTTCCACGGCATCGTCGTCCGCGTGGGCTGTACTCAAGCCCGATCCTAGTTGATCGCGTTGACCAGCGCCTCCATTGAGTGAGGTCTCGACCGGGTCCTCACGCCAGTCCGAAAAGGTACGCGTGGAGGGCGTATTCAGCAATCCTGCCGCTCGCGCTCGTGCAAGTGCCGTCGAGGCATGCGGCACCCAGACCGAACCGGATATGTGTTCCGCGTACTGGTTGGATCGCCTTTTGGCTCCCCAGATTCGCTTCAGTTGCTCCTCAAGTTCTTGGAAACGATCTTGAACACCTGGCTCGGATACATTCAGACGAATCAGGCCAACATTGTTCGCTTGATCGCCACGCCGAGCCCGTGTCAGCTGGGAAATGCATGCCAGGAGCGCCGGCAGCGCTTCCCGGTACTGCGTCAGGCGTAGGCGAAACGCTTCCGGTTCATCCGATGGGACACGGAGGAGCCTTTCCATGATATCCTCTTCTTCTGGTGGATTGAACTTCATATTGTAGACAGTATGGGTAACGGGGTCAATGCGGCGATGGCGGATACGTTCCACGAGACACTCATCGCTGGCTTCGAGCAGAATGATGGTTCCTGCGGGCCTTGCGCCCATGGATATCGAAGGACTGGAGTTTTCTGCATCAGCGCTGTCACCTACGATATCCAGAAAGTCAAACAAGGCCAGCGCCTGCGCTTCAGTCCGAGGGAATCCGTCTAGGACCCATCCGTGTTCCTCACAATCTCGTTGTCGAAGTCTTTCGAGAACGAGAGGTATCACGATTCCATCTGGAACCAGTTCGTTAGATTCCATATACGCCTTGGAAGCCAAACCAATATCCGTCCCGTATAAAACGTGGGCACGTAGCAGGTCGCCGCATCCGACCCGTACAAGACCATACACTTGACGCAACTGCTCGGTTAGTGTCGTTTTGCCGGAACCCGGAGGTCCAACAACAACGAGCCGCGGACGCCACTCTCCGTTGGTGGTCGAAGCGTTCGCTCTTTGGTTAGGCTCAGTTGCGGTGCATGGAGGTTCACGCAAGTCAGCCTGGCGCTGCACAGCGCGCAGGGTGGAGCAGGCTCCGGCAAGCGCGGCCCAGCGTGCCTCAGCGGGACCCGGCTGCCGCCACGGTTCACATTGCGTCCTGTACACTGAATAACGACTTCGCTTTCGTTTAGAAGCAAAGTTCTGAAAGTGTGGCAGGCCAAACACGTACTGTCGGTTGGGATAAATGGACGCTCGTTGTCTCCACGAGTACGCACTGACTTGCCGGGCGTTCACGAGCTCTACAACGAACGCAGGTTGTCGACTATGAAGCGTCGCGTGCGTTCCCACTGATTCTTCCATCTGTTTTCAAAATCGTGATTATGATGTCCTTAAGCCTACCGCGGCGTCGTGATATATTGCATACTCCAGTGTCTACGTCATAACACCTCGCTTGGTGGTGTCCACAGAAGCGCATGCCGGCGAGTGTGTGTGCCTTCGCAGCAGAGGCATGGGAGGTAGTGGCGGCCCCAAGCGTGTTGTCCATTAGATTCCTAATTGTACCAAAATGATGCGCTGATTCCAAATCGAGTTCATGGACGATGCTGGTGACCGCAACGCGTGTTGTCCACTTGTATAAGAAATGTATAGACTTGGGAGCCGGAGCGCTTTCTGGCTCTTCCATCCAGCATGCTCCTGTCCTGCACTTGGAGAAGGTCGCCTGCCATGATGCAGGAGCGATCAGGGAGTCCCCAGCTGGGATTTTCATCAGGCTGCTTTTTGGGTCAGCGTGTTTTCCTGTGTTCGGTCCAGTCGGAGATGGCTTCTGTGTTGTCCTGCGCCCATGCTACGCTCCGGGATCGGTAGACGAGTCGTGCGTATCCCTGGCGCCGTCCATGAACAAACCGTTCTTCGGCACGCCTCGCTCTACCTTCGGCATCCCTGGGCTACTATATTGCTTCTCGGTTCGTGCGAGCGGGCGAGAGGGTGCAGCGGAAAGGCGCGCCTCGGACCACGGGCGTGCTTGCAGCAGCAGGTGGTGACGAGCGTGTGCATGAGGCGTTGCAGATGGATACAGGCACAGATAGAACAGGCACGTCTCGGACTCACTGTCCGAGGGATGCTTCTGAGTAACGATGATCAAAACGGCTGTGATGTATAGCAATGGCACCCATGCCGCGCCGCCAAGTAGAAGTGAAAATGAGAAAAAGCGTCTGTCAGAGGAGAGCGGGCTCCTTCCACGGAGCAGACGCGGCGCGACAGCGAGGAAAAGACGTCGAAGCAGGCACCGCAGTCTGAAACCATTGCCGAATCCTCTCTACTAGCGGGCATCATGCGGGAGAGACTTCCGAAAACGGAGACACAGGGCACCACTGGGGATCGCGTAGCGCGTTTCTCGACAACGCCTTGTTTACGCTCCCTCGCTGTGACGTACCCCAGAAGGCGCTTGTTCGTAGGAGCTCAGGAGGCAGGGCGCCCAGCTGTCGGTTTTTCTTTTGAAAGCTTTCGAGCTGACTTTCAAGCGTCAGCACAACCGGTATTCGGGACAGAGGACGCAATGCGGTCTTGGTACCGCAAAATCACGTTTTTTGGACACAAGCTTCCCAGAACACCTCGACGCGTCGCAGCGGCGCATTGGCGATAAGAACACGTACAGCGCAGGTACCAGAAAGTATCAGAGCAGGCCTCGAAAAGGAAAACAATCCGCGGATCCATGCCGAGCGCTGTATGAAGCGCTTCATGGACGCTTGTGTGGAATCATCATACTCGCCTCCCAGAGTGGCGACTGGTGACACAGATCCCGTGGGCGTCGACGGAGGCGAACGACTTGCGAGCGGCGACGGAAACGCTCACGGTCGTCGCGACGTTGATAGAGATGCCGCAACGAAAGCGAGCGTTGGCACTGTACACCCAAGCTGATGTCGATGCTTTCGGGCTCGAATGGACGCAAGTCATATCCGGATGATGACTAGTACATAATGATGCCGAACCGCGATGCATCTCGCGCGATGACATGTCGAGGAAGAGCGCCCTCTGTTGAGCAGTGCAGACTCGCTTCCCATGTGCGCGTGTCCTGACCTCATCTGGCGTCGATCCGATGTAGTCCCAATACTTCATATCACGACTCATTCCATCACCATAGACACTGGCGGGTTGCGCTGCATGGCCGTTTCAGGAAAACTTTGGCCGATCTCTGCGTCCAGATGTGAAGCATTCGAACGACAATGCCAAGAGCATTGGCGGAGCGCGATCAACGTTTCTTGTTTGCAATGAGGAAATCGGATGATATATTCAGAGACAATCGAGACCGACGGTAAATCCACCAGTGTGCATTTCGTGAAAACCAGGCTATCGTCGAACAGACAGAGACTCTTTACCAACTGTTTAAGCTAGGTGAAGAGAACTATGTCGCGGTGCGTGCGCATCCCTAGTCTACGATCAACATAGCCGTAGCTGTTCCCCTATACTTTGGGGTCAGGTGCGGAAAACCCGAACGGGAGGCAGATGAATGGGCTCAAATTTTCCAGGGATCGGTATTATGGGCAGCTGAGCTTGGAGGACTCCAGGGCGCCCGCCAACAAGTGGAATGTCGACGGCGAGCCCCGTCGCGGCGCGCTGAGCACCGATTCGAACATCGAAGGACGCTTTGCAGGCCTCCTTCTAAGAGCGTACATAAGCACGAACAGTGGTTCATGCGGACGAATTGCGGCAGGATTGCGTGAGACTCTGCCTCGGTCGCCAGTGAATTCCGTCGTATGGAGGCAAGAAGCGTTCATTCGTCAACTTGTTCGATTCGGAGGCAAAGGTCATGACCTACAGGTCGCTTCGTGTGGTGATAACCTATGGCGCTGGGCGAGCTCTGGATCGTATAGGCTGGAATCCTGCACCCTGATCGACAGCGTTCAACGAATGCTGGAATCGATTGTATACAGTGCCCATCGATTACTATGGGATAGCGTACAAGCTTCATGACCACGAGTGCACACTGAAATAGGCGGCGACGATAACTTTGAAACAGAGACAGACGCACGATATGTTGTACGGAGAAGCTGCGCGAACGTCAGATGGAGACGCGATCTACGATGAGCGGCTCGCTACGATGCAACTTCACGAGCAGCCATGCGCGCAGACCCTTTCTTAGCTCAGACCTGAACCCCTGGATCAATATAGGGAGATGACTCGTGCTGGTGAAACGTCGAGAGGCTCCGGGTTCCAAGCAAATTTTTAATGGAATCGTTTAGCACTCACTGAAGGCGCTGGTCCGAAACGCTGGCGACTTGCAATGAAAACTATCAGAGGCCGGGAGAGCGGGCATTGATTCTCGCGTGACGCAAGGAAGCGGTATGGTATGCTTCAGCAACCCAGCGAGACGTGAATATCGAATATCTACCGCATCGGGAGCGGGTTCACTGGGCAAACACCATATGTGAGAGTTGATTTTCATGGAGCTATCTAGCGTCGATAACTCGATCCTAGGTAATCCGTCAGCAAGCATAGTGACCGGCGTCCTTACGACTACCAGAGATGGAAGGCGCAGTATTCGCTACCTGGTTGCTGGTTCGTACCTCCACAGCTGAGGCTTCTTCGTCGTCGGGGTCCGGCCTCGCATTGGATTCGTTTTCCGTTGGTTGCACATTATCAGAAGCTGAATGCGCTTTTTCGTCCGATGATTTCGATGCCTTCGACGTCGACGACGATTTTGGACGATGATCACGGCCGCTCTTACCAGCGAGTCGTAGCCACAAGCGCTGCCAGCGAGTTCGTCGACGCGGGCCATAACGCAGATTACCAATGGCTTCGCTTACGCAGTCGAATGCCGTATACATGAGCCGCGTCGCATACAGCCAAGCGAGAAAGCGGACCGAGTCATCTGGGTGGAGGTCCGGAGGTCCCAGATCCACTGTGTCCATGCGTTCTGCAACCACGTCCATGCCCGGCTCCATGACATTCGGGGTGTCAGCGTCCTTGGACCGAGAAGTCACGATTGGATTTCTTTCAGTGCATTGCTCGTTCGTCGGACTCGAACTCGAGTCACTGGATATTGCTGTCAGTGATCCGTCGTGTTTCGGTTCCGTTGAAGATTCGTCGCTTCGACGGGTATCTACAGAATGCAGATGGAACGCGATCAAGCTTTCACGCCAGCGTCGAAGCATATCGCAACGGACCGCAGCGTACTTTGTGATGACACCAGCGCGGGCGCTCCGCAGACGGTGCAGTGCCTCTAGAAGCTTGTCGGGCGGCGGACGGTTAATTCGCCGGCATCGGAGCCGCTCCGCTGCAAACTCAGCGGTCTGCTTCCACTCATTGAGCATTACTTCCAGTTCTGGCTCCAGGTGCTTCAGGAACATCTCGTAGGCGGTTGTGCTGTAACAGCCGCGAATCTGCGGAGAAGCGCGAACAACCTGGCGAAGCAAATAGAAACGTCGCATGAGCAGCGCCACCCAGCCTAGGCCCTGCGGCAGCGACGACTTGCGGTAGTTCGGTGTGATATCGAGCATCATACGCAGATTCGCGACTGTGATAAGCGTCTCAGTCTGACGGATTTTCGACTCGATTGCGGCACCACCGGTCTCCTCCCAGATTGCACTGCCGCCCTCCTTGTTCATTCTGAAAAATATTTCATTGGTCTTGATGAATAGCTCGGTAATGGACGTCAAAATCTGGCTCAGAAGTGCGCGCACTTCTTCTTCGCTTCGATAGGGCCAAAGTAGAATGCTCACTGCCGCAACGACGAAGCAGCCACAAGAGACCGAAACAGCACGAGAAGCCGCGTACACAAATGTAAAACCGAGTCCATACTGGCATCCGATTATAAAGTACTGGGCCAGCAGGAAAGGGAAAGTCGTCACAATATACGCCGGGTCAATGGACGCCACGAGCAGCGCACCCCAGGTCCAGACACCAATCCACATGTCAATGACGTACTGATCAGTTGGTGCCATAACCGTCAAAGCGTACGCCAAAGCGCAGGAAGCGAAGGTCACGGTAAAGTAGAGAAACACGCGGAATATCGTCATCTCCACGCCGCGCATAAACAAGATCGTCACAATAATGTACGCAGAAATGGCGTTATCGTGCTGCAAGAAAGCGTACACCCGGTGCGAGAACTGGGATACAAAAAGCGTCGGGAATGTTATGATAGCTACACATAGAAGATATTTGATGAGAAATTTCGCATTTGTCGGGTTCCGCAAAAGGATATGCGTTTTCATCCACGACTGTACAGGCGCCATTAGGATCATCGGCACCCATCGAAATAGGTTGGCAATCGGTGCGAAGCGCAGTCGCCGACGTTCCGTTAAAAGTTCCGATACGCGTTGCTTCAGATTCTCAACAAGACGCTGCAGTGCACGGATGTTGTATGCAACAAAAATCAAGGAGGCAAATTCATAAGCCGAGGCGGGATTCACATCTCGATCCCGGTCTTCGTAACGAAGCGCCTGCCAGCGCTGATGGCGCGCTCTAGCAATGACCCGGTTCAGCTGTCGGCGCATTGGACGTGTCAGCACAACATCGGTATCCAGGGCTCGCGGATAGGCCTGTATAGAATCTGCAAGCTTGTGAGCGCTCTCTGTCGCTGCTTCGAGGAAATCGACCATGACTTGAATCGAATCGCTAAAGAGCTCGTTGAGAGCTTCCGATATAAACGCCTGTTCATTGGCGAACACACAGACAATCGCATCCACCTGAAATACAAAGTCCTCTACGGCGTCTATCAGGCGGCTCCAGGCTTTATCAGGCTCACACTGCCACGGAGGCAGCAGGTTCGGCTCGAAAGGCATATACGAAAGCATCACTCGATGCTGCGCTAGAGCTGCTCGCAGATTTTGCACTTTGGCAAGCGCCGCCGGAGCAAAGCTCTGTCCACCCATTTCCGACTCGATCGAGATAGAGAACTGGCGATCCTTCGGCGGCTTTTGAAGCGTTTCTCGTAGATCCCGCAAGACGTCCCCGGTTTCTCGTAGACTAGCCGCCAGTCCCGTCCGAAGACTCCGGCGAGCAGACTTTGGAAAAATGAGGATCGCGCCAATCAGTGATGCAACAGAAGCAAAGAGACCTGATAGTAATGTGGGGTACGCTCGATCCCAGGCCTCGGATGGAGGCGTCTTCACGTAGAAAATGAAAATTGCCCCGAACAGAAAGTTAATCGAGATGCCCATACCAGGAGAGATCGGATTGGTGTCCGTTCGAAGAATGGTTGCAATTCCCGCAAACACCAGGGTTATAAAGTAGAGCGCCGCTGCACTTTTGTCTGCCATCGCCAGACCCACAAGACCGAACACCGTCGCAATGAGACTCGCAAGGCTAAGGATTGCACCGGCGCGCAAAACGGATCCTATATGCGGGTGCTGTGCGATAATCACAAGCGCTACATAAGCTAGGATGTTCGTATAACACTCCAGGCGTGACCTGAGTACTGCGAAGAAGATCGTAATAGACACCGCTGCACACACCAGTGCGACGCGAAGTGCGTTTTTCGACTTTTCCGAAATAAGAAGTTTAAGTACGAAAATTAGCAACCGCTTGCATTGCTCCCAGAAAGCCATCTTGAAGCGAGAGAAGCAGCGTCACTCGGACGCTATTCGCAAACCAGGTCCCAAGCTTGCTGGAGGACGCGCTCACCACCAGGAATGCAGCTCAGCGATACACCCAAGGCTTGTACGGTCACCAGCGGCATCGCGTTCGAATCGACGGCATCGCGACGCGTTCCGCTGCGCTCCATCTCGAGAGCGCTGCGGATCAGCAGGGCATATCCATCTGTCAAACCGGGATTCGTAGTCATTGTAAAGGTTATGTTATCGGAAGAAAAGCAGTAGGGCATCCCGTGAGGTGTTGTCTACCAGGACCTCGGACACGAGAGCGACTTGTCGATTGTGTCACATGAATGGAAGCGTGTGTCGTTGGCAAAAGCAGTGCAGCGTTCCCTGTTTGAGGGGTTTAGGATCATTGACGCGAGCCAGCGAGCCCGGATAGCACGACGTTTATTGGTATGTGGAAACGCGTCCGACGTGTCGCGACGTAGCTTGAAGTCTCACCAGCCTCTAGATGCCGCAGCTGCCATCGCCGTCGGCGCCACCAGCACCGTCACCCCTCGTTTCCTCTCGAGGTATTCGTCAGTTCATGCGAACGTCTGGGTGTCGAGTCTGCTGTGAGCGCTGCCTGGGACGTGGCAGCACGGTCAAGTGCCGCCTTGAATGCGGGACAATCGCTGGCAAGTGGTAACCTCGCCCACAGGTACGACGCATGTCCATGCAACAGGAAATTCGGCTCGCGCAGTTAGCATCTTTTACGTTGATCGAGGATTCTATCGGATGATGCTCTTGAATGTATATATCGCTCGGTACGCTCATGAGCGTGTGCCGAGCCTTCAGGTGCTCTAGAAACCGTGAAGGGTTGCTGGGCCTAAGCCAGACGTCCTTGATCAGTTCGTTGCCAACGTTTAGCCGCGCAAGTTGCAAACGCTGGCGCAAAAAGAGTCTTTTCCCTGATCAGAAGATAGAAGCATGGAAAACACTGGACGGCATGCGCTTCCAATGAATGTACCGTGGTGACAGAGCCCCCAGGCCTTTATCGCTGGCATCATTGCAGAGTTCCGCAATGACGAGATCGTTCGTTTGCGCTGCGTCAACGGTACTCGTGAGCGCATGTCGCTCATCGGTGATCCGGTATCAATTGTCCAGCAATGAGGCTTGCTGGATGCTTCTCGAGGGTAATGCCCATCCATGAATCTACGGTAAAGATGACGTCGTCTGACAGGATCCATGTTTCCAGTGAGCCACGTGGCACTGGAACTCATTCCGAGGCGTTTTGCTCCCTGCCGGAGCGCCAAAACGTCAACAGGCTTCGGTCCCTGATGCCCGTCTAAAGAGCCCAGCGATCACGAACGGTACTTACAAGCGCATCTACCGAGTCCATCAATTCATCGTTCACATTCCGAAGAATCCGTCCAAGGCAAGCGCCACAAACTGTACCTCCGAAACAAACCAACGTCCTGCAGCAGTGTCCAACGGCACGAAAATGTCCAGGATTCACTTTCAAAGTAGCCTGGATATGCATGGATGGGAGTTGCAGGCGCTAGACATATGACTTGGCGAATACGCGATGCAGAGAACGACACGCATATCAAAAGGTGCGGGTGTGTCAAGGAAAACGGCATTGCCCTTGCGAACAAGAGTAGGCTTTGGGGCTTTCTGAAGTTGAAGCTCCAGTATATGACACTATCAATCCTCCCTTGAATGCCGATGACGATGGCGCAGTCTCGAAACCCTGGATTATATCAACGATTTCACAAGCACCAATATATCCGGCTTTGCAAGGGACCTCAAGCAAGTGCCCAAGTTTCCTCCGGGCGCTCACATCAACGATTTCACAAGCACCAATATATTCGGCTTTGCGAAGGACCTCAAGCAAGTGCCCAAGTTTCCTCCGAACGCTGTCGCGGCATGACAGTCACACGCTTCCAGCCTGAGAGAAGAACACCTGTGAAAGGCGACTTTGACGATACCGTATAAACACACCCAGAGAGAGAGAGACAGTATTAACAGCGCTGATTGCGTAGCCGCAGTTGCAGCGGTGGCGTTTGGTAGCCAATACTGCGGCCTCAAGCGCAGTTTGTGTGCCGGGATCTCGAGAACGAAACGAGTGGTAGCGACGTGCCGTAGCACCTGTGTCCACATCGGAGTTGCGTCGTACGCAAGCGTATTAGCAGCTTGGCTTTGTCAGGTGGATAAGTTTCGTGTGTACTTCAGTACACGTTAGAAAGTTTACGCAAGTTAGAGCTTCAAGAGTTGTGGAGTACCCTCGAGCCTGCAGGACGCTCCGGAGTTGGCGTGTTTTTATAGATAGCCGAGGCTCGTAGGCGCGCACTGATCCCAGCGCAACGGTTGCTGCGTCTCAGACGCGAGTCTGGCTCCTGGCAAGCACCACGCAAAACGTTGGACTCGGGAGTGCTTTGGGTCGCTATCGGGAAAGCCTGGGCGCTCTTTGCAGCGCAGGGGCGCTCGATTCGTGTTCGCCTTGTGGAAGCTGTCAACGAGCGCCCCGGGTTGGAGGCCCACCCTTGATGGACGCAGGGATATCAGGCACGCTTCCGAACTTGAGTGCGGTGGAGACGGCTCCACAGGTGCCTGCACCGACAAACGAACAGATGCCCAGTGGTCCTTGGCGCATCGGAAGGCGGCACGCTTCGCGTTCCTCTAATAAGACCAACCTGGGGGAGACCACGAGTACCAGTACCCTCGCAAGCGTTGCGCTTGCAGAGCTTGAAGTGGACAATTTGCGACTTGAGCTGGAAGAACGAGACGAATGGCTCAGCCGACTACAGAAGCATCTGGAAGAGTCTCAAAAAGAATTGGAGTCTTCGCGAGCGGAGGCCCTGCGTTTGAGGCAGGTTGTAGCGGAGCAGAATGGACGCCTAGTGGAGTTTGAGCTCAAACAGCAGACGCTCACAGACCAAATCCAGCGATTGCAGCTACAGAGTGTGGCGCAAAGTGTGGTAGATTCCTGTGTCAGCGCCGCAGTTTTCAAGGTGCATTCGGACAATGCCGCTGCGAGCAGTGTCCCTGCAGCAACGACAGCTTCGTGCGAACGTTTGCAGGTAACCTTGCTCCGAGCACAACGCGATGCTCGGGAGATCCACGACTTGCTCAGAATGCTGGCGCGCTCGCAAAAGTCGCTTATTGAGACCTGGCGCGAGAATCTCCCGAGACTGGCACAAGCGCTACCTCAGCTTGCTGATCTGGTTCCCGCTGTCGTTCTACAGCAACTTGAAGAACAGCAACGAAAAGCGATTGAGGCCGAGTACGCTGAACTTGACAAGCGTCTCCGTGCTCGGGAAGGAGCACTACGCGAGCGCGAGTCCCGCGTGGAAGATCTCGAAGCGCGAAAGGAAAGCGTCTTGCAGCGAGAGAAGGAACTTGAGGCATGGGAGGCACGCCTGCGCGACATGCAGCGCACCCTCGAAGAGCAGCGTGTTCGGATGGAGCGTCTCATGCAGGGAATGGTTCCTGTTGAGCTTGTGGAGGCACGAGAGCGCAGTTTGCGACATCGGGAGACTTCCGTCGAGATGTACGAGCGTTCGATAGAAAGATCGCTGCAGGCTCGGAAAGCTTCGCTTCTTGCAGAACAGGCAGAACTCGAGAGCCGTCTTCACGATGAATGGGCGCGATTTCATCTGCAGTGTGAAGCAGAACGTCATGATCTCCAACGAGAACTAGATCAAGAGCGCATGCTCTTTCGGGAACGCATAGAGGCACAGCACTTCGAGCTTCAGTCACGGTTTGAGGAATTTTCCATGGCGGCTGAGGCCGAGGCGGTCTCGTTCAGCAACCTGCTTCGTGATACAGTGTCACGTTTTGCGATGGAGGTAAGCGCCGCGAAGCAGCTGATTGCGGAGCTCGATTCAAGGTTCCAACGAATTCTCGAGAACGCAGAACGCCAGGCGGACCTTTATCGACAGGTCCTGCGCTCCTGACGGAGGACTTGTATCGAAAATCGGCTTCGCCTCGGTACAAGCAAACCGCACGGTAATGCTTGCACACCTGCGGATGCGCCTGCGGTAATAGGCTGTCGGCGCTCTGCCGATCGCAGAGCGTTCGTTGTTTTCTATCTTGATGTGGCTGGTAGTAGCAGATGATGTGTGGCTCGCGCGTACCACCTCGCATGCTCCCGGACTCGAAGCGTGCGGGCTTTCAGAACCGCATGATCTTTGTCGATGGCGAATCGAATATCGAATCAGTGTTGGATCAACTATTGCAAGCACATGCGCAGCCCGCCGCCCCGCTCCCACTGATACGAATGTATTTCGCCACTTGGATCGCTCGGAATATGGGTGCGTATGTTTTGGAAAGCGCATTCGAGATTCACCGGACTCGAAAGAATCCATTCATCTATCCAGCGTTTGGAGCGAGCAGCTGGCGGTTCCAATCGAGCGTACGGTACGTGGGGCGGTCTTCGCTACGCTGGCTCGTCTACAGTACCAGAAGCTTCGGACGACTCGCAACCACACCCGTATCTTAGCCAAGTTCAGATCGCTCAGGCACGAAGACCAGTGTACCGTGCTCATCATGTTGGCGGACAAGTCGATCTGAACCTGTACGCTGTCGCGCACCGAAGACGTCTCGAGGCATGTATTGGATAGGCGCCTTTCTCTGGTCCAGTGGCATGTGTTGCGTTTTGCGTTCCGCAGGATTCCCGGCCAAAGCATACCGTATGGCAAGCGCGGTGAATTCCGGAACACCTGTACCAGCACGCTTTTGTTTTGTTTCTCTCGCAGGAATTCAGCATAGGGAATGTTATTTGTGGATTGGAGAAAGGCCGCGGAAAAACGCGAAGTTCCATATACGAGCTTGTGAAACACCCGCCGTAGCTGTACAAGTAAGCCATTCTACGTTCAGCTGGTGGATGAACCACCAGTCGTGTAGCCCGTATCCGAAACGTTGTGCACCGAGAACAGACCCTGTCCAATGCTATCTAAACGACTGCCACCATGCGAATCCACGCCACTCTATACGCTGTCGATGAAACATGACTAAAGTAGTTACAAAACGTGAGGATATCGTACCTTTGATAGGGACGGTGATCTAGAGACACGAATTGAAGAAGGAAAAACCGTGCCTCTATTCAAGATCGTCGCACGTTCAGCAACACACACAATCGAGTTGGTATTGAAACGCGGGCGGTTACCACAGGAGGCAAGGGCATGCGCTGTAATCTATGGGATGTCACTCGAGACAAATGGTAGACCCGCATATGGGTACTCAAAGAGGTACAAACCGCTAATCATAAAGAAGAGATAATCGTGCATGACAGCAACATCAGTGCTTGCGGCGATGCCTTGATGTGGTCGCGTCTATATCGCCAAACGGGCAGGATTGCTTACCGGCTCAGCCTTCGCCGGAGCGCTTTGTGGCTCTTCCATCCAGCATGCTCCTGTCCTGCACTTGGAGAAGGTCGCCTGCCATGATGCAGGAGCGATCAGGGAGTCCCCAGCTGGGATTTTCATCA
>Ga0080006_1146121_pt1 | contig 22608 bp, 13 predicted proteins | sample RS3BMetagenome_FD_69209 | JGI IMG/M metagenome (GOLD analysis project Ga0080006, IMG submission 69209) | Ferric oxide microbial mat and aquatic microbial communities from Rainbow Spring, Yellowstone National Park, USA - RS3B (SPADES... ...
GCGTGCCGGCGCATCAGGCCTTCCTGGACCATCGACACCACCAGGCGGCCGTCCCGGCTGAACAGGAACCCCCGGGCCAGGCCCCGCGCCCCGCTCGCCGTCGGGGAGTCCATGTCGTAGAGCAGCCACTCGTCTGCCCGGAACGGCCGGTGGAACCACATGCAGTGGTCGAGGCTGGCGCCCATGAAGGTCGGGTCGTCCCACCGGATGTCGTGGGGACCCAGCATGGTGTCGAACAGCGACATGTCCGAGGCGTAGGTGACGATGCAGGCGTGGAGGAGCGGGTCGTCGGGGAGCGTCCCGTCGGCCCGGATCCACAGCCGCTGCACGGGCTCCTTCGCTCCTCCGTGGATGAAGGGCACGTCGCCGATGTGGCGTTGCTCGATCGGGTGCGGTCGGGCGAACCAGTCGGCCAGGGCGTCCCGGTAGGGCTCCAGCCGGGTGGCCAGCGACTCGAGCTCTTCGGGCGGCGGCACGTCGGGCATCGGGACCTGGTGGGACGCCCCCCCCTCGTCCACGTGGAACGAGGTCGAGAGGTTGAAGATGGCCCGGCCGTGCTGGATGGCCACCACCCGACGGGTGGCGAACGAACGCCCGTCCCGGATCCGGTCCACCTCGTAGAGGATGGGGGCGTGGGGGTCGCCCGGTCGGAGGAAGTAGGCGTGGAGGGAGTGGGGCCGCCCCGCGTCGACGGTCCGGCCGGCCGCCATCAGGGACTGGGCTGCCACCTGGCCGCCGAACACTCGTTGACGGTCCTCGTTGGGGCTCGTCCCCCGGAAGATGTTGACCTCGATCGGTTCGAGATCGAGGAGGTCGACGAGGAAATCAAGGGAGTCGCTCACCTTCCCATCCTGCCAGGCGCCCGGTGCGGCCCCGTCCGCAGCGGACAGCACGCTTCCCCTGCCGCCCGCTACGGTGACGTCCCATGCCCGAGATCCGCTTTCCCGAAGGGTTCCGCTGGGGGACCGCCACCGCCGCCCACCAGATCGAGGGGGGGAACGTCAACAACGACTGGTGGGACCTCGAGCACGACCCCAGCTCCGGCTGCGTCGAACCGAGCGGCGACGCCTGCGACTCGTACCACCGCTACCCCGAGGACATCGCCCTGGTGGCGGACCTGGGGCTCGACTTCTACCGGTTCTCGCTGGAGTGGAGCCGGATCGAGCCGGAGGAGGGCGAGTTCTCCCGGGCGGCGCTGGACCACTACCGCCGCATGTTAGCCGCCTGCCGGGAGCTGGGCGTCGAACCGGTGGTGACCTTCCACCACTTCACCCATCCCCGCTGGCTGGCCGCCCGCGGCACCTGGGAGGCACCCGCCGCCCCCGACCTCTTCGCCCGGTACTGCGAACGCGCCACCGAGCATCTCGGCGACCTGATCGGGACGGCCGGGACCCTCAACGAGCCCAACGTGGTGGCGACGATGGGTTGGCGGCACGGCGTGTTCCCGCCGAGGGTGCGCGATCGCGACCGCCGCCACGCCGTCAACGACGCGCTGGTCTCCGCCCACCGCAAGGCGGTCGACGCCATCCGCTCCGGCCCGGGCGACTTCCCGGTCGGCCTCACCCTGTCGATGACCGACTACCAGCTGCAGCCGGGAGGCGAGGAGTGGCTCGAGCGGCTGCGCCGGCCCTCGGAGGATGTCTTCCTGGAGGGGACCACGGGGGACGACTTCGTGGGGGTGCAGACCTACACCCGGGTCCGTATCGGCCCCGACGGCTCGATGCCCGCGGAAGAGGGCGTGCCGATCACGCAGATGGGCTACGAGTACTACCCGGAAGCCCTCGAGGGCACCATCCGGCGGGCGTGGGACAAGACGGGCGGCCTCCCGGTCCTGGTCACCGAGAACGGCATCGGCACCGAAGACGACGAGGCGAGGATCGAGTACGTCGCACGCGCCCTGGCCGGGATCCGCCGATGCCTTGACGACGGCATCGACGTCCGCGGGTACACCTACTGGAGCCTGCTCGACAACTTCGAGTGGGTGCTCGGCTACGGCCCGACGTTCGGCCTCACCGCGGTGGACCGGACGACCTTCGAGCGGCGGCCCAAGCCGAGCGCAGCGTGGTTCGGCCGCGTGGTCCGGGCCAACGGGCTCGACCCGGTCTCCTGACCGAGACGGCGCGGGATACCTCGTGCCGTCTGCCGGGACGGTGCGAGCAGCGAACGACCCCCGGGGTGCCGGACCGGTCGCGGGTAGGGTGACCGGATGACGTCCGCTCTGGTGCGCGCCGAGCACCTCTGGCAGAAGCGCCACACGCCGGAGGCGAGACAGCTGTTCCGCTACACGATGGTCTCGGTCATCTCCACCGGGGTCTCGTTCGTGGTGCTGTTCCTGGTGTTCGGCGTCTTCCACCTCTGGGAGGAGGTCGGCAGCACCGTGTTCGCCAATGTCGTGGCGTCCGTCCCCTCCTATTACCTCAACCGGAGCTGGGTCTGGGGGAAGAACGGCCGGTCGCGGGTGATGCATGAGGTCGTCCCCTTCTGGGTGATGGCGGCCCTCGGCATCGCCGTGTCGATCGGCGGCGCCGCCATCGCCCACCACGTGGCGGTGACCAACCATCTCAGCCACGTCGAGCAGACCGCCCTGGTGCTCTTCGCCAACATCATGTCGTTCGCCGTCTTTTGGGTGTTGAAGTTCCTCATCTACAACCGGATCTTCAAAGTGCACCCGATCGCGGAGCTGGACGACCTGGTCGAGGCGGCCTGACCGGCTCCGTGGCGATGGCGTCCCGCGCCGACCGCAGGGCGGCGGCAACGCCCTCGTCCACGTCGGACGGGGTCCCGTCCCAGGGGAACCAGGCGACCTGCGGGCTCTCGCCGGGCAGGGGGTCGGGGTCGATCGGCGGTGCCTCCAGGAGGTAGCGGACCTCGAGGTGGGTGTGCCCGCGCGCCGACCGGTAGACGTCGAGGTGGACCGCCATCGGCCCGCCCTCCGGATGGGTGGTCGGCACACCGGTCTCTTCCCGCGTCTCACGACCGGCGGTCACCGCCGGCGGCTCACCGGGCTCCACGTGCCCGCCCGGGAGCGTCCACCGCCCCAGACGGTTGTGCACGTGGAGGAGGACGCCGCGGGTGCTGACCACGACGGCCGCCGCGGTCACATGGATGAGCGCTCCGTCCTCCGTGCCGGCGTCGATCGCCGACAGGATGCAGTGCTGCGCCCATGCCTCCCGCCGGTCGCCCGCTCTCCGGGCCGCCACGGTGGCGCGCAACGTCGCGCGCAATCCAGCCGGATCCGCGGACCGCAACGCGTGCCGTTCCACGGGGTCCACGCCTTCCGTCGCGTCGTCGGGCTCGGGTGGCACGGTCGGTCGCATGGTCGATTGCTAGCACGCCTCCCGCCCCCCGATCCCCGTCGTCGCGTAAGGTTCAACCCCTGTTCACCTCATCGTCACGACGTGGTCGACCGGCGTTCACCTCGGCTCCGTACCGTCTGCGCCATGAGGAACACACACGGCAACGGAAGCTCCCGACCGGCCACCGGTGGGGTCGGGCAGCCGGGAGGTCGGGCCCGCCGGACCGGCCAGGCCGGGAGCGCGGCGACGGGCGTCGGCCGTCTCCGGCCGGTGGCGTGGATCGGGGCGGTGGGTGTCGCCGGCCTGGCGCTGGCCGCCTGCGGCAGTAGCTCGGCCGCCTCGCCCACCACGGTCGCCGCCGCCAACGTCGGGACGGTGACGACGACGGCGGGGACGGCCAAGGTGCCGCTGGTGGTCTATGCGGCCGAGGGGTACGACCAGGCGGAGGTCAACGCCTTCCAGGCGGCCACCGGGATCCCCACCGAGCTCGAGGACCACTCGACCGGCACCCTGCTCGCCAAGATCTCCGCCGAGGCGAACAACCCCCAGTGGGGCGTGTTCTGGTCGGACGGTGCGGAGTCGTACGCCGCGCTCGACACGCAGCATGCGCTCGTGCGGGGATTCGAGCCGACCACCGGCCACCTGAACGCGTTGGGCGAGGAGGTGGTCCCGGCCGACAAGAGCTACATCCCTACCGGTCTGACCATCGCCGGCGCCCTCGTCTACGACTCGAACGTGGTGAAGCATCCGCCCACCTCGTGGACCCAGTTGCTCGAGCCGCAGTACAAGGGCGAGGTGGGGATGAACAACCCGGCCCTCTCGGGTCCCACCTACCCGTTCGTCGCCGGACTGATGCAGCAGGAGGGCGGGGTGGCCAAGGGGGAGGCGTTCTTCCAGAAGCTGAAGGCGAACGGCCTCCACGTCTACGGGACGAACAAGGTGACGCTGAACGCATTGCTGAACGGGACGATCAAGTACGCGATCGTGCAGAACTCCGCAGGGCTCGGCTTCGAGCAGAAGGCGGCGCCGCAGCTGCGGGTGTACTACCCGTCCAAGGTGAGCCTGCTGCCGAGCGTGATCGGCATCGATGCCAAGGTGTCGAAGACCGAGATCGCCGAAGCCGAGCAGTTCGCCGACTTCGTCTACAGCCCGAAGGGCCAGGCGGTGATGTTGTCGGGCGATCCCCACGGCGACTCGTTGTTCTTCCCCATCGTGAAGGGGACGGTTGCCAACCCGGGTGTCCCCGAGCTCAGCACCATCCCCACCGCCAACCCGAACCCGCTGGTGTGGGGGCCCCGTGAGACCACCATCAACCAGTGGTTCACGGACAACATTGCCCAGTAGCGGGCCGGTGGCCCCGTCCCCCGGCAGCGCCGGGACCACGTCCGTGCTCGACGCTCGGCCTCCCACCCCCGGGGACCGGGGGTCGCGCACCGACGGGACCCGTCCCCGGGCCGGCGCCCCGGTCCGGGGCGGTCGCACGCCCCGGTGGAAGGCGGCGGTCGACCGGGCGGCCGAGTGGCTGGGCTGGCCGGTCTTCTGGCTGGTGCTGGTCCTGGTGCTCCTTGTCCCGACGGCGTGCTTCCTCGTGCTGGCGGTCTCCCCGAGGCTGTTCGGCCAGGGACCGCAGTGGTTCACCCTCTCCGCGTTCCCGCAGGCCCTGCAGGGCGTCACGCTCCGCGGGATCATCGACTCGATGGTGGTGGGCGTGCTCGCGGCGATCGCCGCCGCCGGGATCGGCGGCGCCCTGGCGCTCGTCGTCCAGCGCACCACGGTCCCGGGCCGGAGGATCTGGACCCTCGGGATCTGGGCCGTGCTGCTGGTGCCCAGCTACATCGTGGCGGTGGGCTGGCAGGTGGTGCTCGACCGGGGCGGCATCCTGTCGTCGCTCGGCCTCCATTCGACCGCGCTCCAGGACCTGTTCTTCGGGCCCGCCGGCTACACCCTCATCCTGGCCATCAAGGGGGTCCCGTTCGCCTACTTCGCCATCGCCGGTCCCCTGGCCGGGCTGAGCCGCAGCTACGAGGAGGCGGCCCGGACCCACGGGGCCGGCCGGTGGGCCACCCTGCGCGCCGTGGCCCCCATCCTGCTTCCTGCCCTGTTCGCCGCCCTCACCATCGTCTTCGCCGAGTCGATCGCCGACTTCGGGACGGCGGCCGTCATCGCCCCCAACGCGGACTTCCCGGTGGCGACCTACTCGCTCTACACCTCGTTGTCCGCCTACCCGGCGGACTTCGCCACCGCCGCCGTGATCGGGTGGGTCCTGGTGGGGGCGGTCTCCCTCGCCCTGTTCGTCCAGAGCCGGTTCACCCGGGGGCGGTCGTTCGCGGTGCTTGGTGGGAGGAGCCGGTTCGCCAAGCCGCAGCCGCTCCGCCCCGCCGTCCAGGCTGCAGCCATGGTTTTCGTGATCGGGTTCTTCGTCGTGGCCCTGGCCGTCCCCATCCTCGGGGCGGTCGGTTCCTCGCTGCTCACGCCGTTCAGCACGTTCTCGCTCTCGCACCTCACGCTGTCCGCCTACCGGGGCCTGCTCGGCTCCTCCGCCTTCGGGGCTCCGCTCGCGCTCTCGTTCAAGATGGCGCTGGTCAACGCCTGCATCACCCTGGTCGTCGCGGCGGTGATCGCCCGGAGGCTGGCGGCCCGCCAGATCGGGGTGATGGGGAGGATGCTCGATCTCACGCTGATGGCGGCGATCGCCCTCCCGGGTCTGGTACTGGCGGCCGGCTACATCTTTGCCTACAACCTCCCGCTGCTCTCGAACCTCGGGATCCACCTCTACGGGACGTTGTTCCTCCTGGGGATGGCCTACCTCGCCGGAGCGCTCCCCTCCACCAGCCGGGTGTTGATGGGCCCGATGGCTCAGGTGCAGGGCACCCTGCTGTCCGCCGCGCGGGTCCATGGCGCGGGGCCGCTGGCATCGTGGCGCAAGGGGGTGCTCCCCCTGCTGGCCCCGAGCCTGGTCTGGGCCTGGCTGCTGACGTTCGCCACCACCTTCCTCGAGCTCCCCGCGTCCGAGCTCCTGGCGCCGCCGGGCCAGAAGCCGGTCTCGGTGGCGATCGTCCAGGTGCTCAACAAGTCCGATCTGTTCCGGGGGACGGCGTTGTCGATCGCCGCACTGGCGATCGATCTGGCGGTGATCGTGGTGGTGACGTTGGGGTTCCGCATGCTCGCCCCCCGAGGCTGGATGCGTATCGGTGCCCGGATCGTCTGAGCACGCCGGCCACCCCGGCTCCCCGCCCACCATCGAGCTCGACCGTCTCACCAAGCGGTATGACCGCAAGACGGTGCTCTCCGACGTGTCGCTGCGGATCGACCCGGGGTCCTTCGCCGTGCTGCTCGGCCCGTCCGGGAGCGGGAAGTCGACGCTCGTCCGTTGTGTCGCCGGCATCGAACGGGTGGACGGTGGGGCGGTCCTCTTCGACGGCACGGTGGTGGCCGATCCCGGCACGCACGTGCCGGCCGAGCGCCGGGGCCTGGCCATGGTGTTCCAGGACTACGCCCTGTGGCCTCACATGACGACCGCGGAGAACGTGGCCTTCGCCCTCCGCCGCCTCCGCCTCCCGCGGTCGGCGGCCAAGGAGCGTGCCGTGGACATGCTCGAACGGGTCGGCCTCGGGGCGCTGGTCGACCGGTACCCGGGGGATCTGTCCGGAGGCGAGCAGCAGCGCGTGGCCCTGGCCCGGGCGATGGTGGCCGAGCCGGGTCTCCTGCTCTTCGACGAGCCGCTCTCCAACCTCGACGCCGACCTCCGCGAGCGGCTCCGGGTGGAGATCGCCACCCTCACCCGGGAGACCGGATGTACCGCGATCTACATCACCCACGACCAGGCCGAGGCGTTCGCCCTCGCCGACCGGATCGGCGTGCTCGAGGAGGGGCGCCTGGTCCAGTTCGCGGCCCCGGAAGAGCTCTACACCCGCCCGGCCAGTGCCTTCGTGGCCCGCTTCACCGGACTGGCCGGCGAGCTGCCGTGCCATGTGCAGGTGATCGGGGACGGGGAGGACCTGGTGACCGTGGTGGTCGAGGGCCATCCCGTGACCGGTCGCAGGGCTCCCGGGAACGGGGTGCGGCCCGGGTCGCCGGGGAGGGTGCTGGTGCGCTCGGGCGCGGTCGGCCTCGGTCCGGCGACCCGGCACGGCGGAGAGGGGAGCGCGGACTCCCATGTCTCCGGGAACGGGTTCGGACGGGGGTCGGACCCCGAGAACGGGGACGGGCGCGACCCCGGGAACGGGGACGGGAGCGGCATCCCGGCGGTGGTGCGGGACGTCGCCTTCCGCGGCCGCGGCTATGACCACGTGGTGGAGCTCCCGGGTCGGCACCGGCTGGTGGGGATCTTCCACCCCCTGCGGCACGAGCGGGGTCGCAACGTCCGGCTTCACCTCGAACCCGGTGGCTGCATCGTCTTCCCTGAGGAGCACTCCGGGTCCGACGGCGCGGACCGGGATGCGTAGCATGGGGGCCGTGTCGGACGACAAGGAGATCGGGTCGGGCCAGCCAGGCGGCCGTCGATGACCGCGTCGGCCGCGGTGATTCCCACCTCGATGGCGGTCGTACCGGCGGTCCACTCCGGCAGCCTCGTGCTGGTGGTGGCCGTGTTCCTGGCGTGCTCCGTCGAGATGGTCGAGGCGCTCACTATCGTGGTGGCGGTCGGGGTGACCCGCGGCTGGCGATCGGCGCTCGAGGGCGTGGTGGCCGCTGTCGCGCTGCTTGCGGCCCTGGTCGTCGCGCTCGGCCCCGCCCTCGTGCACTACGTGCCGCTGTCGACCTTGCGGCTCGTGGTGGGGGGGTTGCTGTTGATCTTCGGCCTCCAGTGGCTCCGCAAGGCCGTGCTCCGGGCGGCCGGTCTCAAGGCCAAGCACGACGAGGACGCCATCTTCGCCCGGGAGGTCGAGGCGCTGTCCTCCGGCGGGACCGGCAAGGGACGGGACTCGACGGCGTTTGTCGTCGCCTTCAAGGGGGTCTTCCTCGAGGGGCTCGAGGTGGTGGTGGTGGTCCTCACCCTGGGGACCGCCTCTCACGATCTCGGGCTGGCCGCTGCTGCTGCCGCCGCCGCCATCGTGGTGGTCGGGGCGGTCGGGATCGCCGTCGCCCGTCAGCTCTCGTCTGTCCCGGAGAACGCGATGAAGATGGGCGTCGGCCTGATGCTGGTCAGCTTCGGCACCTTCTGGGGTGGCGAGGGCGTCCACGTCCACTGGCCGGGATCGGACCTGGCGATCCCGGTGCTGGTGGGGGTCTACGGGGCGGTGGCCTGGATCCTCGTCCTCGCGTTCCGGCGCCCGGCCGGTGGCGGGACGACGTCTCCGGCGCCGGTGGACGGCGCCGTCGGGGTGGACGACTCGGATCCCGTCGGTGCGGACGACTCGGATCCCGTCGGTGCGGAAGCCGCCAGCCGAGGGACCCGTGGTCCCGGGGCGAGCGGCCTTGCTGCGGAGGTCCCCGGTGAGTGAGGCGGGGCGCCAGTCCGGCGGAGCGCTGTCGGGGTCCGGGCGATCGGCGGCCGGGCGTTTGTTGGTCGCGTTCGGCCGGTTCTGGTGGGACTTCCTGATCGGTGACACCCCCGAGCTCTTCGTCGGCGGGGTGGCCGTGGTCGGGGTGACGGCGGTCCTCTGCGTGGACCATCGCCTGCGGACTGCCGCCGCGTTCGTCCTGCCCGTGCTGGTGGCGCTGCTCCTCGCGGGATCGGTGGCCCGCGCCGCGCGTGCGGCCCGGCGGGACCCCTGAGCGGACCGCCTGGGGGGGGCGCGGGACCCCTGACCGGACCCGGCCGGCGCGCAGATCTGCCGGTCAGTCGCGGAAGTTGTCGAACTGGAGCGGGATCCCGAAGTCGTGCTCCTTCAGGGCGGCGATGACCGCCTGGAGGTCGTCCCGCTTCTTCCCGGTCACCCGGAGCTGGTTGCCCTGGGTCTGTGAGCTGACCCCCTTGAGCCCCAGCTCCTTGATGAACCGGTTGAGCTGCTTGGCGTGATCCGACGAGATGCCGGCCTGGATGGCCAGCTTCTGGCGCGCCGCTCCGCGGGAGGCCTCCTCGACTTTGCCGACGTCGAACGCCTTCAGCGAGACGGACCGCTTGACCAGCTTCTCTTGGAGGACCTGGAAGAGGGCGCGCAGGCGGTCCTCGGTCGACGAGCTCAGCACCAGCTCCTTGTCGCCCAGCTCGATGGTCGAGTCGGTGCCCTTGAAGTCGAACCGGGTGGTCGCCTCCCGGTTGGCCTGGTCGACCGCGTTCCGGACCTCCTGCATGTCCACTTCGGAGACCACGTCGAAGGTTGGCATGGTGAAACAGTAGCGCCGGGTATCGCCTATCCTTCTGCACCTGCGGGTCGGTACCCAAGTGGCCAAAGGGAGCAGACTGTAAATCTGCCGGTTCTGCCTTCGAAGGTTCGAATCCTTCCCGGCCCACGCAGACGAGGAAGTCGAGTTGGTAGGCCATCCGTCGGTGCGCGTCGCGCTGCTGGTGCCGCGCACGTTGCTGGCACGGCTGCGGGCCAACCTGACGAATGCCCCCCGGTCAGCCGCTCGTCGATCGCGGCCTGCGACTGCGCGGCAATGCGGTCGCTGTCATGATGGACCTCCGTCAGGGGGGCTGGCGCTGGGGCTCGCCATCGGGGTCCCTGCGATGACGGGAGGGGCGTCGATGACACGACAGACGGCACTCCGGTGGAGGGGAGCGCGGACGGGCAGACGGATCCTCTCGGTCCTCCTCGCGGTCGCGTGGGTGGGTGCTGGCTGCGGTACCTCGGGCCCGGGCAGTTCGGTGCCTACGATCGGTTCCGGTCCCGGGGGGACCACCCTTCCCGACTTCCCCACCTCCCAGGATTTTTACAAGCTGCCCGCGCACGTCCGGCCCGAACCCCCGGGGACGCTGGTGCGAATCCAGACGATCTCGGACACCGGCGGGATCGTGGCCCTACGCGTTCTCTACCACTCGAAGGATGCCGCTGGGCACGACGCGCTGGTGACCGGGCTCGTCACCTACCCCACCGCGCCCGCACCCGCCGGCGGATGGCCGGTCATCTCGTGGGACCACGGCACGAACGGCATGAGTGCGCGCTGCGCACCGAGCCGCACCGGCGGGGCGCGGTCGGTGGTCACCTACGGCATCCGTGGCGTAGGTGTCGCCACCGACTACCAGGGCGAGGGACCCGACGGCGAGATCGCGCCCTATCTCGACCGGGCCACCGAAGGCGAGTCGACGATCGACATCGTGCGAGCCGCCCGGCAGATCCCCGACGCGCACGCTGACTCCACCTGGGTCAACATCGGCGACTCCCAGGGCGGGCACGCATCCCTCGCCGCCGCCGAGCTGGCTCCGACCTATGCTCCCGGGCTGCACCTTGCAGGCACGGTGGCGATCGCTCCCGGCGCCATGTTGGCGCACCTGTATCCGGGGGACACCCAGATCGTCTATGACGTGATCTCGGTCATGGCCCTCTACGGCGCCCAGGCCGCCGATCCCATCATCAACCCGGATCAGGTCATCGCCCCGGCCATGCGAGACGTGGGCTCGGCGATCCGGTCGGGGTGCGTGAACGCGATCGAAAAGGCTGTAGTCGCCGCCTACGTGAAGACCGACGGGCATGTCTTCACCACGCCCCCGCTCGACCTGCCCCAGGGGCAGGCGTGGGTGAAGGCCAACGATGAGCCCCAGATCAAGACGCCGAGTCCGCTGCTCGTCATCGCCGGTGGCGAGGACTCCGTCGTGGTGCCGGCCCGCATCAACGCCATGATGTCCCGTATGTGCTCGCTCGGCGACCGGGTCTCGGTCCGGTGGTACCCGACGGGTACCCACGACACCGAGCCCACGCTGGCAGCGCCTGAGATCGGTCGCTGGATCGAGGCACGTCTCCGGGGGGTACCGGCGCCGACGAGCTGCCCGTACTCGCCGCCCACCTTCGCCACCGTCCCTGCGTCCTCTTGATCCCGTCCGGGGCACCGTAGGCGTGAGGTCGGCCACCGACTGTCCATCGGGCGGCTCTGCCCTCGGAGGCCCGCATCCTTCCCGGCTGACGCAGGCGCCCTGGACGCAGGCCCAGGGCAGGGGTCCTGAGCTCTCCTTCCGGGACGCTCGCCACCCCTTGGGCCGACCCCGACCAGGGATCGCCCTGAAGTCGGTCAGGGGTCGGGGATTACCCTGAAGTCGGTCAGGGCTCGGGGATCGCCCTGAAGTCGGTCAGGGGTGGAGCACCACCTTGATGGCGTCCGCGTCCCGGTCGCCGGCCGTCCGGAACGCCTCCGCCGCCTCCTCGAGGGGGAAGTGGTGGGTGACGATGGCGTCGTGGAGATCCGGCGCCCGGGCGAGCAGCCGGGCGGCCTCCTCCAGTTCGGACACCCCGTGGTGGTGGCCGTAGGTGAAGGCGGGAACCAGGGCGACCTCTTTCATCTGGAAGCCGAGCCCGACCGTTACCGGGTCCCAGAAATTCCCGAGCAGCCCGACCGTTCCCCCCGGTCGGGCCGCGTCGACGGCGGCGTTGACCGAGCTCTGCGTGCCGGCGGCGTCAAGCACGACGTCGTAGCCTCCGCCGGCGGCCACCCGGGCGCCGAGCCGCTCGCCGGCCTCGATCCGGCTCGCCCGGTGGGCGGCCAGGTCGACCTCGACGCCGAGATCGCGGGTGGCGGCGATCGTGCACAGGCCGATGGGACCCGCCCCGATCACCAGCACCCGCATCCCCCCGGTGACGCCGGCCCGGTGGATCCCGTGCAGGGCGACGGCCAACGGCTCCACCAGGTTGGCGTGCGTCAGCGGCACGTCACCGGGCAGGGGCACCGCATTGCGGGGGTCGACCCACACCTCGTCGGCGAGCCCGCCGTCGAGGGTGATGCCGTACATGGCACCGAGGGAGGCGCCGCACTGCTGCTCGTTACCCTCGAGGCACCGGTCGCACGTGCCGCAGCTCACCGGGGGGAGCACCATCACCGGGGTGCCGTCGTCGAGTGTGCCGCAGCACTCGTGCCCGAGCGTCACCGCCGAAGGGCCGTAGGAGGCGAGGTGGAGGTCGGAGCCGCAGATACCCGAGCTGGCGACGGTGACCCGCACCGTGCCGTTCCGGTCCGGCTGGGTAGGCACGACCCGGATGCCGTCGGCGGTGCTGCGTACCCCCCGCACCGCCGCGGGGGCGCCTGACGGGGCCATCAGTGGTGGCGGCGGCGCTTGCGCGGATCGGCCAGCGCCGAGGGCTTCCAGCCCGCGTCCTCGGAGTTGACGTTGGTGCCAGGTGCCACGATCTCGTCGATGCGGTCGAGGACCGCCCCGTCGAGACGGATGTCGGGGGCCGACAGCTGCGGCTCGAGCTGCTCCATCGTCCGGGGGCCGATAATGGCGGCGGTGACCGCCGGGTGCTCGAGCACGAAGGCCAGTGCCAGTTCGATCATCGTCAGCCCGGCCTCGTCGGCGAGCTTCGAGAGCTCGATGACGAGGTCCAGCTTCTGCCGGTTGGCTGGGATCCCGAGGTCGTAGCGGCCCGGCACCCGCTGGGCCCGGTGGCTGGTGTTGTCCTTTCCCTCTCCGAACCGCCCGGAGAGCCATCCGCCGGCCAGCGGGCTCCACGGGATGACCCCCATGCCGTAGGTGAGGGCGGTGGGCAGCACGTCGCGCTCGATGCCCCGCACGAGGATGGAGTAGGGGGGCTGCTCGGTCCGGAACCGCTCCCGGCCGCGCCGTTCCGCTACCCACTGCGCCTCGACGATCTGCTCGGCGGGGAAGGTGGAGCTCCCGAAGTAGCGGATCTTCCCCGCGTGGACCAGGTCGCTCAACGCGCCGAGCGTGTCGTCGATGTCGACCTTCTCGTCCGGCCGGTGGATCTGGTAGAGGTCGATGTAGTCGGTGCCGAGCCGGCGGAGGCTGTTCTCGCACTCGGCGATGATCCAACGTCGCGAGTTCCCCTGGGCGTGGGGGTCGTCGCCCATCGGTGCGTGGGCCTTGGTGGCGAGGACCACCCGCGACCGGTCGACCGACGAGAGCGCCTTGCCCACGATCGCCTCGGACTCGCCAGCCGAGTAGACGTCCGCGGTGTCGATGAAGTTGATGCCGGCGTCGAGGGCCCGGTGGATGATGCGTACGGAGTCGTCGTGGTCGGTGTTGCCCCAGGCCCCGAACATCATCGCCCCGAGGCAGAGCTGGCTGACCGTGACACCGGTGTTCCCGAGGGTGCGGAGCTTCATGGCGCCACCTTATGTCCACCGACGCGCACTGTGTCCACCGACGCGCACCGTGTCCACCGACGCGCACCGTGTCCACCGACGCGCACCGTGTCCACCGACGCGCACCGTGTCCACCGACGCGCAATGAGTGGCGGAGCCGTTCTCCGGCGCACGGGGACATTGGCACCGGCAATGCACTGTGCCAGAACCCTGACGTGGGTCCGTCGTCGGGGACCTCGTCGGCACTGATCGGTACCGTTTCATGGGTGGCACGCAGCGGGGGCAGAGGGAATGGTCTTGGTTAGCGGAGGAAACGCGTGAACGACAGGTCGCCTCGCACGGCAACGTACCGGGTGGCGAGCGCGTCGGCCGCCTGCGCCCTGCTCCTCACCCTGCTCCTCTCCACGGCCGCCTTCGTGGCCCCCGGTGTCGCCGGGGCCGCCTCCCCACCGGCACCGAGCGCCACCCTCTCGACGGTCACCGCCTCTCCGACCGCGGTCGTGGCCGGGGGGACCGGGTCCACGGTCACGGTCACGGTGAACGACTCCACGGGTGCGGCGATCGCCGGAGCGACCGTGTCACTGGCGCCGAGCGCTGCCAGCCACGCCACCGTCACCGCCGTCTCCGCCACCACCGGGTCCAACGGCAAGGCCGCGTTCACCGTCACCGACGCCACCCCGGAGGTGGTCCTCTTCACGGCCATTGCCACCGATGCTTCCGGCACGGTGACCATCAGCCAGACCGCCACCGTCGGCTTCTACCGACCGGGGGAGGAGTCGGACTCGACCGTCACGTCCAGCGTCGACTCCGTGCCCGCCGACGGCACCTCCACCGCCACGGTCACCGTCACCCTGGTCGATAACGCCGGACCGGTGGCCGGTGCGCCGGTCGCCCTCTCCGGGGGGTCCATCACCGCCACGCCGGTCGGTACCGACATCACCAATTCCAGCGGCGTCGCCGTCTTCACCGTGACCGACTCGGTCGCCGAAGAGGTCGCCATCACCGCCACCGACACCCAGGACGGGGCGGTGGTTGCCCAGACGGCCGCGGTGGCCTTCTCGCCCCCGGGCGAGGCGGTCGACTCGACGGTGTCCGCCAGTGTCGCCCAGGTCCCCGCCGACGGGACGACCGCCGCCACCGTGACGGTCACCCTGCGCGGGGCATCGGGTCCGGTCGCCGGCCATCTGGTCCAACTGGTCCAGGGGCCCGGATCCACCTCCACCATCACCGCCGTCTCGGCGACCACCGGCACCACGGGCGTCGCCACGTTCACCGTCACCGCCACCTACCCCCAGGGCGTGACCTATGTGGCCACCGACGCGACCGACCACGTGACCCTGGGTGAGACCGCCGAGGTCACCTTCCTGGCCGGCGCGCTCGACCAGGCCACGTCCACAGTGACCGCCAATCCGCCCACCGTCGTCGCCGACGGAGTGACCAGCTCGACCGTCATCGTCCAACTCGAGGACGCCCACAGCGATCCGATCGCCGGCAAGGTGGTCACCCTGGCCCAGTCGGGGTCGGCGGTGATCTCGCCGGCATCGGCCACCACCACCACCGCCGGGACGGCTTCTTTCACGGTCACCGACACCAAGGTGCAGACGGTGACCTTCACCGCCACGGACGTGACCGAGGCCGACACCGTGCTGACCAGCACCGCATCGGTGCAGTTCACTGCCGGGTCGCCCTCGTCGTCGACCTCGACCGCGGTAGCCGCGAACCCGGATGACCGCGCCGACGGCACCTCCCAGGACGTGGTCACCGTCACGGTCGAGGACGCCCACGGCAACCCGGTGTCGGGACTGGCTCTCTCCCTGCTTCCCCAGAGCGGACACTCGGTCGTGTCGCCCGCATCGACGGGATCGGAGACGACCAACGCCTCGGGGGTGGCCACCTTCGCGGTGACGGACACCCACGTGGAGACCGTCTCCTACCTGGCGGTCTCGAGCGGCACCCCTCTCTCGGTGTCGGGCGCCACCGTCGCCTTCGTTCCCGGTCCCCCGTCGGCCACCGCGTCGACTCTGACTGTCTCCCCCGCCTCGGTCCCCGCCGGTGGGACCGCCTCGGCCACGGTGACGGCGACCGTGGTCGACGCGGAGGGGAACCCGATCCCGTCTGCGTCGGTGGCGCTGACCGCCGGCTCGGGCAGCTCGGTGGTCACCACCAGCCCGGCGACGACCGACGCCGCCGGTGTGGCCGTCTTCACCGTCTCCGACACCGCCGCGGAGTCGGTGACCTACACCGCTGGCGTCACGGCCCAGGTCACCAATCCCAACGGTTCGACCACCGCCGCCACCGCCACGCTGAGCTCGACGGTCACCGTGGCCTTCACCGGCCCGGCGGTCGACGCCACCTCGAGCGTCACCGCCTCGCCCACCTCCGTCCCTGCGGACGGCTCGAGCACGTCGCTGATCACGGTGACCCTCCGCGACACCAACGGGAACCCGGTGTCGGGCCAGACGGTCAAACTCCAGCCTTCCAACGGGTCCTCGCTGGTGACGGGCAACCAGGCCGGGGGCGTCAGCGGCCCCTCCGGCCCCGACGGCGAGGTCACGTTCACGGTGAGCGACCTCTCGGTCGAGCAGGTGACCTACACCGCGGTCGACCAGACCGACAGCGTCACCCTCTTCACCCACAAGGTGACGGTGACGTTCACCGGTCAGCCCTCGACCAGCATGTCGACCATCTCGGCCAACCCGACCACCGTGGTGGCGGACGGGACCACCTCCACCACCATCACGGTCACCCTCGAAGACGCGAACGGCAACCCGGTGAGCGGCAAGCCGGTGTTCGTCCAAGGGCTCACCGGCGAGGGTCAGCCCGCCTCGGCCGTAGTCACCGCCACCCAGCCGACGACGGGCAGTAACGGGGAGGCGATCTTCACCGCCACCGACACCACCCCCGAGACGGTGTACTTCCAGGCCACCGACACCACCGACGCCATCGTGCTCTCCGCCACCGCGAAGGTGGTCTTCACCAACCTCCCGACCGAGGCGTCCACCTCCAGTGTGGTGGCCTCTCCGTCGGTGGTCCCGGCCGACGGTGTCACCGCCTCCACCGTCACCGTCACCCTCAACGACGCTTCGGGCACCCCGATCTCCGGTGACATCGTGAGCCTGGCCGGCGATGCCGGCACCCATGCGACGGTCACCCCGGCGACGGGGGTCTCCGACGGCTCGGGGGTGGTGACCTTCTCTGTCACCGACCTGCATCCCGAGACGGTGGTCTTCACCGCCACCGACACGACGACCTCCAGTCAACTCCTCCAGACCGCCTCAGTCACGTTCACCCCGTCCCCTTCCGAGGCGGCGAACTCGACGGTGACGGCAAGCCCGACGACGGTCGCCGCGGACGGCACCTCGCAGACCACGGTGACGGTGACCCTGATCAGCGCGAACGGGTCCCCCATCGTCGGGCACACCGTCTCCCTGGTGGGACCGCACGCCACCATCTCTCCTGCGTCGGTCACCAGCGGAGCCGGCGGGGTCGCCGTCTTCACCGCCACCGACACCACCCCCGAGACGGTGACGTTCACCGCCACCGACACCACCGACGGGCAACCCGTCAACGCCACCGCCTCGGTGACCTTCATCCCGCCCCCGACGGAGGCCTCGGTCTCCACGGTGGTGGCGACCCCACCGGCGGTGCCGGACAACGGAACCCCCGCCACGGTGGTGGTCACGTTGCTCGACCCCCAGGGGGCGCCGATCGCCGGCCACGTGGTGGAGCTCGGCACGACGACGACGTCGGGCGCGGTGATCAGCCCGTCCCCGGCCGAGGTCACCACGGGCACCTCCGGTCACGCGGTGTTCACCGTCACCGACACCACGGTGGAGTCGGTGACCTTCACCGCCGAGGATCTGACCGACACCACGGGTATCGACGCCACGGCGACGGTCGCCTTCCAGAAGGTGTCCGACGAGGCCGCCACGTCGACGGTCACCGCCTCGCCGTCGACCGTCCCTGCCGACGGCACGACCACCACCACCGTCAGCGTCCAGCTACTCGACCTCGGCCAGCCGCTGGCCGGGCACCAGGTCGTGCTCTATCAGGGGGGTGGGACGTCCGCCCGCATCACCAGCCCGGTGGCGACCTCGAACGCGGACGGAGAGGTCACCTTCACCGCCACCGATCTCTACGCCCAGGCGGTGACCTTCGTCGCCTACGACCAGACCACCTCGACCCAGCTTCTCGCCACGCCGACGGTGAGCTTCACCGGAAGCGGCCAGGAGCAGTACGTCTCCACGGTGACGGCCACGCCGACGGTCGTCGCCGACGACGGGACATCTCCTTCCCAGGTGACCGTCGTCCTCCTCCACGACGGGGCGGCAGTGTCCGGCGACCAGGTCTCACTGACGGCCCAGCTCGGCTCGCACGCGCTGGTGACCCCGGCTGTCGCCACCAGCGATGCCTCGGGGCGTGCGACCTTCACCGTCCGGGACGCGTCACCCGAGCACGTCACGCTGACCGCAACCGACCTCACGACGGGCCTGGTGCTCCAGCAGACGGCCGCGCTGGACTTCGTGGTGCCGGTCCCCTCGGTCACCGGTGTTTCGCCCGACAGCGGTCCCTCCGTCGGGGGTACCCGGGTGACGGTGACCGGCACGGGGTTCGAGCCCGGTGACACGGTCTTCTTCGGCCCCGGGCTGCAGGCGACGGTGACCACGACCACCACGACCTCGATCGACGTCGTGTCCCCGGCCCAGCCGGTCGGTGCCCCGCTCGGCACCGTCGACGTGAGCGTGGACGGGCCGGGGGGCTCCAGTCCCGTGGACGCCGCCGACCACTTCACCTACACGCGGTCGGGACCGCCCCCTGCCACCGACTGCTCGAAGACCCTCCCGAGCGGCACCGTCGTCGGGATGGCGACCACCAGCGACGGTCTCGGGTACTGGGTCGTCGACGCGGCCGGTGACGTCGCCGCCTTCGGGGACGCCACGTGCTACGGAGCGATGACCGGCACTCCCCTCAACCGACCGATCGTGGGCATCGCCTCCGACCCGGTGACCGGGGGGTACTGGCTGGTGGCCTCGGACGGCGGCGTCTTCGCCTTCGACGCCCCGTTCTTCGGCTCGACCGGGTCGATCCATCTCAACCAGCCGATCGTCGCCATCTCGGCCTCGCCGAACGGCCTCGGCTACCGGTTCGTGGCGGCCGACGGCGGGGTGTTCAGCTTCGGGGACGCGCCGTTCCTCGGGTCGATGGGCGGGCACCCCCTGAACAAGCCGATCGTGGGCATGGCCACCACGCCGTCCGACCAGGGCTACTGGCTGGTGGCCTCGGATGGGGGCGTCTTCTCCTTCGGGAACGCCCCGTTCTACGGATCGCTCGGCTCCCTCGTGCTGAACAAGCCGGTGGTGGGCATGGCGCCGGACCTGGCGACGGGCGGCTACTGGTTGGTGGCGGCCGACGGCGGCGTCTTCAGCTTCGCAGCGCCGTTCTTCGGCTCGACCGGATCGATCCACCTCAACCGTCCCATCGTGGGCATGACGGCGTCCGTCAGCGGGTCCGGCTACCGGTTCGTGGCTTCCGATGGTGGCATCTTCGACTTCGGATCGGCCGCGTTCTTCGGCTCGGCGGTGGGTCCGTGAGCCCCCGGCGTCGGTCCCCGGCTGATCACCCCCCTGGGCGGCGATCTCGGCCGGCCCGGGACCATCACGCCCCTGCCCGAGCGTCCTGCGATGCCCGGACCGGGCCCGCCTCCGCACCACCGAACCCAGCAAAGGACCCGGAGATGTTCCAGACACAGCCTCGCAAGCGGATGCTCGTGGCGACGATGGCGGCCCTCACCGCCGCCGCATTGGTCGCCCCGGCGGTAGGCGTGATGGCAGCCACGCCTGCGGGGGCCACTCCCGTGCAGACGTCGGGCGGGGAACTCGCCTTCGTGGCGGACGGGCCGACCAACTCGTTGGTCGCGGTGAACACCGCCACGGGGACGGTCGTACAGTCGACCCCGGTGGGTACCGATCCCTACGCCCTGGCGGTGACGCCGGACGGGTCGACCGTGTGGGTCGTCGACCGGTTGTCCGCCCAGATCACGCCGGTGGCCGTCTCGTCGGGCACCGCCGGTTCCCCCGTCCCCGTCGGATCCCAGCCCGAAGCCATCGCCATCAACCCCGCCGGCACTCTGGCGCTGGTGGCGAACGACGGCTCGGGGACGGTGACGCCGGTGGTCCTCGGTTCGGACGGCTCGGCCCAGCCGAGCACCCCCATACCCGTCGGCTCCGGACCCGACGCGGTGGCGATCACCCCGGACGGGCAGACCGCCTACGTGGCCGACTACGGCGCCGGTCAGGTGGTTCCCATCGACCTTGCCACGATGCAGGCTGCCACGCCCATCCCGGTCGGCAACAACCCGGAGGCGGAGGCCATCGCACCCGACGGCACGACGCTTTACGTGGCCAACTGGGGCAGCAACACGGTGACCCCGGTCACGCTCGCCACCAACACGGCGGGGACCCCCATCCCCGTCGGGGCCAACCCGGACGCCATCTCGGTGTCCCCGGACGGCTCCACCGCGTACGTCGCCAACTCAGGGGCAGCGACGGTGACGCCGATCACGCTGGCCACCGGGGGTGGGTCTGTCGACCCTGCCTTCGGGGTGGGGACGTTCCCGAGCGGGGTTTCGTTCGCGCCGACGCCGCTGTCGGCGACGGCCGGTGGGCTCGCCTATGTCACGAACTTCTCGAGCAACGATGTCACCCCGGTTCAGGCGCTCCCCGGAACCGGTGCCCCCGGTGCCTCGATCGCGCTGCCGAGCGGTCCTGTGGGGACCGGCTCGCAGCCGCCAGGCCCGGAGGCGGTGGCCTTTCTGCCCGACCAGGGACCTCGGGCCGCGCTCCAGGTGACGGCCGGGGTCGCCGGCGGGCCGACGACGCTCGACGCAGCGGGATCGACGGCCGGCACCTCGCCGATCACCACCTACGCATGGACGTTCGGTGACGGGGCCACGGCCACGACCACGGTCCCCGTCACCACCCACGACTACCCGACCCCGGGCTCCTACACCGCCACGGTGACCGTCACCGACGCCGACGGGGTGTCCACCACCACCATCTTCACGGGCCAGACGGTGAGCGGCGAGGCCACGACGAACCCGGACGGCAGCCCGGGAGCGGTGGCGTCGGCATCGGTCGCGGTCACCGCCGCGACCGCCGGGGCCAGCCCGATCGCGTACGCCGCCGACTACGGCTCGGCCGCGGTCACGCCGGTGTCGCTGGCGGCCGGGGTGGCGGGTCCGGTGGTCCCGCTCCCGTCGGCGCAGCCTTCGGCACTCGCCATCACGCCGGACGGCACCGAGGTGCTGGTGGCCGACAAGTCGGGTGATGCGTTGCGGGTGGTGAGCAGTGCGACCGACACCCTGCTGCGGAGCATCGCCGTCGGGAGCGAGCCGATGGCGGTGGCGGTGAGCCCGGACGGGACGACCGCGTACGTCGCCAACTCGGGGAACAACACGGTCTCGATCGTCCCCATCGCCGGTGGCACCGTGACGACCGTGGCCGTCGGGACCAACCCCGAGGCGGTCGCCGTCACGCCCGACGGTCAGCTCGTCTACGTGGCCAACACGGGCTCGGCCAGCGTGTCGGTGATCTCGACCGTCTCGAGGACCGTGGTGGGCACCATCGACCTCCCCACCACCGCGGCGGACCCCGCCGACCCCTCGGCGCTGTCGGTCACCCCGAACGGAGCCATGGTCTGGGTGGCGGCCACCGGGACCGATGCGGTGTACCCGATCGCGGTGGCTCCCGGTGGGGGGACGCTCGGCAACCCCGTTACCGTCGGCATCGCCCCCGACGCGCTGGCCGTCACGCCGGACGGCTCCGTCCTGTTGGTGGCCAATGGTGGATCGGGCAGCGTGACCCCGATCGGGCTGACCGTCCCCAACACTCCGGACGTGGGCGCTCCGGAGCAGGTGGGGGGGAACCCCGACGCGCTGGCGGTGACTCCTGACGGAACGACGGTGCTGGTGGCGGAGGCGTCTGCCGGTGAGCTTGCGGAGCTCTCGGTCGGGCTGACCGCCGGCAGGCCCGCGTTGACCGCCGGCCCCACCATCGCCCTCGGCGCCGGCTCCAGCCCGCACGGCGTCGCCATCATTCCCGATCAACACCCGGTCGCGTCGCTCACGGTGACACCCGCCGAGGCGGGGTCGGCCACCCTCCTCGACGCATCCAGCTCCTTCGCCCCGTCGTCGGCGATCGCCTCCTATCTCTTCACCTTCGGGGACGGCTCGGCGTCCGTGCTGTCGCCGGCATCGGTGCCCGCGGTGAGCCACGTGTACGCCAAGGCGGGCTCCTACACCGCCACGGTGACCGTCACCGACGTCGACGGGACCTCGACCTCGTCCGTGTTCACCGGACAGACCGCCAGTGGTGCCGGTGGTCCGACCGCCGAGGCGTCGCAGACCTTCGCCATCAGTGCCCCGGTGATCACCGTCCCCCCCGTCATCACCAGCGTGGCGCCGTCGGCGGGACCGACCGGCGGCGGCACGGTGGTGACGGTGTCGGGTGCCGACTTCGTTCCCGGCGCCACCCAGGTCACCTTCGGCGCCGCCGGAGCCGGCCTGGTGGAGTCGGGTACGACGACGTCACTGCAGGTGGTGGCCCCCCCCGGTCCCGCCGGTCCGGTGAACGTCACGGCCTCCACGGTCAACGGGAAGAGCCTTCCGGTGTCGGCCGACCAGTTCACCTACGTGGCTCCACCGTCCGTCTCGAGTGTCCGGCCGACGACCGGTCCCACCACGGGGGGCGAGGAGATCGTCGTCCGCGGGGCCGATCTCGCTGCCGCCACCTCGGTCGACTTCGGAGCGGGGAACCCGGGCCGGATCGTCAGCTCCTCAGCCGGATCGATCACGGTGGTATCGCCCGCGGGAACGGCGGGCGGCACGTCGGTGATCGTGACTGATGCCGGCGGGAGCAGTGTGGCCTCGCCAGGCTCGGCCTTCACCTACGTGCAACCGGCCGCCAGCGGGATCGGGGGGTGTGCGTCCACGCTCACCGCCGCGCCGGTCGTGGGCATGGCGGCCACGGGGGACGGCTCCGGCTACTGGGTGGTCGACGCGCTCGGCGAGGTCGCCGCCTTCGGCGACGCCACCTGCTACGGCTCCCTGGCCGGGCACCATCTCAACCAGCCCATCGTCGGCATCGCCGCCGATCCGGGCACCGGCGGCCACTGGCCGGGCGCC
>Ga0080006_1198955_pt1 | contig 22606 bp, 45 predicted proteins | sample RS3BMetagenome_FD_69209 | JGI IMG/M metagenome (GOLD analysis project Ga0080006, IMG submission 69209) | Ferric oxide microbial mat and aquatic microbial communities from Rainbow Spring, Yellowstone National Park, USA - RS3B (SPADES... ...
CTCTGGAGACCCTATATAATCCAGTTTTTCGCAGTCATTAAACTCCCAAGCATCATAGAGTTCCTTTAAGCAGTGCAAACATATCATTGTGTGCAGATTATCATCAAGTGCTACACATGTCGCATGCCTGTCGCATATACTACATACATCATCTATAACCATAATATCATCATCCATTTAACCACCTCTATTCTCTGAGCCTCTTTGCATGTTTTGCAAGTTCTATGACATCTTCAGCAGTCTGCCATCCCAATACATCATCTTTCCATTTTCCCTTGTATATAAGATAAAATGCACCATTGATATATCTACCTAACGCAACTTCGAAGGTCTCTGCCTGTACATAAGGGTCTTTTCCTATGCTGCTATGTACTCCTATACCCTGACAGATACTCAACGCATAGCCGTATTTGGGAACAGCATAAATATGGTAGGTATGAGTGGGGAAGCGATCCTTGACATTTATGACTTTATATCCTATTTTTTCCAGTTCCTCCTCCATTGTTTTAACATTCATCTATATACCTCCTATATAGTAATATATCAGGTGTATATAAACTTTTATATCAATGCTATAATAAGCAATAAAATGAAGGCTATTGCTATTGCAACCTCAACCATGAACCAGAATATTGTCCTGTTCATGTTTTCAACCCTCCTTTATTAACTTTATTATAGCACTTATTTCTTCACTCCATTCTTTTCCTCTGCCTTTCCTTATAGCATATGCAGGGTGGTAGAAGAACAGGTAATGTATATCTGGATAGATTGATGATATCCTTTTGTGCAATGAAAATGCTGTTTTGCCAATGTATACTATAACAGTAGGCTTTACTTCCTCTATCTCATGTACAAGGTGGAATAAACATGCTTCAATCTCACGTGCTGTAGGTTTCCTGTTATTGGGTGGCCTGCATTTAACTGCATTAGTAAAATAGTTGTCATTGCCTACTGCATTCCTGAGCAATCTTCCTGATAAACCTATGAAAGGCATACAGTACTTGTCTTCAGTTGCCCCGGGTGCTTCTCCTATGAACATTACATTACCTTTACCTGAACCACCTACAGGATAGTTACAGGTATCCCTTAGATGGCATCTGTGGCAATCCTCCATATAATCACCTCAATATATTATCAGGTCATAACTAATACCGTATGCTTCAAGCCTCTTCATTGCAAGTTGCACATAGTCGGGATTGAACTCTATTGCTATACAATCCCTGCCTGTAAAATATGAAGCAATCATTGCAGTACCTGTACCTGCAAAAGGGTCAAGTACAGTCATTCCTTTCTGTGTAACCAATGATATTAAATACGAAAACAGTTTGATAGGCTTGACTGTCATATGGTTATCTTTGCTGTTTAAATCCTTTCGTGAACCGTAAAACATTCCTGAATAACGGTCACTTGGTTTCCTGTTGATAAAGAACAACTCACTCCTTGACGGTTTAGGTATATCAAATATCCAGTTCTCTATTGCATGGAGGTTGTAAGTTTTTGATGTTATGGGTGGTTCAACTTCCACAGTGCTGTCAAACAGTAAATTAGAAGGGAGGTTATTGCCAGAACCTGCTTTTATACTTGCCTCTGCAAAATTGATTATAGGTAGCCTGTATTTACCTATATTTTCCCTTACCGTACTTTCAAAAGGTTTCAATGCTACGATTATTATTTCTACAGCATTTCTCGGGTTAAATCCTTCTATGTAACCTTTTTCACGGTTTATATGACCTTTTACGGGAGTTGTATTGTATACCCAGAACATACTGCTGTATGATATATTGAATCCCGCTTCCTTTACCCTCAATATTGCTTCAGTATATAAGTCCTGCCTCGATGAAGTCATTATAAGTGCAGGTGCACCGGGTTTCATTACCCTGTATATACTTTTGAACACCTCTGTTGAAGGCAGTAAATCCCATTTTATATGCTTGATAAGGTTATATGGTGGATCTGTTATAACTGCATCAATGCTATTTTCAGGTATATCCTTAAGTGCAACAGAGGAATCAGCGTTTATTAGCTTCATGCTGTTTTCCCCTCTTTATCATGTCAAGCTGTTTCTCTTTAAGTATATCCAAGTAGTCCGGGTCATAGCCTACCATTTCTATACTATCAGGGTCAGCATGGAATACTTCGGGTGGTTCAATTGTTGTTGTAAACTCTGCACTTGGCGGTATATACTTCTTTATTACTTTCACCATAGCTTCATAGCTGTCGCTTGATAACAGGTCAAGCATGAAATTTGAATGGTTCCCGAGTGTTATGTTCTCTTTGTTTATTTTTATGTGCCTGTCCCTATACCACAACTCGAATTCTAACAGGTTCTCCTCATCATCCATTGTATAAATTATACGTATATCATTAAATACTATTATCTTCCGAATCATAAGTTATCACATCCTCCTTTGGTTTATAAACTTTTAATCCTTTCATATACTCTAATATTTCTGTTCCTTTCATATCTTTATGTTCTTTTACTATACGGTATATTTCTGTTACTTTGTTGGGTGATGCCTTTGTTATCTGTACTGCTTTCCTGATAGGTACATCTTCTTTTGCCATAGCTATTATCAACAGTGCTTTCTTGGAGGATATCGGTGTATTCACAGATAAGCATCTAATTGTATTATTTAAACATTTCTGGATATAATAGATATATTTTTATATCAGTAATGTATTACTATATATGCCTATACCACGAGAGGTTAGCAGGGAAGTTGTTGAAGACATTCTCAGAGAAAACAAATTGAAGCCAGCAGTGATAAAGGGTACATCGATAATACGCTTTGTGAAGAAGAAGTCTGACAAATTCGAGTATATAACCGTAGACCAGCTATACAAGATAATCAATGAGAAGAACTTAGTGATAAAGGCATCTGGGTCATACCTGATGGTTTTAAAGAAAGAAGAGTAATTTCTTTACTTTTAATTTTTTTCTTTTTTTGTTTTACCTTTTACTACTTTTTACTACCTTTCACCTCCTTTAATAGTACTTTAAGTAAGTAAGTACAGCTGATGATTTTTTTCTGCTCTTGATATAAGGATTATAGGAAAAAATATAGAAATTATATCTGTAAATATAGTTTTTATAGGATGAATATAACTTCTCTATTCAGGATATAGAGGGTGTTATCACTATCGTTATTATATTCAGTACCTGTACTTTCAGACCGTTATCACTATCACCTATATCAGTGGGGGTGTTATCACTATCCATTGTATATCTGTTTATTATTTCAGTACCCTTATAATTATAATTCACAAGGCATACATGAGTTGATTTTTCCCGTCGTATTCTAATTCCTATTTTTATTTTTCACAAAAAATTCACATTGTTTTGTGAATTCTAAATCAATTGTTTTTGTATAGTATGGAAATGTGTGAATTTGTGAATTTTGTTTTCACGGATGTGTATTTTACGGGATTTTTCAATTCACAATGCCTTGTGAATTGTTGTGAATTCGTTTTGGAATTTGCTTGGAGAATGTGTATTAGATATGGGATTGACGATTCACAACATTTTGTGAACTGGTAAACCGGTAAACACAGTAATTCACAAACTGATGTGAATGACTTTTTTTGTGTACAGTACATGTTCCTGACCAACACAATTCACAGAACATGAAGTTTAGTTGCAACTGCATGATATAGGTGTCTTTTCACTGTTTGTGATTGTAATTTGAATTGCCTGTTTTTGCACTTAAAATGCATTTATATTATGGATATAGTATATCCATTGATATAATGTTATATGCATAAATATAATCCATATATGCTATGATATAATCCCTATATCCCTATGATATTGCATTGTGTAATGCGATTATATTGCTAATATAATGAATACTATTGCATTTTGTGATATGCATAGGTATATTTTATCATTATTGCATACTAAACACGCTATATTGAAATTTATAAAGCAATATAATAAAATTATAGGTCATCAAGGTCTGTTTTCCTGTAGATATATACGGTTTTTCCTTTTCTCCTTGCCTGTGCTATTGCACCCATTTCCACCAATGTCTGTATTATAGGTTTTAGGTCGGATGATTTCATATGGCTCCTCCAGAGTACATATGAATGGTCAGCTATACCTTTTTCTTTTATTATATCCCTTATTTTAAGTACCTGTGGATGCATTGTTATATCCTTGAATAGAGTTTTAGCATTGTTATAGAAAGGTTCCACGTATTCTATACTCCTTTTTATATAATCAACATCGAGTTCATTGACATGTTTAAGAGACCTGAAATTTTCAAGCACAAACAGTATAAGTGCTACTTTAAGTATTACTATATTCAGCCTGCCCCTCAATGCAAGTGTAAACTCGTCCATGTTCTCGTTAACACTGTTTTTTATGTAATCATTGAAAAAATGCTCCGATTCTTCCGACATTACAAGAGTATAGGTGTTACCTTCAAGTACTTTCCTTATTTCAGCTATATCGGCTATTATCTTTATTTTGCGGAGTGAATGTGCTGTAAGGTCAACTGTACGTTCAGGGGTTGATTTCTGATATAAACCTATAAGGAAACGTACCAGAAAACCGTTATAGATATCTGAATATGTAAATGTCTCCTTGAACCTTTCCATTGTTACTGCAGTCATCATAGCAAAATATGGGTCTTTTACTGTAATCTTCTGTTTCGATAGTGTCCTTGTTATAAACCTTTTATTGTCAAACAGTTCCATAAGCAGGTCTTTGCTGTCTGACATGTAATCCTTTTTTGACATACCCTCCAGTAGTCCACCGAATTCATCCTTTATCATTATAGCTGTTCTGTTAGCTTCAAGTGCGGATACGAGACCTTCAGGTGAAAATGTGCCTGTAATTATTGAATCAGAGAACTGGTCTGCAAGTAGGTCAGTAACTAAACTCTGTATTGTTGATTTATGTGATATTGTACTTTTGCCTATGAGCATTACGTAAAGATTAGGTTTTACAGTTCCGAACTTTGTTTTCAGCTTAACGTTATTGCCTACAGCAACTGAACATGTGAACATTGAAGCAAGTGAAAAGAAAGTAGGGTCACTTGTTGTTGAATCCTGAAGGAACTCATATACCTCATCATATAGCATACCTATCCCTGTAATTGTGATTTGATGTATTCTGCAAGTTCAATCATATTCTTGCTTATAGTCGATGACAGTATATCCATAAGTGCGATTATTACTTCCCCTACATCATATGATTTCTGTTTGTCTGTTATTACCTTTAATATTTCCTCCTTTATAACAGGTATAGAAGCAGTCATGTTCCTCTGTTTAAGTGCTGATAGTATATATAAATACACTATGCCTACATCCCTGTTGTATTCTGTCATCTTTTTATATGCTTCAAGCAATTCGGGGTTCTTTTTAAAACTTTCAACAAACATATCCGCAGATTCTTTAGCCTTAGCGTTCATTCTTCATCAACTCCTTAAATATTTTATTAAATTTAAATGAAAAAATAGGATACCAGTAATCATAACTGCCCTTTCCAATCATATCAAGGTGCCCGAGTACAAATTCACTGTACAGTCGGGATACGTCATTCCTTGACTTCTTGATATAATTTATGGACATGTCATAATTACTGGCTAATTGTTTATAAAATTTTAACAGCTCAGGAACTTTTTTTTCAAGGAATTCCTGTATTTCCTTTTCCCTTTTATCACGGTCATAGTTATCGTCAAAGTTCATTCTTCCATCCTCACGAGATGTAAACCATCATCAGCGTATATAACTTGCCACCTGCTGTGCTGTTCAGCCATGCCCGTTTTATCCTTTGCTATAGTTATAGACCATATGTATTCAGTGAACGATTTTACGTATTTCTTGCCTGCAACTTTGCCACTTGTTTTAGAGAAATTTATAAGCATATCAGCAGCATGGTCTACTGCCTGCCCACCAGCACTGTATGTAAATGCTCCAGAACCCCTTATCTGTGATATTGCAATTACAGGTATCTGTGTATTTATCTTTTCCTTAAGGTCGAATATTGCACCTCTTATATCTGCTTCATCTACTGCTTTAGATGTTTCAGAGAACAATGTTGTAAGTGAATCTATAACCATAAAGTCTGCACCTGTATGCTCAAGCAGGAATAATAATTCTGCTATTGCTACCTGCCATTTTGGTTTAAACTGTATGTAATTTGCAGTGAATATATTATCCGGTTTTTCTGTTTCAAAGTTAAGTGCATCTATCACACTCTCATTATACACGTAAAGTATCTTATGTGTTTTGCTCAGCAGTGATACTATTTCCTGTGCAAGCCTTGATTTGCCTGTACCTGCTGCACCACTGAATATTGTAAGCCCGTAAGGAATGCCACCTCCAAATACGCTATCAAGTTCATTGTTTCCAGTTTTCATTCTCGGGAATACACGTTTAGGTCTTTCAAGTCTCCATAGCGGTGGTTTTTTTACAAGGTCACGGTTATACTCAAACTTGGGTGGCATGTATTATACCGCCCCTTTTAGTAATGATCTTGCGTTCAGCTTCAAGTTTTTCGAGTACATTGAGTATAACATCTGGCGGCAGACCTGTAATGGTCATAAGGTCATCCACTGTCTTATCCCCGGATTTCAGTATGTCAAGTATTTGCTTTTCGTTATCCGCTGTATTTTCAGGTTGTTTAACGGGTTGTTCCTTTTGTTCATCCTTTTCTGCCTCACCGATATATTTTATAGGTAGTGTTATGGTTGCTTCTTTGTCCTTGAACATCTGTTTCCTCTGTTCCCATACGAATATCTTGCCTGTAAGCCATTTCTCTGGGTTGTCTAATTTTGTTATATCGACTGGCAGTGGCAATACTTCAAGTTGGGATTGGAACATTCCCCATTTACTGTTTATGCTGTCACTGTATGGCAGATATATTGTCCTTACTTCACCTGCTTTTTCGGCTGGCTCTGTCAGGCTCAATGTTATGTTCAGTTGTTTCTTCCCGTAGTTGTTCTGTATCCATTTGCATTCATCTATTCTTGCCGTAAACCTATAACCTTTTTTAAGGTCTTTGGTTCCCCATTTTACGTTTTCTTCCATTTCTTCTACCTCCTATATTGGTACTCCCTTGCGGTTTCCCGTATACCTTAACAGGTATTTCGTTCCCCACCAAAGGAACTCATCAGCGGGATTTCAAGGGTAAATATACCTATAACAATATACCATATATACTTTTTTATATCTCTTTAACTTGAAAAATATAAAATAATAAAATACAAAAAATAATTTATTGCAGTTTTATATCAATAATACTGCTCAAAGGTATTTCTGCAATGATAAACCTACCATTCAGCAACAGAACCACGTCATCTTCAACTTCGTAATACTGTGCAAAACCGTCTGCAGGTATGTAACCACCAGATGCAAGGATTACAGTTACCCATGATTGCCCCGATTCTTCCTGTAATTTTATGAATTTCTTTTTAAACTCTTCAAAATTCATACTGCTTATCCCCTTACATATTTATCTCCATGACATCTGATATAAGCATGTATATTCTCTCTATCATATCGTCATCTGTTATCTCGTATGCGAAGTGTTTACCGATGCCTTGAGGAAAATAGTGCAGTACTGCTGATTCTGGATACAAATTAACATCATTTACAAACACATCAACGTAAGACAGGCCATCCTTGAAGTACAGGCGTAATACAGTATATTCTTCAACTGTTATTCCTTCTATCTCTGTTTTATCGTCCATTTCAAACTCGTGTTTCTCTGCTTCATTTACTTTAAGTTCAATTTCATGTATATTACTGTTGAGGAACTCTCTCGGGTCAAATTCTTCACTCATACTTGCACACCTCGTTCAATACATAGTATAAGTACTCTTTTACATTGTCAAACTGTTCATGTGTTTCTCTGCTGTCGAATACTACTTTTGCTTTATTTACATATTCGAGTATATTCTGTTTCCTGTTTATAGTATTTGCTGAAATTAAATTATCTATGGTAAAGAACTTGAAATACGATGCATCTGCCCAAGAAGTATTGTCATGCAACATTACAGCTTTGTTCCTGTCGTACCAAAGTAGCAGGCTGTAATATGTGTCTGGGGGTTTTATACTTTTTGCATATTTCTTTGTTATCTGAGGTATGGTATATACGACTTCCATTGTAATGTTAAAGTTGTCTGTATACGGTGCATCTTTTTTATGCCATATATCAGTTACTGTGTTTATATGAAATTGCCTGTCTTTTATGTGGTAATGTGCTTCGAACCGGTTTATACTTGTAAAATTTATCTGCTGTAAATCAGCCATAGTATATCACCCCTATCTAGTAGAAAACAGCTCTGGGTCTGTTTGAACAGGTTTTCTATTGTTATCTGTTAAAACAGTATTTGCAACAATATTTCCAAGACTACCATTAAAAGGACTGTCGCAGTTCATTGTAAATAACAGTTTTGCAATATTTTTTATAAACCCAACAGAATCAAGGCTTTCCAGATCACCTACACATACTGAAAGTTTTTGGTTTCCTGTTGATTTGTCTGGTGCTACATTTACATGCACAGTATCAGGGTCGGCATATACAAATACTCTCCCACTGCCCGGAGTATGCACAAGCAAGTCATATAAATCAACGTATATCTTACTCAATTTTAAAGGTCTGTTATATTTCTTCTCTATTTTCTGTATATCGGCTTCAGTAAGGTCATAAGTTCTATTGTTAATTATTACACGGTTAGGTTTAACAGGCTGTGTATAATGAGTACTGTAATCATATTCCAGATATACCCTCTTATCATCTAACTGTACTGTATTGAATCCGTACATCTTCGAAGTCTCGAATAAGTTCTTTATATTCCTTACCATAGTAGTCTGTGCAGACTTTAATGCTTCCTGCATATTCTTCATATAGTCCTTGAATATATTGAGGTGTCTCCTGTATTCCATTTCGTATTTCTTCTGAAGCAATGATTTGTACTTCTTCTCTATATCCTCAAATTTGGTATTTGTTATCTTAGTGAAATGTACCCTGTATGCACCGTCTGGCTTGAAGACAATGCCATCATCAAGTATACTGATATCAGGCTCAAATGTTTCACTGAGCAACCTTGCTGGGTATTCCATATTTACTGTTGTTGACTTAAAGAACTCGAATTTTGCCCTGATAAACTCTGCAATACGGGTAAGGTGTTCTGGTTTTGGAACTACCCTTGCCATTATATCTCTTATATTGTATGTATTGCGTAACTGTCTTGAATTAAAGAACTTCGGTGCATTTTCATCTCCAGTTATAGCGACATACTGTGATAATGTTATGTAATAAAGACCTTCAATGTTTTCGATATTAGTAATGTATTCGTAGCCTCCTTCTACTGGAACTACTTTATTTGCGTCGAAATACGTAATATGTCTTCTCAGCACATCTAATTCAAATTGTGCATCTTCTTCCTTCATGAAGAACCTTACGACATATTCTTCTTTGATTGTTTTCTCTACTGTTATTTCCATTTTTTCACCTTCCTTTTACTCCTGCTTGTTTTTTTATCAATGTCTTTATCTAATGACTGCACTTCGTAAAAATCATAGTCTGCCATACGTGTTGTTCCCCATTTATAAGGTTCCCAGTAACTATCAAGCCCTGTACTTGGTGTATATGATGCATATGCCTTTGATTTTTTTATGTTATCTAACTGTATTTTAAGGTCAGGTATATCCAATTCTACAGAACCTTTTATTTGCACTCTCAAACCATTAACATCAAGATTTACAACAGCATCTGTAAACTGATTATCACAGAAAAGTACACTTACGTCAAAATGTGTGTTAATATAACGGTCATCAGTACCACTGAATGTTTTCAGATTCATAGGATGGAAATGTATAACAGTGTTATATCCCTGTTTCCTGTATTCAAGCAGTTTTACATTATCAAAGTCAACTGATGCACCCGATACAGTCTGTTCAGGTACAAGGAATTCGTCAGTCAATACATATCCTTTATCTGTGTTTTTAGCCTTTACGATTATTGCAAATTCATTGCTTGTATCCTGTTTTGCAAGGTAACTGCAGACTTCATATATCGCCAGAGGTATTTTTATAGGATATTCTTTTATGACTGTATATCCTGATGTAAATGTCTCCGGTTCTTTCATCATGATATCACATCCAGCATATTCTTTAATGTTTTTGTATGTTGGAATTCATAACCTGTAAATACCATTGCAGTTACAAGTGCTGCAAGGAACTGTGGTGTTGCTATAAAAGAAGGCACTGTATTGTATCCACGAGTGCCTGATGTAAATGCGGAATCAGGAAGTTCTGTCATTATTGTTGCTGAAAGACCATCGTATCTTAGATAGTAGTCAGGCTTAATCCCTATATCCAAGTTCATAAGGTTATCTCTTGTATCTATAATTACTGAAGACCTGAGTTTAGAAAGTTCAGCTTTTGTAAGTGTCTCCAGTTTCTTTTCAAACGTTATGACTTCAGTGTCAAACCTCCTTTCGAGTATAAGGTCTTTCATTGCCTGTGTTTTAAACATCCCTGTTTGCGTTACTTTATAAGGTGTGCGGTTTAAGTTAGTTGTCTCTATCTTGTCATTGTCGATAAGTATCAGTGTTTTAGCCCCTGCAAGAGCCATGTCAAGTGCTACCCACGAACCTATACCTCCTAAACCTATAACTGTCACTTTATTGACAGTTTTCAGGTTTAAGGGTTTTTGTCTTATATATAATTCTTCCAATTCTTCCATGTTTTCACCTCCTTTAAATAAATAAAAATAAATTATACAAATAAACTCAGTATTTGCCAGCCTTATTTACTGGTACGATTGTCAGTGTTCCCTCTGTTACCGGGAAGTCAGATTTCTTCAGTGCTACATTGCCATTATATACATTGAAATCCCTTATTCCATGCTCTTCAGCAAGTTCGAGAAGTGTTTGGAGGTCCAGAGAAGCAAAGTGCAATGTCTCGTTAGGGAACACTACTGTTACGTTCTGCTCTCCTACATGGAACTGTGTCTCACTCACTATACATTCACCTCCTGGGCTTTAGCCCGACAGAAATATATGAAAATATTTCTGTTTCGCTGGAGTTTCACCAGCTCATCAGGGGCTTTATTCATTCAGCATACTGACCCATGCTGTGATTATCTCGTTTTCTATAAGCCTCATCTCGTTTTCAACAAGGTATAAGGGTACTTCATTGTTAGAAAAGTCACCAAAGCTTCTGATATCTGCTTCCTTTCCGTCTGTATTGAAAATAGATATCTGGTGTCCTCCATACCATGCAAGTATAGCAAGGGGAATATTGGTATCTTGGTCTCTGACAACTTTTATGTATTTCGCAAGGTCTATTGCATCGATAAAGTTATACCAGTCGATCTCATTCATTTTATCACCTCCTCTTGATATTACCCTTTAATATATTTCAGTTGAAGTTTTTTAAGCAGTTCTATAACTGTATCGCTTATTTCTATATAAGCAACAGAAGGTTTATCCCTGTCAATGTAATACCATTCAACTTTCAGAAACTGTGTAGTATATTCATCGAATTCTACTGGTATAATACTATACACAGTAATATTATGTTCATCATCTGGAAAAGTAAAGTTCATTATACTGCTATGTTTTTTAGCATGTCGTTTTTTCAGCCATTGATTAAACTCCTTATCAGTCTGGAAATTATACATTTTAATCCAGAACACATTTATCACCTTACATCAATAATATCTGATAATGGGACAATTGCAATAAGTTTTTTCCTTCTGTAAAACCATACTGAATTGTCTTCGGAATAATAACGGTAATCATCAGGGATAATAATTGCTTTACTGCCTTTTATCTGAATTGTTGCAACAGTCTGCTTATTTCTAGTGCTTAAATTGAACTCTTCTTTAAATTCATCTTCAGTGTACATTCATATCCTCTCGGTTACTTCAACCCAATCCTTTATATAACTGTGTATCAGTTTACCACCATAATATACTTCCCTGATATTGAACTCATCTGTTTCTTCCTCTGCATAGTAATCAAACGTCAGCATAGGAAACATCTGGCTCATCTTTTCTATAACAGGGGATATAGTAGTCCAAGCAGTTAAAAAACGGTAAACAACAAGTCCAGAATCTTCTACCTGTATTTCTACTTCATAAAAACCCCATTTTGTTCCCCAGTTATTCCAGCACCACTCAATAACCTCTGAATCATCATCTGAATTTGCTATTTCTGGCGGCATAGGTATGAACTTGTTTGCATCCAAAAGTAATACAGAACCATCTTCATCTGTACTTTTTGCAAATTCCCTGAATCTCTTTACATCTTCGTCATTTCCAGTTACTTTCAATGCACTGAAAACATGATTAGGCAAGTATACCACCTCCTTTATGTTTTCTATCTCCAGAAAAACCTTTTACAATTTTATCCTTAAACATTTCAGTTCACCTCCTATCTGCTTAAAAAATAAAAAAATATAAAAAAATTATCTCCACTTATAACCGCAGTCCAGACATTTGTATTTCCCAGATAACTGGTCATGTTTTATCCATTCAGAACCACACTTTGGGCAGGTCATGAAAGAACTGAACATCTTTATCCCTTCTTTCTCCTTTTCATTAAAACTTCGTATTCTTCGTCTGTTAGAAAAAGCGTATATCCATTTTCATATCTTATCTGCTTCATTTTGTCATCTCCTATCCAACAGCAATTATCTCTGAAATACTTACAACTGCTATTACAGTATTATGGCTATAAAGGATAACAATGTCTCCCAATTCTATTTTATATGCTTCTGCATAGATTTTTGCACCTTTCAGAGAAACCTCGAAGTAATGATTTTCTGGAAATGCGAGAACTTCAGATACATCCTTTTCAAATTTCTCTCTGTCCATGTTAATCACCTTATATCAGTTATATCTGATATGTTCAGAATTGCTATTATCCAGTTACAGTGACGGAGATAAACGGTATTGTCAGAACCAGTGTCTATTTCATAAGATTCTGCAATGATTTTTGCTCCTTTTGTATAAACAGTAAAAGTCTGGTCGTCACTATGCACAAGAGCATCTATAACTTTATTTTCAAAATCGTCTATATTCATAAAATCACCTTCTTTAAAAATATAATAAAAAATAAAAAAAATTAATTCAGAGAATTTTTACATTGTCTAAAGGATGGGTCTTCAGGTATCCCTCGAGTACTCTGACCGCTGAATTTTTGCCTACTATTAATTCTGGGTCTTTTGTCTCTTCATATAGTATTCTGCAGACTGCTGCGGCAGACATGGGCTGTCCATTGTATATTACTGATGCTCTGCCTTTCCTTGCCTTTACGGTAAATGCTGACAATATCAGCGGTGGAAATCCTGCCAGTTCGTCTGGTGTTGCCTGCAATGCTTTAAGCATTTCTATTACTTCAGCGAATCCTCTGTTAGCCTCGTCTATCTGCTTCTGCAATCCGATTGCCTTGTTTTTCAATTGCTCCAAGTGTTGTGCTTTCTGGGATTGTATTCTTTGCTTCAATTCTTGCATAGCCCTTAACATCTCAGTTATTGACTGAGTGTTTTCCAAATATTTCCCTTCTGACATATTCTCTCACTCCTATCTATCCATGTTTTCAGGTCATTGACATATAGCATTCTATATGTCTATTCAAAAACATAGATAGATATATAGAGAATATAGGCTAGTATATAAATGCTTTGTAGTGATATAACTAAAAAACCGTTTTTTTAAACGAATTGTTCTAGTATATAAACATTTCTATTTAGGGGCAGAACGGCCTGAATGTAAAATTCAAAAGAGGGAAAACGGGAAATAAATCTATTTTTATTCGCATTCATTTTAAATTTAAAATTAGCCGTGTTATTTTTTCTAAAATACAATTCCATTATCCCATTAACTAAAACACATTAAACATGCATTATTATGCAATTGGATAACGCATTTACTTTCCATTTACAATTAACCTTTAATCCAAAAACAATTAATCTATGTATTCCATTACCCTATGTGATTATTACAATTAACAGAAAAAGAATTACTATAAAAGATTCAACTGCAGAATTGTTACTTAAATATAAAGACTCTATAGACCAGATGGTAAACTTCTGGGACAAACACATGGTTTACATGGAAAAGAATAAAAAGAACATGCACAGACCACGTGTTGTTGACCTTGTATCTGAAGCAATGCTTCACTTATATTCTGGAAATTATACTGATATGCCATTAAGGTGTAAGAACTATTTTACAGCTATCAGAGAAAGTGGTGATTTCTCTATGAGGAGATTAAAGGATACCTATATAAGATATGGCAACCCAATAGCACGTTACTGTATAGAAGCTTATATATCAAAGCAGTATGATAAAATGGGAAAAGAAAAACAGAAAAAGGAAGGAAAGACAACTATAAAGTATACAAAAAACAAATATAAACTTACAAGGGGTACTGCTTACAATGCAAGGAAGAAATTAGGATGGTAATAAAACACAATTAAAACGCATTAAAATGAATGCTAATACGTTTTGAATACCTTTAATGTGCAATTTATTAAATGAGAAAAAATACCCCCCTAATTTTAAATTTAAAAAATAGTATTATAAAAAAAATATTATCAAATTTAAATCTGTTCCTTAGGATGTGTTTTCAGGTAATCACTTATAATGTCTATGATCTCGTTTTCAGTTAGATAGGATTTTGCTTTCGCTACTGCATTGTAGAGATTATCACGGCAACCCGGTGTCTCTAAACAATCGTTTACTTCCTCAATTGTTTCATTGTTCAATGTAAGAAGTTCGTATCCAAGTGTATCACGGAATATTTTATGTGCTGAAGTGTTAGATAGTTTATCCATTATTGTGTCTGCTTGCTGTTTCTGTGCAAGTGTAAGTTCCTCACCTTCACGTGGTTTAGGTATAAGCTTATCACGTACTGCATCAGCCCATGATATATACGTTTCACCTGTGAAGGGGTCTATATACCTTGCCTGTGATGACAGGAATTTGCTTACAGACCTTGCTGTAGCTTTTGTTGTCTCTGAAATTGCATTCCTGAGTTCAGGTGCAATTGAAAATATTGTATCCATTACAAGTTTTTCTGAATCAGGCAACAGATTAGCTGTATTAAGTATTGAATTATAGGCAGTCATAAACTTCTGTGAAAGGTATGCATAGTTTTCCCTTGCTTTTTTAAGTTCTTCCTGCAGTGTCTTTATATGCCTGTCTTCGTCCTGCCTCTGTTTATACAGGGTAACGAGTTCTTCTATTTTTGGTCGCAGGTCAGATTTAAACTGGTTTACTATCTGCTGTTGCATAAGCTGGTATTGTTTCAGTTTTTCCTCGTATTCCCTGCGTATTTTTTCATACTCATCTATTGTTGTTTTATCTACCATATCAGTACAACCCCGTTATATTATATGCTTTCAATCTGTCATGCATGCACTTTAATCTGTCTTCAATATCTGTAATTATTTTCCCGTTAATGGAATTTCCTATTTCACATGTTTTTGAAGCATCTATAAAATCCTCTATCCTTGAATGTACATCTGTATGTTCATACTGCCTGTGTTCAACAGGGCAGTACTTTTCTACCTGATCCTTAGACAGTATACCTATTATACCCTTTTTCCAGCATATATCTTCGGAGTTCTTGCCTTCAGTACAAGTACACGAAATTATATCAGATTCTGCTGTCTTAGGGTCAACAACTATGCCATCATGCACTGAATCATAGAACAGTTCTTTATCTGTTAATTTATCAGCACCTTCTTTATCGAAATAACCTAATTGCTCACCTGATTGAAGTACAACATTGGGTATGGTACCTACTATTGGTATGCTTGACAATACTTTAAGTGTGCTGTGAAGTTCATCCTTCATTGTAAGAGGTATTATTTACTGTTTTTTATATGTTTCCCTGTTTTATATTAACCGATATTATTTTTTGGTTTTAAACATACTAACTAGAGCAGAACCCATCAGTTCACCTATTTTAACATTCAACAACTTTATTATATAATTTACGAAGTAGTTGGAATATATACCTATTATTATACCCAGACCTAATGCATAATACCAGTAATGCATTATAACAAGGTATGAAAGTATCCCGTACAAAACACCCAATAAATTTCCATGCACCCTTAGCCAGTTCACAGTGGAATAATACATACTACCATTTTACGTTTTCTATCAAAAATATAAAGCTTAGGAAGAATAATAAATCAGCTTGCAATAAGTAAACGTGAAATCAAGGAAAGTATTCGAATGGTGTACAAATCACATAGCAAAGGATTTTGATAAACTTACAGGCAATCCTGAGAAGGATTTCAAGGCAAGGAGGAAAATAGTAAAAGACTCAGTGAACTGTGTATTGCTTCACGTAGACGCAAACAATACGGAAGATGAAGAAGATTAATCAACGTGTATAGAATTAAATATGTCATTCAACGGTGAGTTTGTCCTGACATTATTTATATTGTAAAGTTCTATGTTTTCAAGAGTCTTCATTATATTGTCATAATCATCTGGGTAAAAACACTTACTGTACCTGCTTAGAGTACGTATCAAGTCCATCTTCATCTTATCCCGCTGTTTTTTCCTGTCAGTTGAAGTAAGTATATCATCCATTTTCAGTGCAATATGGAAACCGGTTATGCCACATGTTTCTGGTTCCATACGTTCCATACTACTGTAATAATGGAACATATTTATATGTTTTCAAAAAATATATTAGACGATATTTATTAAGTAGGACAGGTAAGAGGGGTTACCTCCCCATCCCTGTCCATATCTCACAGTGATATTATATCTGTCTATATAATGTTTGCTGTATTACCAAAGTTTAAATATAGAATTGATATAACTTAACTATGGATACAAGGAGGAAAAAACTGATAGGCATTTTGAAGTTTACAGGCATTAAATCGATTTCCGATATTAAGGAAAGCCAAAACCCGGAAGAAGATGATAAATCATTTGAACTCAGGATGAGAATACAGAAAATAATGTTCTTCGTGGTCAACAGTAAAGCAGACCCTGACCTGAATTATTTGTATAATGTTTACATCAGGGGTCCTTATTCACCTGAACTTTACAAAGATTATTCCAGCATATCAGAAAATGAATACAGTATGTACGGAGAAGGTATATTAAGTTCACAGATACTGGATTTATTGGAAGTTTTAAAAGACAAAGAGACAATATGGCTGGAAATAGCTTCAGTAATAAGGTCGCTGATAGATAATAACTGGGATATAGAAGATGCTATTGAACGTACAATAGAAATGAAAGAGAATATATTGAAACGCTATAATAAAGATCCGAATTATGTAAGGCAGGTATGGAAGGAGATGAAAGAGTTAAACCTGTAATTTTAATTTGAATTTCAGTAATGTTATTTAATCAGAAACTTTAATAACTTGTATGTTATTAAGTTCCACGATTAAAATGACAGGTTTAGCTTACGGGTATGTAAGGGCAAGTACAAAAGAGGAAGTAGAACAGGGGAGTACTATCAGGCAAGTTAAACTGATAACTGACTATTGCAAACAGAATGACCTTACTGTTAAGATATTTGAAGACAGAGGTGTAAGTGGTAAAACAGACAACAGACCACAACTTAAACAGATGTTCAGGCAGATGGAAATAGATAAACCAGAGATACTTATAGTAACAAAGATTGATAGACTTGCAAGGTCAAGCAAAGACTTACTGAACATGGTAACAGAACTCGAGAATAAGGGAATAAAGTTCATAGCAGTTGAACAACCTGCTATAAATACAACGACTGTAATGGGGAAGTTAATGCTACAAATAATTGCGGCATTTGCTGAATTTGAAGTAAATATGATAAATGAACGTACAAGGGCAGGCAGGGAATATGCAAAAGCAAGAGGTGTGAAATTTGGAAGACCTAAAAGTAAAACATCAATTAAAAATGGTGGTGTATTCATAGACAGCAGGAAAGTTATAGAATTATATACCCAAAACCAGATGTCAGCCACTGCAATATCAAAACTCATGAAGTGTTCTATAACACCTGTACTCAGGATACTTAAAGAAAATAATATACCGTTAAGGAGAAAAGGGGGGTAGGGAGGCTGCTACCCCTGTGTGATATTATTTTTGATTATATAAATCTAACGGAATATTGCTATAATTATGTTTATAGCAGATGTAACAAGTATAAGGACAGTTATAGCCAGTTTAAATCTCCTGTCGTTCCTTTCCTCTGTATAAGTTATACCCCGCTCCTTTCCATTCGTACTTGCGAATTTTAGTTCGAGATCCCTCAATCTCTGGTCATGTTCATTTACTTTTGTAACTATGCCGTCTATTTTTTCCCTTATATATTTAACATCCTGCTGTATAAGCCTTATATCTGTTTCTGGGCTGCTCATATGCTCTCCCACCTGAATGATTCTATTTCCTCTATTTCATTCGGGTATAACTTCCTATCAATTTCAAAAAGTTCCTTATCGGAGATCCTTCTCCCACGTTTATCTGCGGCAGGTGCACCTATCGGTACTGATAGATTCTGTTTTATAAACCACAGGTCATTTGTTACACGGTCTGCAAGTTCTGCAGCAAGCATTAACATTTCACAGTCCTGTTTTAATGCCTGATCCTTTTTTACTTCATCGGCATGTAAAACACATCCTTTATAAATTATAAATGGGAGTTCGGGTATATTTGAAGGCCTTGGTCTCTTCCCTTTTACTATATCATTCAGGTATTTAATGCTGTCAGGGTTCTGTATAAAAGATTTCATGTACTGGTTATCGTTCAACCTTTTCATTGTGTCTATTGCACTCGATACTTCATTTGCAAGTTGCCTGATCTGTTGCCTTTCGGAATTTGAAATATATTCTCTTGATACAAGGGGGTGTAAATATTTCTGTTCATCATATATATCTCTCATGATACCACCACCTGTACTACATTACTTTTTATTCCCATTGAATCAGCATATATATTGTATGTTCCCGGTTTGTTTATCGGGTATTCCATAACAGCTTCACCTGTACTTGATGTTAATGACCTACCACCTAAAACACCGTTAGAATAGAATTCAACTGGCTGGTAAGTTGCAGGTTTCCCTTTATTTATAACTGTTGCTGTGAGTGTAACAACTGTACCAGCACGGACATATATATCAGATACTTTTAAATTTACTTCAGATACTGTACTGGATGTAGACGATTTTTCTATATTCTCTACTGTATATACTCCTATAACTGTAAGTGCTATATATGTGGTTAAGCCTCCAAGTACAAAACCTATTGCATAAGGGGCTATTTTATGGAGTGTACCTTTATCGTCCTGCATACTTGTCTTAATTATTTTCCTGTTTAAATAACTTAAGATTATTTATATTTCTGTATATTAAGATGACACAGCTTGGAATACGTAAGTACCCGGCTGGAGTGTTGTAGGCACAGTATATATGAATGTTGCAGTACCTGTTGAATCAGTAACTTCACTCTGTATATTTGTCGATGTAGTTGTATCAACAAGTGTTACAGTTAAACCAGAAACAGGCTGGTTTGTTTCATTGTTGGTTGCAACTGCTGTAAATGTTACCGTACCACCTTCCGGTACCTGTGTAGCACTTGATGTCAGTGTTAATACAACATTGTTATTGCTAATTCCTGTACCTGAAGCCTGTGTAGTTAAGAAATATAGAAGACCACCGATGCCAATTACTCCTACTGTTGCCCCTATAGCAACCGGTAACAATGACCTCTTTTTATTTTCTACTTCCTGATTTTGAAGTGCCATTATCAGTAAATACTTAACACATTAAAATAGTTTGTGAATTATTATATATTGGATATAGTTCTCCCACATTGCTTACCGAATAGTGAGTTGGATTCACATTCTTGAAGTGTCATATTTCCTGCACCCTGTATACATCTATAAACTCCACCGGAACATACCAATCCATAATTACTCGGTGCTGTCCCGGTTACAGTTAAATCAATACTGGAAGGTGTTGAACTTATATTTCCATAACTTGCAGAAATGACCCAATTACCAGCACATGATATAGCTATAGCAAGTACATAATTCCCATTGCTATCTGTTGTTGCAGTCTTTGAAAAAGTATAACAACCTGATGATATTGTACCCTGATAACTGTATGTTATTTTTACATTGGCATTTGGCATAGCATTGCCCCCGCATGAGAGGTTTCCCGATACATAAACAAGGTTGCCAGCAGTTATAGTTGTTGGTTTAACGGAAAGTGTAAGGGCAGGAGTTTCGGTACATCCATTTGAAGTTACAATTACAGTAACTTGGTTGCTTGTTACCGTCATCTATTGGTTATACAGTATCTGTTAAAATAGTTTGCGTAATTTAATATCAGAAATATAATATTACGCAACTTTAATAAATACGGAATACATATACATTTAATGTCAACTACAGTCTATTTTATTGACAATTCAAGGCAGGAAAACTGGGATAACCTCGAATACTGGGATGCCGCAGGTGCAAACCTTTCAGCAACAGCAACAATAAGTCAATATGCTACTTCTGTAACGGTCAATTTCCAGCTAAGGATAATAGGAAATTCGTGTATCAGTATATGTTCAGGGAGAGTAGCATGGGCATCTGCATCAATACAGTACGGTACATCTGAACCTGTTACCCTGCTCGCAAATAATTGTACTATAGAGGGAAACAGTTACTTCAACTATTCACATACATTGACATCAACAGAACTTCAAGAGGTATTGAATACCAATAACCAGATAGTATTTTCAATAGTAAGCTGTGCACCCACTTTTGGTACTTATAACCTTCAGTATGAGCTAACAGGAACAGCTTCAGAGACATTTAATACATCAACAGAAGGGCAGGGTCAAATAACAGTAAATGTAATAACGCCCGGAGGAGCAATGGCAAATATACCTGTATCACTGCAGGATACGAGTTCAAATACTGATATCGGGATACAGCTTACAAATTCAAAAGGACAGGCAGTATTTACTGGATTAAATATAGGTGACAGTTATACTGCAACAGTGAATTATACACCTTTTTCACCGGTAACAAAGTCAACTGAACTTAATAGCTCAAGTGGGACAATGAATATTACATTATCATGCCCTTCAGGTACATATTATAATACTACATTATTCGGGCAGCCACAATGTATAAGCAATACAGTAGGTACAATAAATACTGGGCTTACTGAATTTATACCTGTTATAATTATAATAGGTGGGATAGTCATAGGTGGCCTTCTTGCATGGGGTTGGGCAATATCATCACCTGAAAGGGAAGCAGGTATTGCTGCAAAAGAAGTTACCAGTGGTCTTACTGAACGTTTAAAGAGTGGAACAAAAAGTACTGAGGAATAAATTTATTTGCTTTTTCTTGCCTTCTTTATCTCTTCTATATATTTGAAAGGTTCATCACATGGCATATCGAATACTTTTTCTACGTATTTCTTGCCTTTAAATGTGAAAATCTTTTCTTCCATGATAAGAGTATCAAAAGAAATTATAAAAAAGTTTTGGAGAGATTAAAATAAAATAAAAAAATATTAAATTTATGCAGATGGTTTTTGTTCAGAAGCCTTAGAGGATATATAAAATCCTCCAAAGAACCCGAGTGCGGCGAATGCTACTGCGAATATCAGTGGGAACAATCCTGAATTTCCAGCCATCGTTTTTATTGCAGGCGTTGCTGTCATATTACCGAATGCTGATGAACTCAGTACAACAATAAAGAGTACGAATCCCAGTAGGTATCCCATTATTGCACCAATTGCGGCTCCTGCTCCACCATACACTGCGTGCTTCAAATCAAAATCTAAAGGCATACCCATATATTCATTATTTTTATTTAAATATTTCTAATTTCACAGGAAAAATTCATATTTCCCTTAATAATTCATATTCATGGAAGAAGGCAAAAAGAATTTTCTGTTATATTTCATGTTTGTCGGTGCTATGGTACTTTTAATCGTGGCTATGGTAGTGGCATTGATATGGAACTGATTTTCGATTCTGGGCGGTTGTTGGGGGATCCAAGCGACCTCAGGATAGAAATACTTGATATTGTAGGGTCGAAGCCGATGCTCGCACACAGGATCATCAATGAGATCCTGAGGAGGCATAAAATACACTTCAGGTACGGCATCAATGACCATGAGAGGAGAAGCCTTACCATGAAGGTAAAGAATGAACTTAGCAACCTCGTTGAATGTGGCATTATTTCGAAAATGGAAGGTAACAGCAGGGGTCTTATGTACTATAGAAATTTTTAAATCCCAGTAATTATTCATATGATAATGTTAGGAGAGGTTTCCGTCCCCCTTATGGTTGTGCTGTTCTTACTGATGGTAGTTGTTATAAAAAATTGGAAGGGTAAGAGCACAATTGCCTCTCCTAACAGAGTAAAAGTTTTTGTGTTGGACATTAGTAGGATTTTCGTCAGATTTTGGTCGAAGTTCGGCTAACCCTGAAAAATGGCTGTGTATACGGTTGGCACGGTAAAGAACGGTATGTATACGGTAAAATAGATAAGATACCGTATACGGGTATTAAATTCTAGTTCGCCAAGCATGAAATTATTATTCATTGGATTTTGATAAAATTGTGAATAAAAATTTTTGAGAAGCCGTATTAGAGCCGAGAAATTGAATTG
>Ga0080006_1140625_pt1 | contig 22589 bp, 17 predicted proteins | sample RS3BMetagenome_FD_69209 | JGI IMG/M metagenome (GOLD analysis project Ga0080006, IMG submission 69209) | Ferric oxide microbial mat and aquatic microbial communities from Rainbow Spring, Yellowstone National Park, USA - RS3B (SPADES... ...
GTAAACCCACCGACAGATCCATTCACCTCGATGGAGACACCTCGAATATCGCACCTCGATATCCAGAAAACCCGTTCGGGAGAAATCGGTACACAGGAACATAGCCAGCAGTTCAGTGCTCCAGTTTAATCCGACAAGGGTTTCGCAGGGAGCTTTAGGCATTCTGTGCCAGTCATCGGGCGCTCGACGATTGCAAGAGATGCAAAGTTCCACGTTGCACACCTTTTGATCGGCAGGACGCAAGCATGATGCATTGGATTTGTTTTCGAGCGAGCAAACGTCTTTGTCGTTGTCTGTTTACTGGAGCGGCGAATCCAGCACGAGTTCGTCACTTTTCCGCCAAGAGTCCGGTGCATCTGCCACCGTCAGCATATGGTGCATGTATCAATGCCAAGGCCCGACGTAACCAGCAATGCACATTTGCCTGCGTCCCTGCTCCAGTGATATGCTCATGTCGAGGTTATGCTGCTTCACTGGGCTGACGCCGAGTCCAGGATCGTGAATTGAACTTTCTGATGACGCCGCGTTTGATGAGGTACGTCCCGTGACTTTGAACCTGCTGACGAGTTTTGTTCGGCAGGAAACTTTTGATCCGGTTCCATTTGCAACCGAATGTTGCGTAGGCGCGTCTGAACATGCAGTCTTCTTCCTCAGACCAGACTGAGTGACGACGCATTTTGTGCTTGGGATCCACAGAAGTGCTCTTCTCTCGCGCTGCTGTTGTGCACTGGACGCTCTGTAATTCCCCAGGCAAGGCCCCAGAGGTTGCGACGTTCGATGCGTGCGAACCCGCGTAGCTTGCGATGTGCTTGAATGACACCGCGGCATGTGATATGCCATGACACGGGCGGCTGCGAGCCAAGGCACATGCGTCCGGAATCTCGACGCGCAAGCCCGCTTCTCGAATCGTTTGGCGTTCCGTTGCCTCTGGAATAGGGCGTCGCTCATGCGTTGCGGTGTCATTCGAGCTGGTCGTTTTTGCTGGATTAGAGATACCACGGAGCGCTGAGTCCCTGTTCCACTGTTCATTGTCCAGACGAGCAACCGAGTGCGCAACGCCTCTCGCGAAATCAGAATGTCCATCTGGCGTTCTCAAAGCGTGCTCCGCTACGCATTCAAAGATGTATTGTGACCTGGCCGTGCGTGTCTGTGGTCCCGGAGCCTTGTCCAGACCTGATTTTATTGAACTGGGCGAGGAACTTTTTTCTGATTGCAGTGATTGAACGTCGAATGCTCTGTTTCGGACGGGCGTGGCTGGCTCGGCTTGCTGTGTCACATAAGCGGAATAGGTTGCACACCTGGGTGCTGCAGAGGCCTCGTGAGTTCGCGTCTGCTGTCGTAGCGCACTGTAGCAGAAGGACGATTCAAGGGATTCGACGCGTTCACGTAGACTGCGAACTTCGCGAACAAGCGCTGCAACAGTTGATTCTGCTGCTGAGCCCGCGGGAATTCGTGGATCGTACTGGTGTTGGAGGCCGCTGAGTTGCAGCAAACCATGACGCGACCCTTCGACGAACACCTCAGAATGCTGCGCTCCATATCTCGACTCAGGCGTCCCTGGCGCGGCGAATCCGAATGGCAACGTCTCAGCGCACCTCGGGAGTCGCTCGGCACACGGCTCGAGATGCGGCTGTACGGCATCTCCTGGTAGGTGTATCTCCATAAATCCTCTGGAATTGAGCGATGACATGCTTCCCGCAAGTGCTGACGCTTGTAAGCGCGAAAAAACTGGAATCTGCGAAGGCGTTTGCGCCTCTGGTTGATGCGGCTGGGTGAGCCAGATTGAGCCCGGCCCGCCTGCGAATCCCGCATAGGGTGCCCGGGCATAGACCAGACCCGGCTCCGTTCTCATCGGTCGTTGCACGCCGTTATAGCCGAAAAATCTGCACCATAAACGTTTCCTTCAAGGAGGAGAACGCGTTTGCCTGCGTCGCACGCCGAACAGGGCCTTGAGCCTGCAGCTCACAACCGCTCCCGTGCAACCTTTTCTTTTCCTATTCACAAGGTTAGGAGAAGCGACGTTTCAATTCCGTTGCTGAGCCGCCTCGGTTTGGAAGTATGGCGACTGCGTACACGCTCTGGTTCCGCCTTTCTGCTCGAACGTGTCATACTCGTACGCAGCGAAACGCGTCAACGCAAAGTCGCGTGTTCCCCAGAGCGCCGCCAATTTTGACGCACCCCAAGGGACACGTGCTGTGTACGTGTATGGGTACGTGTGCGTTTTTTATGAATTGACGAGACGTTTACATAGGCCAGCGTTCTTCGATTGTGCGCTTTTTCTTTCCTTTCTTTTTCGATTTTTGTTTCAGTGCACGATGAAGCATCCATTGACCCATTCCCCGCTTCGAAGTTACATTTCCCGTACTGGTTCTCGGATATTCTGGTCGTTTCATACGTCCTATCGTGTGTGCCTAGTACCTACCCTAATCATACGCCTTTGCGCGTGAACCGCTGGAGCAGATAGGTCATAAGGACAGAACGGCGTTTCGGGAACACACAGAGGGCGTCGGCTCGAGGCGCGCTTTACCCGACGTAAAGTCGGAATTCATCATTATTATGTGCTCAGCGAGTCTGCAAATGCAGGCTTGCCTTCGCTGCACGACACGCTAGAGACACTTGGCTGTTAGGATGTATTCTGGGAGCCGCCTCTCTCCTTCGTGATCATGCATGGAATGCGTTGTTGGTTGGCAATGCGGGTTTGTGCTTGACACGCGCTAGTGGGTAGGCGCAGAAAGCGCACTGGGCCCGTGTGCGTATCCGATACGCTGGACCTTGCGCCTAGAATGCCATCGCCGGTACTGCACGCAGCGCTCGTCGCTCGAGGCAGCAATGCTCGCTAACGATCGCTGAGCAGTGTGCGCCCAGGGTCGCCTGCTCGCGGAGCTCCTGATGCGGTTTAGCGCGATGTCCCGCTTTCGACGGCACTGGGAATGCTCATCGCCCGCCACAGCGGATGCGCGCTATCCCTTCGAGGCGGACGCTGTAGGAGATTTGCCACGAATACTGGAGTGGCGCGGCGTAACGAAGTATACAACCACGTTGCAACTGTACGGCTACAATGCCCGTGTGATGGTGGCGCTGTGTCTCCAGCAGGATGCACACACCGGTTTCGACTTTGTGTGCTCTCGACAGCTGAAGTATGAAGTTCAAGCACGATCATCGATGCTTGGAAAATCTTCTTTTGCCAAGTGTATCGCCTGATTTTTGTACTGCAGTGGAGGATCTCGCAATACTTCACGGGTGACTCGAGAGACTACCTGCATACTCGCTGGTAATATGTCCGTGCAATGGACACGAGACTCGTATAAAACGCGCCGTTTTCGGCGCTTCCCATCATTTTTCTGAATTTTGCAAGAAAACGGATTTAAGACGCTCGCAGTGCAATTCGGTTCAGAAACCGTGATGGCAGTCACGTTGACGTGGCCTCTCTGGCTGTCAGAGGCACGCGATCCCCGAATTTCAAGTTTGTATGGAGATCGGTCTCAAACATAAGGACAGTGACCTGGATGGCATCCTCTGCCGCGATCCGGTCGGAGCCGTCCACGAGACTCATCGGGTGACTCTGCAACAGCACTGACCAGTGCACAGCGCCGGCTGGAGGCGATATCGTTCTCACTGGATCACCGACACCGCGCACAGGATTGTCTGGTTCGCGCAATGCCCTGGGTACGCTTCACCACGGTTACCTATGAAGCGTGCATTGCAAGATTTGCGTTTGAGAAGGACAGATTTCATGGCGGAGCGAAATCAGCCATCTAACTGGACGACGTCTTAACTGCGAGAACCGCATGCCCCGTGCAGCCGTTGCGGCCTTGGTTTCTGTCGGCGAGTGCGGATGCATATCGTGATGGCATGGGCGGCATTCTCCGTTGATGTCGTAGTGAAATGGAACACTGCATTCTTCGCCCAGACCCTAAATTTCTATTTTTCCGAACATAATTTGGATGTGCAGTCTAGACATTCGAATTGCAGCAATATGGGGTTAAGGACTTACACGTCGTTTCAGGGTTCTCGTTCGTCTTTCAGGTGTGTGGCTCCTTCGACGCTTCGCCGGTGGAATTCGTTACCGTACCGATCTTGGTTCCAGTAGAGCGTAGACAAATCGAAATTTCTCGACCAGATATCTAGCCTGGATTTTGCTTCTGAAAATTGTCTCATCATGGAAGTCATTGCGAATTCCAAATCCGCTGTTGAACGGACCCGCAGGCATATGCATGTGCAACTGACGAAGGAATGGCCAAGAGAGCCAACCCGATGAAGACCGCGATCGTAGGATGCTGCTGCTGCTGCTGCTGCTGCTGGCTCCAAAACGAACAAATGCATCGATGGGAGCGTACTTTACCGGTCAGGGGCATGCGCCGAGCGATGACGCGAGCTTTCACACGGCAAATGGCCGTTCCACAAAGAGCAGATGTGGTGCACAACTGGGAACACTTGACCGCACGCAAGTGTCACAAAGGCGGAGGCCGCACAGGGGCTCGTGAACTAGAAGATGAAAGAAAGTAAGAGGGGCGTGGAACGCAACCTTTGTCTCTGCATGCCTTGTGTTGATAACAGCCGGAGGCGACGAATTCGGGACCTGGTGGCTGCAACCGACACCCACCGACCGCTGCCAATGGAGCTAGAGAGGAAAACAGCGACGTACGTGGAGAACGCTGGAACCAAGTAAGTAAGAAAAGAAGCACTAGGACCAAAGTCCCTCAAATGCTTTTGTTGGTGATCGTGGCAACAGATCCGAACTTTAGTTTGCTCACCCGCATGGGCAAATCGGACCTCTCCAATGCTATCCTGAAATGGCTGAATCAGAGAATACCCCCGTGTCCATCGCTGTCCATTTTCGAACCTGACGTTGCAGGCAAAACCATGCGACGCCACCATTTCTCGAGAAGTACAGTATTCTCCCTATATATATAGTTTATCTCTCCGATGCACCAGGTTGCGCGCAACCTGGACAAAGAGCCCATCAGCAGGCACCTGATCCGGACAGCCATCGCGCGGCTTGCCTGCATCAGATGCAACGGATACGCGAAATACGGTCGCGCTTGCTGCGCTCGATACGCATCCCGTGATCCGTCGACAGAATCCCCGGATCACGGCTGCATCCACTCTGTTTCCACGATGATGCCAGAACTCATGCGACGTACGCACGCGCCGAATGTATTGGTGTTCTTTCTTCTACAAGCATCGATATTGAGTCGAGGACTGGTTTTCAAGTTGCACTTACGCCGGACGTTATTGCACCTCACACACAGAGATGAAGCGTGTCTGGGCATTCGTAGCACTATTATTCAGCATGCTGCTGAGCGCGATCGGCGTGCTCGCTGTGCTATCCAGCGAAGCTGACCTCGCCTGGATCTCACGCACGAGCTCGTACTTCGCCCCGCGCGGTCCGTCACCAGACTTGCCGCCAACCGATATCCGCCTGCAGTCTCGCAATGGCGGCGTCGAGCAGGTGCACCTGGTGGCGAATCGTCACGATCGCGTTACACTTGTGTTCGTGCGGGATATCTCTTCGAATCCAGATATGCCGCTACAGTTGCAGGCAACTGTTCGGTATGGTCGGAACGCATCCCTGCTCGACAATGAAGGTCTCGCGACTGCTCGGGTCTACACCGGCATGCAAGAGTACAATAGCTATCTCTGGAACCCGCCGATGGGCGCACCGTTTCTTAACCGCTCTGAAATTGCCAAGCTTATGAACACGGCATCGTGGGCGCAGCCCTGGTGGCCAGTCTACAACAACGATACCGCGGCGAATATTCCCGAAAACGAATCCGTGAAAGCAGCATACAATAACCCCGCATCGCTCTATCAGTCGCCTCTCATTTTCACGGTGAAGCTCGAGAACCTTCTACCGAACACACAGTACTTTTATGAGATTGATGGGGAATATCAGGGAAATTTCACCACGCTGCCCATGGATGGCGACCATAGCAAACCACTGACCCTGGGCATGTGGGCCGATGTAGGCCAGACCAACGTCAGTGCCCTGAACATGGAGTATCTGTTGCACGATGTGAATCCCGATCTGGTGCTGCTCGCTGGAGACCTGTCGTATGCGGACGCCTTTCAGCAGCGCTGGGATACCTGGGGCCGTCTAATGGAACCGCTGATGTCGCATAAGCTATCGCTGTTTTGTAATGCCGACCACGAGTTGAATGTTGGCAATGAGCAGAATATCGGTTACCTCTTCCGGTACCCGGCGCCATTTGAGGAATCGAATTCTCCGTCCTTTGAGTACTACAGCTACAAGACGGGACCGCTGCATATCATCGCCCTGGGGTCATACACGGTTTTCAACCATTCCAGCGTGCAGTATCGCTGGCTCGAGCAGGAGCTCGCGCGCATCGACCGGCGGCGTACGCCTTGGGTGCTGGTGATGCTGCACGTGCCCTGGTACTGCTCGAACTTTGTTCACATCGGCGAGGGCCTACTAATGCGAGAATCCATGGAACCGCTGCTCTACAAATACGGCGTCGACATCGTTCTTACTGGGCACGTTCACGCGTACGAGCGCACTTTCCCGGTATATCAGAATGAGACGAATTCGTGTGGCCCGGTGCACTTCGATCTCGGCGACGCTGGAAACCGTGAGGGCGCCTACACCGACTGGCTGATGCCGCAGCCAAGCTGGTCCGCTTTCCGTGAGGCCTCTTTCGGCGTGGGCAAGCTCGTTATCTACAACGAGACGCACGCGTACTACGAATGGCACCGCGTCGCATGCGAGGACACGAATGCCACACATTGCGCGACCAAGGGCGACAACTCGGCCCAACGGTACGATATCTCGGACACAACCTGGGTGATCCGGAATACCAGCCAGTGTCCCAATCGGCTTATGCCAAACGCCATGTCCGAGCCTGTTCATCGTATGCCGAATCCGCCTGCAGGCATTGCGAGGCCGAGACCAGCACGCCCAGCGCCACAGCTCCCGGGTCAGCCTGCGGCAGCACCAGCGCCAGCGCATCCACACCCGTAGTTGTTGAGGATGTGTGGCCTTGGCTCCCGCAGCCGATGCCGGAAAAGCAGCAAGCGCCGCGGTCCTGTTGGGATCGGACCCAAAACACCAGATCGTGGAAGAAAAAGAACAATTTTGCCGGCGAAAGGAAGAAATATCGTATTTGCTACATGAAGTTAAGGTGGAGAGGCTCAAGGTGGAGAAGATCAAGGTGGAGAGGCTCGAGGCAGAGAATGCCGAGGTAGTCATCGTAAAGCATGCAGTGTACCAAATCAGATGCGTATGCACGTCAGCTCGCTTTTGTATCGAGTTGAAAACGATGACACCACGTCGCCTTTGTGGGGAATCGACAAATCATGAATTCGCATGCGCTTGTAGCAATCCTTCTTTGCTGGAAGCACGCGTCGAACTTGTTTGCATGACGCAATAAAGACGCAAAACCACCGGCAATGCCTCGCGCGAAAGGTACGTACCCTGGTCACGCACCAGAGCCCTAATCCATCCGTGAAACATCTTTAGTGGTGCCCCAAGCACCGTAGCAATTGCCCGCAGTACGCGCGGCACTCGACGGTTCACTGGATCGATCGAGCCTGTGCTCCTGCCGGAAGCACTGCTCTGGAATCGATGAAACGCGTAAAGGCCTCTGAAAGACACATGGGCTTTATGTTTATGATCGGCAGTCTCGATAGCACCCGGGCGGCAACAGATTCCGTGCGTCGCTCCAGAGCCGTGGAAACAACCACTGTCGTTGCGCGTCAAAGGTCGATGCACGATGCGTGTCCATTTGCTGCCAATGACGTGTCCTGTCACGTCCGCGGCTGCATGCAACGCAAGATCACCGCTGCCGATGCGATGCATGCACGTCAACGTCCCGTCGAGGCGGACACGCGCGGTGTCGACGCTGGTGCCGGCATCGCCTCTATGTATCGTGTCGCACGGCGTGTCGTCCAGTGGTCTGAATTGCGCTGCGCCCCGCGATTACCGAAGGCAGAGGACGCCCCAGGAGCTGCTGGCGCTATACGCATGGTGAATCATCGACGCATCCGGCTTTCTGTTCCCATGTGAAGGAGCATGGGTGTATATGGAAGACACCAAGTCTCTGATATAGAACCTTGTCCACAGATCACGCCAGCCAAGTGATAACGCCTCGAATTGTTCAAAGGCTCACGATGATCAGGGGAATATCCAGTGCACACGCGTCTGATTGCGTGGTATCTGTAGACTCGCTAAACCATGACTATGGCGCCTTCCGCCAGACTTTGCACCAAATGCAAAAATCCTGCGACATGATCGACACATTCGGCCTCATCTCCGGAAACGCAGCTGACCTACATGACACTCAGTGGCGCGGCGATATCGTCGGTTCACGGACTTTTTCAATTCAGCCAACTCTGCGGAAACACAGCTGACCTACATGACACGCCGTGGCGCGACGATATCGTCGGTTCACGGACTTTTTCAATTCAGCCAACTCTGCGGAAACGCAGCTGACCTACATGACACGCAGTGGCGCAGCGATATCGTCGGTTCACGGACTTTTTCAATTCAGCCAACTCGAGCGTGTCATGGGCGGACGGGACGACTTGCCCTGCTCCCGGAGTGCGTCTGCTCGGAAAAGCTTCGCGTCGTGATATATGTGGCACAGCGTTGACCAGTACTCAAGGTAACGCTGCTGGGTGCCTTGGAAGTCGCTGCCGCATGCACTCGGTACCAAACTGAATGCTTACTATGTACGCTCTATCACTGCGAGCCACCACTGGCCAAGCTTGGCGACTCGAGTGCCGCATGCGTTGCTGTGCGCAGGTCTAGCGGAGATTCGCGTTACGCAACGGGTCTCGAACCAATACCTCGGCGTTGAAAGTCGGCGATCATGGCATCGAGGCCCTCCTCGAGCGGGACGCGCGGCGCCCAGTCGAGGACGGTGCGCGCCAAATGGATATCCGGCTGTCGGCGACCGGGATCATCGGGTGTCGGCGGCAAATACCGAATAGGTCCACTTTTCGGGAGCTTTCTTCGAACCAGTTCAGCGAGCTCCCGAACCGTGAACTCTGTTGGATTACCCAGGTTAACAGGACCAGTGATGCCCTCTGTATTCATGAGTCGGATCAGACCGTCCACCAGGTCACTGACGAAACAGAACGAGCGTGTCTGGCTACCATCGCCAAAAATGGTCAGCTCCTCTCCGCGTAATGCCTGGCCCACAAAATTACTGACCACGCGCCCGTCATTTTCCACCATCCGTGGACCGTACGTATTGAAAATACGAGCGACTCGAATGTCGACATGATGCTGACGATAATAGTCAAAGCAGAGCGTTTCTGCCACGCGCTTCCCCTCGTCGTAGCAAGAGCGCACACCGATTGGGTTGACGTTGCCCCAGTAGCTCTCGGGTTGTGGGTGTACCAGTGGGTCGCCGTACACCTCGCTGGTGCTCGCCAGCAGAAGTCGTGCACCGGTGCGTTTTGCGATACCGAGCATGTTCAACGTGCCCAGGACATTGGTTTTAATGGTTTTGATCGCGTTGTACTTATAGTGAAGCGGTGAAGCGGGACACGCCAGATGGTAGATCTGGTCGACTTCCAGCATGATGCGCTCCGTGACGTCGTGACGAATGAAGTCGAACCGCGGGTGTCCTATCCAGTGCGCAATGTTCTCCTTGGTACCAGTGAACAACGAATCAAGAACAATGACCTCGTGACCAAGCTCCATCAGACGGTCAACTAGGTTCGAGCCGATGAATCCCGCTCCACCGGTAACGAGGATTCGTTGACGCTCTGGGGTGCGGTTGGGGGCGTGCTGGGCCCTCCAGACCGCCGTGGTGTCTATTGGCGGGACACGTTCATCAGGGTGCGGTGAAACCGACGGTGTCATTGGAGTGGTTATTCGTGCGTATGCGGTAAAGCCCGAGAGTGAACGTGAGCGCGCCACGAAGCAAAAAAACACCTCTTTAGTCTCGTGGCAGGGCAAACTTGTCGCGAGTGCAACGGCGCGTGTGCGCGCGCGTACGCGCGTATTGTGCTGGTATCGACTCGCATGTAGACTGCGCGTATTGTGCTGGTATCGACTCGCATGTAGACTGCGCTTATTGTGCTGGTATCGACTCGCATGTAGACTGCGCTTATTGTGCTGCTTTCGACTCGCATGTCGGTCTCGTGACAGGAGTTTTGTGCGATCCAGTGCGAGGTTTCGCGGGAGGCGTCACGAGCGCAGGGCGTATGCCGTCAGCAGCCACGAAACGTTCAGAACAGCGTTCAACGCTGAGCGTTCTATTATGATGTCAAGGGCTTAGATGCGTGAAAGATGTGGTAGTGGTCCATCGGAAGTTCAGGTGCAGATCCGTTTGAGAGAATTTTTCCTGTTTAATCTTTGGGAACTGTGAAGTTCGGACAAGTCAACTTTGAAGACCTAGATTGTTCCACCTGCAGATCGCAATCAAACAGAAACGTTTTGAGTTTGCATAGGCGCGCATGGATCGGGGCACTGGAGCAAACAGCCAGATACGTCGATACGGCATCCTTTGTGCAAACTGCCTGACGAGGTGTGCGCGTCGTGGACGCAGAGAGCACAGGGGCACCCGACCGAGCGACTATCCACCGCGTATCTACACCCAAACTGAAACAAAATAGATCGCGTCTAGTTGTATAATTGTGGCGTAAACGCTAATGTTTGGGAGGCTCTCCACTGACCGTACCGCTAGATACTACAGGATTCGGATACGAATGCTTCATTTTTCGCTTTGTCAAATTCGAGTTTACATACGCCGGCCTCTCCTTTGTTTCCGGTTTCGTTGGCAGCATTCAAGGGATGCTGATGGCATCGTTAAAGTCTCGCTTTCGCAGCTTTCGGCTGTTGTCGGCATATTCCGTCCAGAGACGGTCGTTGCGGTCAGAGTTTTGCTTACCGTACACATCTCTATGATGCACAGCCTCGGTGCGTGCTTTGCAGCGGTAACACATGGATGTGGCCGGGAATTCTCATCCATCCACCACACCTCCATGTTCTCCGAGCATTGCCTTATACCGCATGAACGTTTACACCATCGTTCGATACATGCCCTTGACGGGTACAGGAGGCTTCCGAAGATGTACTCGTGGGCGTCCGCGCCCGACGCATCACGGTGCGCTCACGAGCTCCTTCTAGGCGATGCCTTTGGCGAGTGCTTTATCGGTTGATCCAGCCAGCGCATGCAGGCGCATTCGATAGAGAATTTGCGAAATGCGATGTTGTTCATTGTGAGACGATTACAGTAAGGAAAATTTGGGTTGGAGATCAAGTCAAGAGTTTCGGAACCGTCTACACCCGCTTTGCAGAAAAAAAGCGGTAACGCAATATCCACAAGAAACGATCGCTACGATGATTCAAGACCGATTCCCGGACCTTTCTCCATACAATGGAGCGGGAGCCTCTGGGAGCATACGCTCTCCAAGGCAATGCGTTGCTGTGGAATGCGGTGTCAGTGACGGCTACTAAGGGAGGAGCATTTGTCCTCCGAACGAACTCGATCATATGACCTGGAACTTGCAGTGAATTGTGGGCATGAGCTCGTGAAGCGGTCATCCATGGTTTGCATCGGCCTTAGGTCGTCCCCGATCCAGCAGCGCGAATCGGTGCGCCTACGAGTCGCTTTGGACGAGAGGGATCGAATACTTGAGGATCTAGTAGTTTGAGCATTCTATAAGTAACGATCGGAAATGAATGAAGGCTTTTAAGTATAAATAGGAGAGCGATATCGCTGATTTCACGATTTCTCGTACAAGGGCGTCGCGAATCAGCTTGATCCCGGTAATGAATTCCATCCGCAAAGCGTCGATAGAACCACTCAGAAAAGACAACTGAAGGTCCTCAGACCAAGTGTGTATGCTTAAGCCTTTATTGCTGTACTTTGAAAGTCGATGGTTTACCGCTATATAGTGTAAAACGAAGAACGTTTCACGACCATGGAGGGTAGACACGTATACCCAAGCACTGACGCCTCCTATTCTTTTCTGACTGGCCGCCTGCGATCAGGTTCAGGTTTTATGCGGGTACTCTTCGAGTCCGAGGGACTGCCCGACGAATTTGTATCGCGTCAGCTTCGCGGGCCTCTCAGTCAGCACCGTACATTTCCTGATATTGAAGGCGGCGTTCAAGGCTCGATTCACTCCCTCCGTGCGTGCGCTGCTTCCGGTGGAACGCACCAGCGCAAGAATTCCACGAATTCGTGCCCGCCGTTCCATTTGGTGCTCTGCCAGCGCTCCGCGCGTTTCTAGCACTGAAGCGCTCCGCTGCTGTCCTGCATCAAGTCTTTGCGAAGCGTAAACCCATGCTTATTCCTTATTCGTTTTGAAAATCAACGCGTTTTTCTGCGTTTAAGTGAGACCCTGCCTGGATCGAGGAAGATTTGCATAAGAAAGACGACATTTGCTCCGGTGTCACCGGGTGCTGAACGCCTCAGCGATTCGCCCAGTGGGACGCTCATTACTTTTCTCGATAGCAAATACGCCTTCGATACAGTTGCAACATAGAGTGTACAGAGGAATGGAACGCAGCTCCACCCCCGATAGAATCCGCAAAATCTCGAATGCGAAGGGAATCGTGAAATTCCACGTCGACCAACAGAAGGACATCCGAAGATATCAGGGAAAAAGTCTTTCGTGATTTGATGAATTGCTTGGAGCTGCTGGATGAGCCTTCGCTACGGGCGAAACTGGTGCCGCCAAAAGAATCCACTGCCGCTGGGACAGTTGATGATGCCATAGTTCTCTTCGCGTTCGACCGTGTCTAGAACAGGCTCCCGCTCCGCGAGTACCCGTATACGCTCCGGCCTTATTATCCGAGGCGAGTGTCATCGGCTGGAAGAACCAACGTGCCTGTAATTCATAACGATCGCGCCGTTCCAGGAACACTTTAGTAGTTGCGATGTCGGTGGAAGATGGCAGTACGTGAACTACAACTTTGTTTTGCGATTGTGCCCCAGTGTTTTCAGGACCACAAGGTCAAGCTATTGAGAAACAGAGACAACCGTGGTTACAAGGATCGTCGCTTTTGCTTTACCCACGGTGATTTATGGGTCGTTTTTTCACTTGACCGCAAGCATTGTCTAACAATATCGGATTTTGGCGCTGAGCCCATCTACTCGCTTCTTTCATTTCCCTCAACCATCTGAGTCCTGTGTTCTGACTGACCTGAACACGGATTGCAGATCTCCGTGCGCTGTCCAGTAAAGAATATGTATCCTTCAGACGATTCGTCTACGATCTATACGATACAATGCACCGTGATTTCGCTCTCCATCTAGCCATCGCATCAGAGGGGAAGCAAAATTGTGCTGAACGACGAGAGGCCAGTACCGACCGGAACGGCAACTAAACGCTTTCCTGGGCGCTGCAGCCCAGTGCTTCAAGCGAAATGGGGGCCACCGAGCAGCGGACCTAGAGCTTCTAGCCTTTCGGACCCCTTTTCATTCTTTACGAGTATCGCTGGCTGAGCGCGGACGTCTTCGTTGTCTCACCGAGAACAACCCGGTTACGCATGGTCCCAGTTCGCCTCCGCGAGGGCGCGAGCTTTCTGCACCCGTTCTCGAAGGCGTCGCAGTCGTGGCAGATAACCGGAAGCATCTGGGCTGGTTAAAATTGTTGCTGTCGACGAGACCGCCTCCGACGGTTGTGACGGACCTGCTGTGGAAGCGCGACCCAGACGCGAGCCTGCCTCTGACAGCGCTCCGTTCTCGGTCGCTGCCCTCGAGTCAGGTCCTGGTCTTGCGGCACCGAAACGCGTGAGGCGCTCGAGTCCCTGCTGCAGTTGCGGCGTCGGCGGGCTAGAGCGCCCTGTGCTAACCTTCCTCAGTGCGACCCGAGCGGGACGATTCGTCACCGAGCTGTTGTCGAGCCTGGAATCGGCCTCGTCGTGCTCGCTGCATACTACAGACAGACCCGCCTCAGGTGCAGCCTCAGGTGAGCGCGACAGTCTCCGAGACAGAATCCCCGGGCTACGATGCAGTCGCGGCGGTGAAGAGCCTGCTGGCACCTCGGTATGCTCCGCTTTTGGCGCTGTGCTCTGTGCTGCGACGCTTGCCGCTGCTGGTGTATGCTGGACGCCCGTACTCGTGGTGGCACGTTTCGTTTCGTTGGTTGCATTTTCAGGGGCATGCAATTCCTTACTCCCTCCTGAGGCATTGCGCACATGTATCGGACGGTTTGTGTTGACAACGGCCTTGGTGCTGCTCGAGTCGGGCGACCGGGTGCGAGCAGATAGAGAGGGTGCCGGCCGGGTGCGTTGCAGTTGGCTGGTTTCCGTCTTTCGCCCACGGTGCGAGTCGAGCGCGCTTGTCAACGGCATTTGAGGCTTTGCGGAGTGCTGCTCTTTGGACTTTTCCTCCTTATCTCCATGTGCTGTACGAATGGGCGCTTCTGCCTTCGCTTTGGTCGCTGGCGTGCGCAGTGGAGCAGCTTCGATGGTGCCTCCGGACGCTGCGCTCGTCAAGATCATCTCGCGTTTCACCGTATCCTCCACTTGTTCCAGTATCTGCGAACGCTGAACCCGCAAATCCGATGATCCTGAATGGGATTCCCCGACCGCAGTATGCACCGTTTGCCGCCTGGCTTCATGCCGCTTTGCAGCGCTCCGCCCCGTGCTGAGTCGAGTCACAGGATCATTCGTATCGATACCCACAACAGTCGCTCTGGTCTGTGACGACGCCAGGCGACGACTTGGCGGCAGGGTGGCAGTTTCGCCACGCGCCGATGATACCCCGCTCCTTGGCATGCGAGGGCGCGACGAGCCGCGGGTAGACGAAACGTGCTCCTGCGCTTGCACTGCGTCTCGCGTCGCTTTACTAGGTTTGGGCTCGGGGAGCAAGAAGCGCTCGCGCAACACGTTCTCGATTTCGAGCGCCTCTCGAAGCCACCGACGGACACGAAGAATCGACGCTTCTACTCGCTGCATTGTGTCCGTATCATCGTTAGGCTCGCCGATTTGCCATAGCTGCTCCTGTTCGAGCACTAAAGACCATTGTTGGCAACGAGAAATCGTCTCTTGCAGTTCTTCGCGCATGATCTGCAGCGCTTTCTCGATCCTGGTTTTGAGAGCACCATATGCTCCGTCTTCAGCCCCAGTACGAGGCAGGTCGGCTCGGTTTCCGTGAGGGTGCTCGGTAAGGGCTTGGTGTTGGAGCGGTGCCTTGTGAGGGGCTCCAAAAGAAGCACCTGCAGCACTGCTGCCAGGGCGCTGTGCTTGGGCTTCCCCAGAAGGCTGTTTTTGAAGCACTGTCGCTTGAATCGTACCAGGGCGACTATCCCCAGTCTGGATGCGTGTTTTAGGTTCCGCATGCTCGGGTTCCAGCGCGAATCGACCACTGTGAGGTACCGCAAACGCCTGAAATAGAGCGGGCGGTATTCGATACACCGGTCCGCGTAGGATCGGCACTGGACGTCCCGAATTCGCCCCGAGGAAACTAGGAGACTTTCTGTCAGAGGGAGCCGCCTCTGTACTTAGTTTCCTCGTGTTTGACTCATCCCGAAGTCCATTCTCTTCATAAACGCTGAACCAAGCGTGAAAGGGGAGCACGCGGCAAGCCATGGCGACAAGGCGAAAGCATTTTTTGGCGCGCTTTCCTGGCGCTCTGCATGGCCAGTGACGCTACTGTGGAACGCGTGGACGAGGCGTTGACTGCCCAGGTTCGGGTGTGTCTTCAGCGGCTTGAAGCTATCATCAACGACTCAGAACAGGCAAGTGACCATCAGTTTGTGCATGGGTCATATAGCGATCCGGCGGGAACCGGAGACTGTCCCGCACCTGGTGGCGAGGCGGGCGAACACCCGCGGGTTGACAGTCTAGCGACTATTTCGAGCGTGCTAGCCTCGCTGCGGGACTTGCGCAGCCAGCTTGCCGCTGTCCTCCGCGCAGGTGCATCCCTGGAAACAGCTGCTGCTCTTGATGGTGAACACGGCTCAGTGCGTCAGCAGCTTGCTTTGCGTGCGGAGCTAGAGGCTTCCCAGTCGCTGGTGTGGGCACTGCAGCGCGAGCTCAAGGCACGCACAGAGGTAGCAGAGCGCTGGCGACTTCGTGCTATCGAAAGTGAGAAAGCGCGGGCTACTCTTGAAGTTCGATACCAGGCACTGAAAAGGACATGGGAAGCTGCTCAGAGGCAGGCTCAGCCTGAGGGTTGCCTCTTTCCGCAACAGGCTACAGCGTCGCACGACTCGCACGGATCGAGGCGCTTGCCGGCTGATTCGAAGGATTCCGGCACTGCAACTGCATATAGAACGATGCATGATGCTGCTGATACTTCGAGTGAGCGGCACGATGGCACCCAAGTCTCGAGTTTGGGTGCTGATGCGGTAACGTCAACAGAACACGCGACGGTGGAGCGCGCGCTAGCGGCTGCGCAGTCCCTGGACCGGCCTGCACTTTTGCTGCAGTTACGTACTCTATACCGGGAAAGAGAAGCGTTGGCTGCTGCACTGGCCCAGGCAGAGGACAGACTCGGGCGAGGTGCCTTCGATCCGGAGCGCTATCGGCTGTGGCATCCGCGTAAGGCACCGCCCCAGCTCGGCACGGTGTCGGCACGTGAAGGCACCACGACAATGCCGAATACCACGACGACGAGCACGAACAAAATGAAAGCAACAACAACAACAACAACAGCAGATAGATCCTCAAAAACGGAGTCGCCCGCTCCAAGCGTGGACTCAGGTGCCGGGGATGACGAAGCGACTGGTCACCATATGGATCCCTGGAAGCTCGTTCAGCGGACGCGTGAAGCTGCGCGAGCGAAAATCCAACAAGTTGTCGAATCTATTTACTATCTCTTCGGTTGGCGATTACGTATCGCTGGCTCTGTTTACACACTGGAAAGCCTCTATGCAGAAAATGCGGATGACAAGATCCAGTTTCATCGCAATGAACGAGGTGCTTTCGAGCTGATGGCCACGGATTTTGTCCAGCGTGCTCTTCGAGCTGAAGTGGAGACGCTCCTATGCCAAATGGATTCCATCCCAGCTTTTTTGGCGACGGTTCAGCTGCAGTTATTTGAACAGAGCACCGCGGTCACTGGAATTGCGTCTGGGTAGATTCCGCATGGGCGACGTGCCTCTTGCGACAGCCGCAGATGAGCGGTTCACGGCACCTGCAGCCGATCTGCTGGTGCCGGCTGTATCATCGCTGCCGGCAGCATGCGTATTAGGAATATCGAGCGATGCATTTTCATGATAAACCATAGCGGCAGGCACACGAGAGATATGATGGACACCCGGGGCATCATGGGCGCGCTTTTTCATCATAAACAGCAGCCGCATACCATGGAGCGCTATTCAAAACCCCGCTGTAGATGCGAGCGTTGCTCTTGTCAGCGTCCGCGAACCCCGGAGTTGGATTGGTGTGTCAAGCTCATGGTTGCTGATGCATTGATCCACAGACCAGGGATCCATCAGATTCATAGCGTCCATTCGGAGCGCATACACATAGTTTTCCATGAACGCTTGCTTGCAGCAGGCTCGCTGGCGCAGCGGCACCGAGGAGTGAGCAAGGCCTTGAACCGACCTAGCCGCTCGGTGTAACCTCGAGGCTCGAGACCGACTCGACTGCAGGAGTGAACTACTCGTTCTATGCTTGCTTTTGGAATTACTCGCCGAACGTTTTCTTAGATGTGCTGCCTTGAAATTCGAAGAGCTGCAGTCGAGGATGACGGACTCAGACGTAGTGTCAGGGGGGTGCGGTCGTCTTTTCGGAGTGGCGCTTTCGACGTTTTGACGCTGGGATTCCTTACGTCGTCGAAATCCAGGTGATTGGCGATGTCTTCGAACCGGGACTCGTCAGATTACCGAATTCGTACCCAACGGATCCATAGAAGTTTCATTTCATCTCCTTTGCCTGATTGTAGCATGTTCATATCAAGCATTCTTCAAGGTTTCAATCTTCCTGGTTCAAGGTAATGCATGGAGCCAGCAACTCGTGCAAATTCGTTGACGATGCAAAAAATGGACGTCGAGCACTGAAGGCCTGTTCACAAGCTCATGTCGACAGTTCACAGAAAGTTCCACGTCCTATAATCGAATCCGGCCGAGAGACGAATACTCTTGTGTTTGTGCCCATCGGCGAAACCGCATTTCACAGCAGCATGATACGTCCCACGAGCTATACTCCTAAAGACCTCTGTCTTTATTGTCTGTATGGTAAAGGGTCTTGGACTCGGACTTGGGTTATCGAAGCGATCGCTTCCCGTGCAGCGTGCGTCGTCGGTTCGCACGAAGACAGCGTCGACGATTCGCAATTTCTCAACTTGATATCCAGCCTCATTTCGCCTTCTCCTCCTTGTTTCATCATGGATAGCATCGTGTTCCATGAATCCTCTGTCGAGTGCGACGTCGGGTACTTGTGTGTACAGCGCACAGAGCGCTCGCCTATGGGAACGCTCAGAACACGATCGGGAGTCTACGGCAGGGCACTCAGTGCGGATACAGTGAAGGGTAACAATTGGATCCATCAGTGTCTATCAAGAGCATATACTGAGCGATGCAGTGTGTCCTTACGCGGGACCAGGGGGCTCTTGAAGGAACCGGAGCTGTGGTGGACATATTCCAGCTGCTGACCAGGGTCGTGTGTCGTAGCTGCCAGGGGCGTACCACGGCTGTCACCAGAGAAGACGAAAATGGCAAGTAAGGTGCAGATCGCAACTATTACCCGTGCATCCAGTGTGTTGACGCCGTCCGGAGGCCGAGGCTGTCTCCAGAGCAGACGAAAACGGCTAGTAAAGTGCAGATCGCAACTATTACCCGCACATCCAGTGCGTTGACGCCGTCCGAACGCATCAGAATCGGCACTTGAACGCTGTTATCAACATCCGTCGACTGCTGGCACCGAAGCTGGAGACACAAGTGCGACCGGCTTCATTAAAGCAAAAGCTGCGAGATAGAGAAAGGAAGCAGCACAAGAAACAGTACGCAGAGGCTGGGGCTGATAACAGTTGAACGAGACACAACATTTAGAATACGCCCTAGTTCGAGGTCCGCCTCTATCTCATGGTGATACGCGTGGAGCTACAATCTCCTGGACGGCAACAATTCGAACAGCCAAAGCAGCATAAACCCCATTTTTTTTCTGGGATCGCATTAGGAGGAGGCCTTGGTGTTTCGCAACACTTGGCGAGGCGCCCCGAAATATCGTTCTGTCCGCAATTCCGCTAACGCACGTGGAGCGAGAGGCTCCTGCTTCCACACTGTACCGCCGCCAGCAACTCGGACATGCACGGTGCAGGAGCCACTGCCCAGCAGTGCTACCCAGCCGAGACCAGGTATCACGATATCGGCACAAGTTCGTTTCCAGGTACCGTGTTCCACACACATTCGCACAGGTTCTACGGTCGCGAGCGGCACACGCAAGCCACCAGGCCATAACAGGCCGTTCTTCACGGACTGTACGCGATACGTCTCGTTCAGTGCCTTGCTGGCGTCGCTTACATGAACGGTTACCTGCTCGCTGACGTAGGCTGTGAAGAACCAGGGTTTCCCCTCAGCCAGGGCGATATTTACCAAACCGCCCAGCCATAAAGACTTGCCCTGTTCGAGACGATACGTGATACCGCGGAGGCGTCGTCTTGGCAGGATACCTTTCATCTCTGAGATATCTTCGAGACAGAGGAGGTTGACGCGGCGAGGCTCGACGATGCCAGGTGTATCCATGATCACGATGCGCTCGCCGGTTGCGGCATTCTTCAGGGGCAAACGAACCATGCCCAGTGTGGTACCAGGTACAACACTGGTGGTCAGCTCACGCGTCGGTTTTGAGCCGTGGCCAGGATGTCCCCGTATGATGCGATTCAGTAGCGTGCTTTTCCCGACATTGGCGGCACCCATGATGTAAATGTGATCGGTGCGGGATTCTCGAGCAGCGGCCACGAGTCCCTGGACGAAACCCCGGATGCCGAGCCCTCTCTCTGCACTGATGAGGTAGACAGCACGCGGCCGCCGTCGCATCCCCGAAGCTGCACAACGTTTCCAAATCCATTGCATGATGTGGCCGAGTTTCACCGACGAGGGAAGCAGGTCTGCCTTATTGATAACAACCAGTACAGGGCTTTGGGCATTGGCCAGCTGAGAAACCTCCTTCAGCATCGAACTGGACAGATCCAGAATGTCGAGCATGCAAACCACCACTGCGCGCTGTTTTGCCAACGGGGCGAGGATCTCCCGGAATTGCTCCGGGGACATGAGCGTCAGCCCTTTGGCACTGATTTTCGAATAGTGCGTCAGGTGGAAGCACCGTTGACAGACCTTCGACGTCAGCGGTTTCTCGGCGTTTTGCCCTTTCGGCCTCAGGGCCCGTGCGGGTAAGTAACCGGGGGCGTCCGGATCATCATCCTGGAGATGTGCACCGCATCCCGGGCAGGGCAACTGAAGCAGGGCTTGCGTTCCCGGAGTGCCAGCAGCATCGGGACCCTCAGCGGATGACGAATCATCGAGGTGCTCAAGATCTAGCTCCCAGATGCTTGCATCGCGCCCAACGTCGGTGTCGGTCTGCGTGGTGTCGCCGTCCTGCGAAGCGCTGGCGCTCCTGTTCTTGACGTATCTTTCCCAAAACGTATCCGCATCGCCGTATTCAGAGACGTCGAAAGCTCCGGATGCCGCCAAGCGGTCTAGTTCGGCGACCACTTCATCAGGATCGTACAACTGGTACGTTTTCGGCGGGCCCGGCTCCTGGGGCGGCCTCTCCTCTCGGCAAAACGCGTTTCGAATACTTTCCTCGAGGGGGTCTTCACGATCAAACTCCGCCTCAAGCGCTGCGCGGAACTCGTCTGACATGCGACGCTGGAACTCTTCGGAGAAGAATTGCTGCTCGGATTCTTCCGGTGGCTGCGCGTCTTTTCCGGGCTTTGCAGAATTCGGAGGTTCGCTCGCGCAGCAGCGAAGCTGCCGGTACTGGAGATTGTTCACCGGTACTAGTACAGGATAACCGGGTCGCTGTCGAAACCCGACATTGGTCTTCCTGCGTTCAACGCGGAGTAGATGAGTGCTTTTTCGAAGCTCGAGTGCAGCGACACGCGACGCGCTTCGTTGGCAGAACTGAGTGCTCGCGTGCAAAGCACCAAGCAGGCATCCAAAAGCACACCGACTGTCAACGTAGTGGCTGGCCCGCATGCTCAGGTCCTCCGGAGGCAGCGCACGCCTTGGGAGCGCTCGTAAAGTTCCGCGCACGAGCTGCAGCGAGCTCGCGCCTATGGATCTGTTCTGCTTGAGAGCAATGTGATGGATGATTTCGATGCTTGCCGTCACCAGTCGTGCTGCTGGCGTCCTGTGTACAAGAGGTGCGCGTAGGCGGCGTCCCAAAAGTGCTATTTTTATGGTCCGGTTCCCCCGAGTTCTCTTGGTGCGCCACGTCGATCAGGGCAAGCTTCAAGGGTTTCGTACACCGAATTTGGAAATCTCTATGATAATGCGGTGCACGTGAGCCCGCGTTCACCACAAACCTGTGCCCTGTGTCGTCAAAAGTTTCGCAGCCGGGCAGCTGGTCGTACTCGGTCTCTGTTCTGTTGCGTCCGTGTAAAGAGAACAAGTGGAACGCGTTCACCACGGTAGCCGTACACCGTGGCGAAAACCTATGGTGTCAAGTCGATCCAGACTCTCCTTAATCGCGCCGTCACTGCTCCACAGTGAGGAATCAGCCGTTCGCACGAACTTGATGTAGTTTCGGAGACCGCAACAATGTTGTGTTCGAAGTGGACGCCTCGTCTGGCTGCCAACGAACAAGGTTCTATTTTGTCCGTATATGATCCAAATTTCGGGAAGTGCGTCGCACAGCGGTGCTGCAGACCAGCCTGCAGCAAAAGCATTAGCGAAGCAGCGCCCTGGACCCTGTCCACTTGTGCACCTGATTCATGGATGGTGTACGAACGCAGGACCTCTCGATGAACAGACAGCAGCTGTGATGTGGATCGCATTCTGCGACATGACTGAACGTATCGGTAGCTCTAAACACGGTCAGCATCGTGGTCGTTTCCCTGTGTACAACTAAAAGTTACGCATCTGGGAGAATCCGTGTAAATTTATCGATTGCACAGTATTAGAAACTGAAAGAGCGTTCATGATATGATACGTTGGATAGCGTCTCTCCACAACAAATACACATAACCTTCTTGATGGGTGTGCGGAACTTTGCCTATTCGATGCTCATGTCCCTGTGAAGTAAAGCTCGTCTACGCTACGCGTCCTGATTGACGACGCCTCCTCCAGGATCAAGGCCGGCACTGCATCGAACGCGCTTTTGCCATCGTGCGTTGCACAGCGTTTGTGCAGTTCACTGGCGTTTTGTTCTCTGCCCAAATGCCAATCGTGGGCTATACGAAGCAGCAACCGCGAGGAGCGGGAGCCTTCAGTTGGTTGCACCAGATATCTGGACGCCGGGAATGAACTCGTTGGAACTCGCCAGGCGCCATCATCGGGGCTCGCTGTGCTGCAACGTGCATGTTTAGCACGCCTCTGCGCTCGCCGCGGATCATCGATACATCGTTTGGCGCTCCCCGAGTCGACGCCTGCAGGGTCACCGCAAAGCTGCCTCCCTGGACAGAGGAATTCGTTAAACGCGACGTTTTCCATGACCAATCGACTTGCGAAAAGCAAATCCAGGCTGGAGATCAAGTCGAGAGATTTCGATCGGTCTA
>Ga0080006_1153570_pt1 | contig 22581 bp, 23 predicted proteins | sample RS3BMetagenome_FD_69209 | JGI IMG/M metagenome (GOLD analysis project Ga0080006, IMG submission 69209) | Ferric oxide microbial mat and aquatic microbial communities from Rainbow Spring, Yellowstone National Park, USA - RS3B (SPADES... ...
ATCACTTGTGAGGGGCCCGTTTGGGCGTTCTTCTCTCTATTCTTCTGTTTTCTCTTGTTGGTCTTCTTCTTCTTCGGGCTCTTTCCTGAGCTACTTTCTCTGGTTACTCTTCTGGCATGTGGATCATGATGCCATTGTGTCTTTTCTTCTGTATCCCGTTGGGCCTCTTTCGCTATTGTAGAGTCCTCTATTGGTGTCCCTTCTTCGTTAATGTACTGATAATTCGTTATCTTTTCTCGAAAGGCTGCAAGTGACTTGTAGGTTAGTACCCGTCAATGGCGCCCGATGGAGCGCGCTTGTATCGCCATTCGGCTCCCAGGATCGCAATGCTATGCAGAGCAGAATGGAACCGGACGTTCCTGTCATTGCCGCATCTGGCATGCGGTTGGATTCGTCGCTCGGGTTGGCGGGTACATTTTTCTCTGAAAAGATCTCAATCTCGGCGCGCGGGATCTTATACCGCTCAAGTGAACTTCCGAATAGACGTGAATGATGCCCCGTTTTATCTCGTGCTGCGGGCGATGGACAGCATCGATGAACAAGTCACCAACTAGCGGTCCGTTCTGTTGTTCTTCCCCATCCTCGCTGTTTAGTGGTAAGTTTACGCACCGGAAGCACTTTCCACATGTTCGTTTCAAGGACAATCTGAGTTGTCCAAATATTGGTTTTGCTTCCCTGAGCCTGTTCTTCACGGTCGAGAAGACGGTCTTAGACGGAATGAACGATGAAGCGTTTCTTCAAATGCATAACTTGATCCGCCTTCTGTTCCCTGCTGTTTTTACGAATAGACAAGAATATGTGAAACCCGATGTCACCCATGACGAAACATGTACCAGAGGCTAAAATCCATGAAGGGGACCAAGTCGAGAGAATTTGATATGTCTACGCTCACGTAGTACAGACTAGTCATATATGCTCCACTGAAAGTGATCGCTGTGATCATTCAAGTCCAAGTCCAGGACAAGTTTCCGTGAAAACAGAAAACAAGGCAGCCTCTGCGTGCACGTGCCTCGAGAGGTATCATGCTGCTGCTATCGAATGTCCTTGGTGGATGGTCAGAAATAGTGGAGACCTCGTCTTTCGAACGAAATCGATGTTTATTTCGTGACGAATTCAGTGAAGCTGCTGCATCGATTTTGTGGACAAGCCGCCAGGAAACGAAGTCAAGTTTCTTTCGTTAACAATCTAGCGGTGCACGTTGCTGCATCAACGAGATGCTTCGAAAAAGAAAGATCAAACAGCGTACGCATGCGTCATTTGGGCATGCCAGACGTGAAAAGAGCAGAAATGTAGAGAATTCCACATAGAGAAATGAATATCGGTATTGATTATTTACGAACGTTCTTTCGAATGCGCCGCGAATCCCTTTTATTTCGGTGACGGAACGCATTCCAGCCCCAACGAGTCGAAGAAGCCGCTCGGACAAAAACGACTCAAATTCCCAAACCTACGTATCGTTCCATAAGCCCTTGTTGCTGTATCACGGAATACCGACGGTGCATTTCGACAATCGTTCGTATAATGAATCGCAAGGCGGGAACAGCGCATGCATTTCGGTGTTCCATGCATCCCTGACACGGGCGCAGCGCGCAAGGCCGACTCGGTACACTGGCGATTGCTCGACACATAGCCTCTATTCCCAGGGAAAATTCGTGACTGAAGCGTCTCCAACGTCGAAGCGTCTGTCAGAATGCGCTGGTCTGTTCGTCCTGCAGACAGCAGCCAGCGGTCGCTTTTCCAAGGCATCATGCCAAGACTGCGACGGTCGGATGCCATCGTGAGGCCGGCGGCTGCGGCGACGCTCACCGATACAATCTACGCCCCCAGCGGTCAATAGCCAGGGGCGAGGCGTTGTCCTGAAAAGGCCCAGCTTCTATTGGCACTGAGAAAACCATGGATGAGTGCCTATTTAGGTTCTGATGTACTCTCCGTATCCGTTTCTGAGGACGGATCGTCCGGCAGGGCACTCCTCTGGAACACGCGAGAGCGAGTCGTGCGACGCGAGCTGCAGCTCACTCGGCCAACAGGCGCTCAGCGACTAGGTATAGGACGCGCTGCGGCCCCTGAGGTGTCGGGCTCGTTACGTGCTCAAACATTTTGCCCTGTGCTTGCGTCGCCTGCCACCTGGGATCGATATGTGTTTGGAATGAACACCGGTCTCCATAAGAGCTGCATTAAATTTTTCACGCTAGAGCGCGACTCGGAAGTCGCCCAGGTGACGCTGGGCGAGAACCTAACGGCCCTGGCGTGTTCCCACGGAGGCCACTTTCTAGCTGCGGGCACAGCGCAGGGTCTCGGGTACCTGTGGGACCTGCACACTGGAGTCCTGCTTGCGCCCAGTGCGGGATCGGGACCAAGCAGTGCCGCCGCAAACACTGAAACCGGGCATCAGTCGGCTGCCGCTTGGGAGCTGCAGCTTCTCGCGGTGACAACGCTGGTGTTCACTCTAGATGATGCGTTCCTTGTAACTGGAGGCGAAGACGGGAGTATCACGGTTTGGGCGACATCGGAGCTGTTTGCGGGGCAGACGCACCAACCATGGCGCCGTTTCCCTGCGGTACATGCTGGTGCAGTAGTTGCGCTCCATCTGGGCGCTGCCTGGCAACTGCATACCGCCCGAATATATAGCCTCGGGCGAGACAGGACATTGCGGATTCTCGACTTTCCCACCGGCATGCAGCTGGCGAACATCCATCTGAGTATGCAAGGAACTAGCCTGGTGGTGGACGACGTTTTCGAGAGGGCCGCGTACGTGGGTCACATTACCGGCGATGTGCTCCGCATTTATTTGCCGTCTTTGAGTCTTGATTCAACGCGCACGCTGCTGATCAAGAAACCGCTAGTCAATCTCGAGAGCGACGGGCATAGTGCCACCACATCGACCTCGTGGCTTCGTGGCTTCACCGAGCGGGATGTGCCAGAAAAGCGGGCTATTCGCACACTGGCTCTCGTCGAGGATGGCTCCATACTTGCCTACGGTAACGAAAATGGTAGCGTCGGGTTGATTCATCTGAACAGTAACGCCGTTGTTGCCGAGTTTCGGGGCCAGAAAGCGCACCGCAGCGAAACCGTCTACTTGGTGACTCGTATCCCGCCATCCGACGGTGCCGTGCCCCGGTGGCTCTGGCAGCGAGATGTCTACGTGAACGAAAAGAAACGCCAGTGGTCTACCGGTGGTACGCGTCATGCACCGCGGGTTGCGCCACGCTTTTCCTTGGAGTCGAAACCCTATGGGGAATCCTTCGAGCTGGTCGATTCGCTGGCAACTCGTTCGACTGCTGTGGCAGCGGCAGCCGCTGGTGCTGCGAACGCCACAAACTCGGGCGAGACGGCGGATGCGGCGATCGTTCCCGCCCGTAAGCATGAACGAGACCGTTTCGTTGCCTGGACTAGCGTCTGCATGGATAGGCTGCTTGCGCAACTAGACCAACGCGAGGATATCTGATCCCAGGGCAGTGCAGTGTACGCTGCGAGACAGTAGCAGGTCTGTATTGTGCATGGAGTAGTGGCGAGCGCCCGCGCACTCGACGACTGGAATGGTGTTTGGGAAGTCAAGCTACAGAAAGCTGAGGCGTTGAACGATTCAGAGATTGCGACGCATTTGCAAGAAAACAGTTCTACATCGGCCGTAGCGTAAATACACATATTATTGCCTTTGGGGTGCAGAGGTGTGAATGCGCCACAAATGTTGCCTGCTGCTTCGGTGGATTCCCGGCTTTCCCACAGCAGACATTCTCAAGTAGCATCCAGCCAAGTTTCCTGCGTTCTGGATATTCAAACTTCGAAAAGAGCGCGCATTCTCACCAGCGCGTAAGCAAAGCCCAGCATCGTCGAGCACGCAGGGACTATAACCAGGTCAGCGTCAAATGGAATTCGTCCAGAAACGCAGGCAGATAGAATGAGGTTTGAGGCGCCTCCCGCTGGTGTCAACATCTGCCTTGGCGGACTTGTGATGCGACTGTTGCCTCTTCTCTCTCTAATCTCCGGTTTTACCCACGCCCGTTTCTGTTTTTCGTCTAGCGCTGATGTCAGAGATCGAAGCTTCTTGACGGGAGCGTGCAAGTCCCTATTTCGCTGCTTCCGGCTGCTGTTGATACATTTCATGCGTTTGGGGAAGTTGCGATCTCCTGTTCGGTTGCCATGTTCGTCCTCTTTGTTTACGGCCGCGGTGAGCATTTTGCAGCGGTCCAGCTGACTGCGTCCAACACTTTCTCGTCGGTCTACCGCACCTACGCCTCCTCCTCCGAGACTGACCCTGTGGTGTGTGAGCGCTTTCATTGTCGCCAGGTACATGCCATTGACGGCCACAGACGACTCCCATGAAAAACCTCCTGCGGTTCCGCGGTCGCCGTCGTGCATCATGACAACGATTCTCTTCTGCGCGATCCCTACACCGAGTATGTTGTCCGCTATTCACCTAAGCGCGCGCGGTCGCATTCGATAGAGGATTTGTTGAGCACGAGCTGGTCCTTGATGATAAAAAATACTGGAAGGATAATCCAGGCTGGAGAACAAGTTGAGAATTTGTCGTCCGTCTTAGTTCCTTTCATGCATAGCGGTGATGGGCGCTCCACTACTGGCCGGTCGGTGTAACGACTCAATTCCGTATCCGATACGCTTCTCCATGCACACAGGAGAGACGGGAGCCTCTCCAAATATGTTTCGTAAGCGTTATCCTGTGGCTGTTGAATGACGTTTCATGGATGAACACAAAGCGAGAGTGGTTTGTGTATCAACCTATATAGATTCTTAGGATTTAAAGTTCAGCGAACTTTTGGCATAAGCCTTAGCAGATGTCGTCCAGGGAATTCGTCGAGTTTTTTTCCTCGTCAATGCTGCAGGGCATACTGCTGCGCCCTTGAGTTGCCTTGGAAGCGAAAGATCGAAAACTTGAAACAAACGGGATTCGAGCATGGTAAACGGAACAAATGGAGAAGACTGGGTGCCTGTTCATGTAAACGGGATAATGGTATCGGTTATTTCAGGAACCGTAGCTCGAATGCTTCGCGAATCATCCTGATGCCGGTGGTCTAACGCACTCCATCCGCAAAGAGTAGACGGAGCCACCCCAACAACACGACCGCCAGTTCAAAACCTGCATATTGATTCGTAAACCCCTAGTGCTGAATTGGAATATCGAGGCCGTGTATCTACGAAAAAAAGTTCGGAAAGAAATCGGATGGCAGGAACCGGGCAACCAGCTCAATATCACGTTTCCATCTGGCCCGGTTGCAGGGCGGCAACAAAAACGATCGATTTTACGAGTTCCGGTCTGCTCTGGTTCAGGGTTCGCCGAGTTCTTTAAAGTCATCAGTCGAGACGCTCTTTAACTTGGAGGGGTCTCGGGTTCAGGTTAGATAAATGCGAAATCAGCGGGGTGGCGCTGAAGACACCGCCGTTCCGTGGTGGCAGTTCAAACGCGGTTTGCCCCGTCGTGGCGTGAAAGATGAAGCTCAGGCTCCCATTAATACCGCTGAGCTGAGCTCTAGTCAGCGAAAGCGACTTAACCGTCGACGTTATGAGATTTTCCGTTTTGCAGGAGCACCCAAAACGGTTTCGACGAAACATCTGGCGGTGCTGGAGTGGAGCCCTGCTCACCATATGGCCCTCGTTCGCCAGCCGCGAGGTAAGATCTTCCAGTCACTGGGTATTGTGCGGGGTCCTGAACACTGGCTCTACCCCGAGGAGGCTGTGTTTCTGGTGGATCGCAGTTCTGCGGATCTATTGGTTGACGGCATCGCGACTTCCGTGGAGCGATGTTTTGCGCTCTTGCTCTATGAACGCATCCCGCTGGAGCACTACTACGCGTATGCGTACCTGCGCCGTCTGGGATATCATGTGCGACGAAGTCTATCAGATACACGCGCTGCCGCCATTGTTGGGGCTCCATTCGCATCAGCTTTTCAAGGGGATCGCGTCCCCTTCCACTACGATGTGTGGCCACCGGGCAACTTCAAGCGCAGCATGCCTGGTGTGCCGCTCTTTCGGGCAGTTGTTCTGCCTTTTAGCGCACCCGTGTGGACGGCTGCGCAGATGCGACACCTAGCAGAGGCAGCGGAGCCGAGCTCCGCGCGCATCATTGTCGTCGAGCGGAGCATCGTCGCATTTTTCGAAGTGCGAGCTCAAGGGCCGCTGGCGAAGCCAGCGAATCCCGCTGACTTGTGGATGGCTGAACGGGCGCTTGCGCTTCAAAGCCTTACCAATGGCCCTGAGGCAGACGCATCAGTCGCGTTGGGTGCTTTTGCAGCTGAGGACGACGACGACGACGACGACGACGATGCTGATGCCATGTCAGCTCAAAGCTCCGACTGGAATGCGTCCATATCCGGATCGGATGCTGAGGAATGCTCTGGAGTCAATAGTCATTCGGCGAGCAGCAGTTCATCGAACGACGAGCAGGGACTGTGAGTGTGCACTCTTGAAGGCGTCGCTCGAGCATGCTGGCGCTTTTAGCAGGCCCAGCGCTGGCCTGGGAACGTGCTGACTCCATCGGAATGCAAGGGTTCCTTGTTCGAGAGCCAAGCAGCTGGGTAACTTCGATCACGGCTCCAAGCAAATTTACAGCATCAATCGTATCTGCAGTTTACATGCTTTGCATACGACTGGACAAATACACCTCGGTAACTTTGTTATGCCCTCGCGTACCCGACGACGGGGACAGAAGGGTAACATCGCCTCTTGCGCTGGCGCAAGTTGCTATGGGTGACGCCTGCCAAAGCGTGGAACTTGTTGCGCTTGTGCTTAGATAGCGCGCGTGGACAACGATTTCGACGTCGACATTCATCGCTTTCCTCCCAGCAAGGGTCTAGCGTACTGCCCTGTCTACGGACCAGCAGGAACCACACCATGTTCTCGCGAGGACGTCGCTTTCCTGTTGCGAATGCGGATCTGCGCATGCTTTTCGCGGTTTCCTCATTTCGCTTTTTCGATCCAAAGACAGCGCAAATGAACTCGTCTAGATTGGTCGGGCTCCTTGCGGCACATTCACTCGCGCAAACCGCTTTCGCTTGCACGTGCAAGTGCAGGCGTGACGGCGGCGCTCAAGTCAACCACGACTCTTCCACGCACTGCAGGACGCGTTTATTATACTCTCGCCGGTCTTCTAGGTATAGCCTGGCGGCCTCCGCATTCGCCGGCGAGTTCGGGTTGGGGTCACACAGCAACGACTGAATAGAGGTCAAGACGGCCGCAACGTCATAGATGGGGCTCCAGCTGTTCTGGAGCAAGTCCAAACAGACTCCTCCGTCTCCATAGTAAAAGTTAGGATGAAAGACTTTGGTTATAAACTTGACGACAGGAGGCTTACTTGGGTACTCCTCGCTGAACGTTAGGGTCAACTTGAAGACCCCGCCTTCAAACACGGAGTCCTCCGGGCCGAAAATTACTCCTGTCCACTTCAAGACGTCTGCTTCACTTGGTGCTGCTGAGATACCAGCAGGAGGATCCTGTTGCAGTTTCTTGAAGTCCCGTATGAGTCTTCTCCGAGCCGGTGTCGACATGACTACGGCCTCTGCACCCGCTCCAAAACGAAAAACCCCGTTTCTAACGGAACGTGCGCTCTCAGGCGCGAGGTCGCGGCGGCTCTGGAATATCCGGCGACGCTGCGCGGCTGGCGCGTCGCAGCGTAACGAATGCTTTCCGGCATGGGGCAGGTGGCGGGAAGCTGCACCAGTCTGCAGCACGGACGGAAACTGCACATGTCCGTGAAACATTAAATGTACTACGACCTTGGAGGGTAAATGAATACCCATACGCAGACGCCTCCCAGCGTTTTTGGACCGGCCGCCCGCCATCGGCTTCAGCTTCTCTTTGTCAACTTCGAGAGTCGAAGAGGCTGCATCACAAAGTTAGACAGCTTCAGCTCCTGGGGCCTCTTCTTCAGCCTTGCGCAACTCCTGATACTGATGGCGGCGTTAAAGTCTCGGTTCATGAATGCCATGCGTTCTGTGCCTCTGTTTGAGCTGAAAGTGCGAGGATTCCTCGAACTCGTGCCCTCTCTGCTATTTATCGCTCTGTCTGCGATATGCATTTTTTATCTACCGGGCCCTTCTTCGCCTTCTCCGTATCTCGACTTTCTGAAGCGTATAATCGAGCTCATGCCTTAATTTTTCTAATCGCAACGCACTTCTTTATACCCTTAGGTGAGGGCCTTTCTGGAGGAAGAGGGATTTGCGGAAGAAAGACGACATGCGTCCCGGTATAACCGTGTGCTGAGCGCTTGAACGATTCGCCTCCTGGGGCAATCGTTACGGTTCTCGAGAGAATACACCCCTTCAGATACGGTTCAAGCTCGAAAAGTACGCTGGAATGAAAAGTAGCTCTTTTCCAAGATAGAATCGGCAAAAGCTCGAACGCAACAGGGATCGTGAAATACCGTGTTGGCCATTAGAAGGACGTCGCCAGACATCATGGGAAAAGTATTCCATGATTCGACGAAGTGCTTGGTGTTGTTCTATAGGCTTTTTCCGTGAGCGTAATTGCGGCCGCCAAATGAATCCAATGCAGCGGGAACACATGATTTCCCCGTTCTCTACGAGTTCGATAGTACGTAGCATGGGGGCCCTGCTCCGCGAATATCGATATACGCAAGGACTGTTTCATCCGAGGCAAGTCACATCGACTAAAAAACAAACTGACGTTCCTGTATTTTATAACCATCGCGGCATTCCAGGAACGCTTTCGTTGCGATTTCGGTGGAAAAGAGCCGTTCGTGAACAATGACTCTTTCCTTGGCGAATGGATCCCAGAGTTTCTAGGAAAATACGAACAAGCTGACTAGAAGGAGAGACGCCCGTGGCGACTACAAGCATCGCTTTTGCCTTCCGTAAGCTGATCAACGTGTTGATTTCTACCGTTGATCGCAAGCAGTCTTCAAGAGTGTTCGTGTGCGGCGCGGAGCGCCAGTACTTGCTTCTTTTAGTGTTCACCAAACATCTGCGCACTGAGTTATGACTGACCTGAGGTAGAAATACAGTCCTGCTTGCGCCATTCAGTAAACAATATATTCCAAAGGCAATTCGTCTACGACCTGCACGGTACACTGCGTCCTGATGTCTATCTCCATATCTATACGCTGCGAGAAGGCATTCGAATAAATTCAGCGGGGGTGTCACAGGACCAAGTCCAAAAAAGTTAAGCGTTTACGTTCCAGCACGGAATCGAGCGTGTGTTGATCAACGCACGACTGCCTCACCGAGAAGCGTGCTTTTTTCTCTACCCATCCGTGTCTATCCGTCACAGTTTGAATGAACAGCAAAACATTCATCATGTCCTGTGGCTTTTTTGGTAGTCTTTTTCACACAACTTATGGAGTGGAATGGGTGCACGAGCAGACAGTCTTGTACATTGAAATTGAATGGTCTTGTTTTGAATACAGGACGTTCAGGATAACGTGTACGAGAAAGGTGGTTCATTTACCAGCTGAGCGGAAAATCATTGAATAGCAGATGCAAGTCCGTTTTTTTCTAGCTAGCCGAAACATCATAAAATCATTCCGTCACCGTTCTCCAATCTACAGGAAACAATCCTTTTCATGAACACTCACGAGAAAAACGAAGCGATCACAAAAACGACGTCCTGGCACATGTGCACCAGAGTTCACTGCTCTGCATACAACAAGACATTCACAGCACCTGGTCGCTTGCGATCCTGCAGTGCGCCGTTCTGCAAGCCTAGTGCAGGGGATGGCCTTTTGGAATTCATGTACATGAATGGAGATGCGTCTAGATCTGGAGGGGCATTGGATGTCAAATTGCCGCCTGTACAAAACTTGAAAAGCTGGAGCGGTTGTAGCACATCGCAGCACTGAGCACGCTGGGCGGAGCAAACAGGGCCTCGGATTCCCATTGATCTGCGATACGCGAATCAGGGCGCTTTCGATTCTCGTTAGATATCGGGCGAGTACTCGTCTACTGCCCGTTTTCGCTCCGCATATCGTTCTCGCTTTGATTTGCTTGTGGAGCAGAGGAATGATTTGTGAAGTTCTCCGCGTGACGCAGCGGCACAATTGATGTAAAAATGACGAATACAAGACCCAGGCAGGTTAGGTGTTGAGATACTGCGCCCGAGTTCATCACTGCTGTCCCGCTGCATTCGTGTAACTCATATCAGTTACGGACCATGCACGTCGTTACGTGGCCGCGCGCACCGGGCACTTGTGCAACACACAGCAACTCGGGGTCTTGGACCACTGGATGACCCGCCTCAAACACGGAAATTGCGCGTTTCACCAAAGCTGGGGACTATGCACCTCCTAGTGTCTCTGTTTTTGCCCCAAATCTACAAGTTTCTAGTCAGACGGATCGCGGATATCTTGCCAGAGACGAGCTCGTATCCGCCGACTCATCGCGGCGTGTGTTCTCCGTAACGCCGCTACGAATTCAGTTAGTCGCAGCTGATCTTCTGGAGGCCAGTGCTCCTCTAGTCTTCTCTGACGCAAGAATTCCAGCGCCGAATCAAGGCCTCCTTCGCCAGTAAAAGCTTCCAATGCTGCATACGAGCAAACAACCGCAAGCGAATTGGAATATCTGTTCAACAAGACTCGGTAAGCGCTCCGAAGAGCGTCCTGTTGCTGCTGCGGATCTGAGCATTCCGCAAGGCGCGAATCGATCAGTGATCTCCAAAGCGCCAGAATCTGCAGCATTTGACGCTGCCGACACATCGCATCACCGGATGGATGCAGCTCAAATGCCTCATGAAACAAATCCACGGCGACCTGCAGTACCAGAACAGCGTTGGCCGGCACCTTCGCCACCTCGCGTTCGAGCTGCGCCCAGGATGCCCAAACCGAGGCTAAATGCGGAGCCTCCGCGAGCCAACGACGAAACAGCTCTCTACATCGCTCCAGACAGACTGCTTTGTAGCGCTCAAATCGCAAAGATTCCCGAAAAATAGCATCTCGAGCGGCTCGATCGCTTGCACAGGCAAGGGCGCTCTCCTGAAAAGCGCGCACTCGAGCAAGGCTCCTCGTACGGGACCAAGATTGATCCAGCAAGGTAGCAATGAAGCGGGCGACCGAGTCACCAGGTGCTTGAGAAAAGCCGTACTGCAAGAAAGTCAACAAAATCGCTTCCGCTTGGGTTTCATCAGCGTACACAGATCGATAGTGTTCGGCAAACATGAGCCACGCTTCCGGATCTGTAGGGAAACGCTCGACGTGGCTCGCAAGCGTCCTTGTATCGCGTTCAAGAGCCCAGCGCTCACGGCGCGCTCGAAGAACATCGCAGAACCATGAATCATTGCGTAGAGGCGGGACGCTGCACATGGCCTCCTCGAGCAGGGCCAGGTCGTCGTTCCCGCTTAGTGATACGGCGCTTTCCAGGAAGTATTTCCATAAACGAGCTGAACGAAGACAACGCGCTCCACGTAGAAGCACAGCATGAGCGATCGTTTCCCCGGACGACGCCCGTGCGACAGCATCTATGTTTTTTTCGGGAAAATCACGCGCTGCAGTTTCCAGGTTCTCAGCACGGCTGCAGGGGGATGCTTGCGTGTTCTGTAGCTGCCGCAAGGTTGCGGCCCAGATGAGATACACATGCTCCTTTTCTTCTAGACTTGCGTGTGTTTCTTGCAAAGCGGTGAGCCATTCTTGTTCGAAATGAACAAAGAGTGGCACTTGTGTACGATCGTCAGCGTCGCTGCATTCATCCAGCGGGCAGCGAACCAGCACCTCCGATGGAAAATAACGAAGCTCTGTGTACAGTTCCCAGAGCGACGCACTTCTTGGCAGGAGCTGAATAGCTTGTCGTATCTTCTTTAGAGCCGCTTCATAACAGGTCTGATATTTCGTGGCCAAGGCACGCCACAATGCCTCCTGTCGGTAGAGATCCCGGCTCTGGAGGGCTTGCTCCAGGACTTCTCGACCGGCTTCGGGACCGCGTTTCTGGGCTTCGGATTCGGCGTATTTTAGCCAGAGGGAAACTGAACCCGGACGAGACTTGACAAGTGACGCCCATGAGCCCGGTTCAGCGGTTCCGGACTCGTCGGTTGGAGATTCCGGTTTCCGCAGCTTGGTTCGGGAGGTATACGTTGTTGACCGCTTTCGTCGACCACGCTCGAAAGCGGAACCCGACGGAGGGCGCTTCTCTTGCTTCGAAGCGTTTCCGGTTGCGAGCATGTACGGTCGCTTGTAGACGGATAGCGACCGAGGACGGTGCCGCCGCACGGAAACCGGCGCAGCGTATGTTCGCAGTGTGCCAGCGCAGAGCGATATCGTTGCAAATAAACCCTGGACTAGACGCCCAGTTCCATCAGTTTCTTCAGCAAGTCTAGATTTTGCAGTAAATTAGTCATTGGCATACCGCCTGAATCTTTGCGATACAGTCTCTCCGCTATCGCTAAGCACAGAGCGCACCAGAAGGTTTCCGTTCGCAGTGCGTTGCGCGGGGCTCTAGGCTTTTCCGAGAATGCTGGGCATCCGGTGCTCCAGCAATGCACGACGTCCTGGGTAGCAGGAGAGACTTTGTATCGAATAGGCCTGTATCTTATTGTGTGTTGGTACGTTCCTGGTCGATTCATGCTGAGCGTTTCACGCAAAACCGCATAAAAGTCTCGTCTCCGCTTGCAGTGCTCATTCGCATACCGAGCGTGAAGGGCATCAGTGTGAGTGCGCCTGCCAACGGTGGCCGTGAGACAAGCTTACGCTTCCAGAAATATGGTTGAGAACTTCACTGGACGACCAAGGAGATGAAGGATACGACGCCGCCAAACGAAGAACAGAAAGATTTTGCTGGAAACGGGCGGGAACTGACTGAGAGCGAACACTGTCAGAGCGGAATGGTCATTGTGATTCGGTTCCCAAACCCTGCCTACTACAGAACATCAACGGGGAGAATATTCGAAAACAAGAGATGCAGGACACGATCAGGGATGGTGCAGCCTCTGAGCTGCGGAAAGTCCGGGTTGCTTTGCTCGCCTTGACGCATCTCATCGAGCAACGTTTTGTCATCGTTCGGACGCAGGGCTGCAAGCTGTTCACATTTCGTTTGTACTTATCGACATTGCCTTTGTGCAACGGCACGGGTGATCGTCGGAACCGAAGACCCAGTGCGCAATAAGCATAAGATCAGGGAATTTACGAACCGTGTCCATGAAGAGCCTGGCGATTCGCCACGCCACGTCCACGATGGATCAAGTTCGATTGCGTAAGTGCGGATATATCGCATCATCACCTCAAAACACATATGCGGGTCAATATCGAGCGCTTCATGAAGAGCTCTCTGTGAGAATTTATGTATTTATCTGCCCTATGGTTACTGGATCCGACAAGTTTGGACTGATAGAAAGGGTTGCTCGCGAGTCGATGGAGTCAAATGACGAGCTGGACTCGGAAAAGCTCGACGTGGTCGCGTGTTCGGAAGCGATGCAGCAACGCGTGCGAACGTCACAACAGAACGAGCAAGCTCAGGGTGGAACTCACGACATCGGACCGACGAACTTTGTATAAAAAGGATGGATCCAACTTGATGCCTGCTCTCCTTGCGCCTTGGGTGACCAGGTGCTCCTGAACGGATCCCCCCAGGGCACGGCAGCATTGAAACGAAATGCGAGAACCGTCGCCCTCCCTGACCCTCGGTTCGATGTGCTCCGTTTATTTCACATAGACATTCATTGTATCACTGTAGATAGTGATGCTCTGGACTGCGCTGTACTGTACGTCTGCTCAGTGCGCGGTGATTTTTTTTCAACGACTCCTGGTGGATGCAGTGAACGATTTCGTAGTGGGGTGCGGATTTCGGGTTGCGGGGCATCTGGCCGTCGCCAGGCCGCTGAGTCAAGAGGACGGCGCCAAGGACCTGAACAGAATGCAGATGAATCCGCTCAGCTTTGTCAGGGCTCGGTAGTACCAACAGAGTCGGACATGATCGGCGCAACGCGGGTATACCAACAAAGGCGATGACGGCGTCATGATTCATCTCGATGCGTTTTGCACCCTATCGAGAAAATGTGGATGTTTTTGTGATTCATGCAGAAATTAGATGAGCGTCCAAATCGTCCATGCGGACGACACCTGACAGGAGCACATGAGATAGCGTAAAAGTCGCCGCTGTTTTTCTTGCACAGAGGCAAGGGGCATACATTCGCAAACGTATTCAAAGAGTCAGACAAGGAAGTGACCGACAAGTCGCATCGATTCTTGATAGCCTATGGCCGTGAATGTGCATTGACGTGCGAATACCGCAATCCCAGGGCGTCGCCTTGAGCAGACAGGGAGTGCAGGAATCGATTCTACACGATTCCCATCGATGCGTTCAAGAGGGTATACGCGCATCACGAGCAAGTGTTCTTGGGAGGACAGCTTGAGACCAAGAGCGTGTATCAGAGCCACATGCACTGAAGCGCGCACATGGAACCGATCGAATATCAGACGGCAAGTCAGTCGAAGTTGAGAGGCTTGTTCTCGCGTGATTCCACCTGCAGCAACGCCCGCAAACACTTTTTGCAACGGCACTTGACCGTCTCGGTCAATACCCTGATATGCGGCATGCTTTCTGAGCGTCCAACGGCTTTCTATCGAGCGGAATTCCATGGGAATCGTTTCGTACTCAGCGAAGGCATTATGCGGAAACATTGCAACTTTTCGGAAGGAACGAAAGCAGCGACCAGGAGAAACGTGACTGGATTCCCGCCTCGACGAAGCAACTGGTGTGGAACGGTCAGCATTTCTGACACACACTGGAGCGCCGCATACACACATATACATGTTTACACAATGGAAGTAGTTTTCTTCGGCATTTGGTAGCTGCCCGTGCTGCTCCCAGACACGATATCCATGAGTATGCAATGACCGCAGCCGGGATATTTGCGACGCGCGTACTGCACATATAGAAACGGCACGTAAACTCAGCCACGAGGATGCGTGCACGGAGCCGCGGTTGTAAACGCACCCGCGGACACCGCCACCTCACAATCAGTACCATCTAATAAGCAACTCAAGATCCTAAACGCCTGCTGTATTGACGTTTTGGGGTGCTGAGCGCTGCAGACGACCGCCGTCGATACCGAATAGCGCAAACGCAGTCTCCTGGCGCCCAGCGCACGTGACAGCGTCGGCAACGTTCACCAGCGTCGCCAGCGTCTGGTACGCCCTTCGATGCCTTGCGACGTGCGACTCTGGTTCCATCTCAGTGCAGAGCGTCTGGATGCGTTTTCATGATGCGTACAATGCATCGGGACCCGCACCCACACCCCGAAGCAGCTCGATCAATCAGTGCTGCTCCGTGGGCGCTATCTCTTCGGGAATGCCGAATTGCAGCACCTGGGCAATAGTACGGCATCGAATGACTTGGAGGCCCGTCTCCCGAGCAGCAGTCTCCTGTCTTGAACTCAAACGATCGCTGCAAACACAGAAGCGGAATCCGAGTCGCGCGATATCCCGTAGACGCAGGTCGAGACGGGGTACCGGGCGAACTTCACCCTGCAGGCCGAGCTCTCCAATGAATGCTGTATCCGGCCGAGGCGCCCTCGCGAGTAATGAGGATGCAAGTGCCACCGCTGCCGCCATATCTGCAGCGGGGTCTTGGATGCGGGCTCCACCTACCACATTCATATAGACATCGTGTGTCTCGAGTCGCAGTCGAGCTCGTTTTGATAAAACCGCCAGAATAACGTAAAGACGAGAAAGATCGAAACCGTTGCTCGTCCGACGGGGCTGGGTGAGCGAGGTCTTTGCAACCAAGGCCTGGATTTCGACGAGGAAAGCGCGGGTTCCATCGACGACCATGGAGAATGCGGTGCCGTCAGTGGATTCACGGGCGTAGGTGTGGAATGGGTTGTTCGGCGCTTTCGCGGCTCCATCACTGTCATGCATCAGACTCGACTCGGCAGCCTGGAAGTACAGCAGGCTTGGATTCGGAACATCTACGAGACCCCGTGAGGTGAGATCAAAGATGCCGATATCCGTCGGTCCGAGGCGGTTTTTTGTACAGCGCAGAATGCGATGCTGGAAGAGACCCTGCTCAGATTCGAGGTAGAGGACCACGTCGACCATGTGCTCGAGCAGTTTGGGTCGAGCCAAGTCACCTGATTTGGTGACATGACCAATCAGCATAATCGCAGTGCGCTGCCACGGCTCTCTTAGCCGTTGTTGTTGCCGCTTTGCGAGTCCAAGCAGACGGTTCGTGCAGTGCCGCACCTGCACGATACTGCCCGGGGCTGCTGATTCTTGCTCATTCTCCTGCGTATACACAGTCTGAATGGAATCGATAATGAGCAACCCCAGCGGCGACTGGGCATCAGTGTTGTCCACCGTGGAGGCGTCTTTGCGTCCATCGCCGACTGCTTTCGACGGAGCACCAGTGCTGGGCACAGTCGCCGTAGGTGTTGTCGATGCGCTCGCCGTTGTCGCTCTTGGAGCGCTGTTTGGTGGAGCGTTTTCTCGCCCCGCCTGGATCTCTTCAACAATGTCGAGAATATCCTCCAAGCAGGCCTCGTGCATGATGAGAAGATTTCTCTCGAGGCTTTGACGCCTTTCCGTCGATTCCTCTTGACGGGGTTCCATGAGTCCAAACAAACGGGCGGCACGCGAACTTACCTGTTCTACAGATTCCTCCGCAGAAACATAGAGGACGCGGCAGCCGCTGCTGGCCACATCACCTGCAATCTGCAACAGAAGAGTGCTCTTTCCGTTGCCGGGCTCCCCGCCGATCAGGAGCAGTGAACCAGGAACAATGCCTCCGCCAGTCACTCGATTAAACTCGGCCGAGCAGGTCAGTAACCTGTGAACCTCAACTGGTTGCGCTCTGTTAGATTCCATGGATGCAGCGTGCGGAAGCTTCCCCGATGCATTACCGCTCGAACTGCCGTCCAATGCGGACGCCTTCGCAACCTTGTGTTCAGTTCCTGGACCTAGCCCGCGCCGTAGGATACCAAGTGGCAACGGCGCGGTGCCCGCGCCCTGCAACCAGTCATTGAGCTGGTCGCTGTCACCAGACCAAAGATTTGCATCACCGCTCCAGAGCTTGTGTCTTCTTTGGTTGGCGAAATCGTCGCGTGGGCGTTGTAAACCGCCAGCTTCACGCCGCCTGCGAGGCTGTTCCACCATGCTGTCCCAGCTCTGGCAGCACGGACAACGCCCGTAGCGCCGGGCCTCCGTGTGGCCACACTCACGACAAACGTGTTCAACGGAGCGCTTTGCTGCACATTGCCACTTTGGCACAAAGATTCTCTGTCTTTTGCGGACTTTGACGGCGGCTTGCCCAGCGTGCGACGTTCCCCCGCCGGGCCACCGCGAACACTCCGTAAAAGGCGTTGCAGAAGCGCGCTGCCACCAGCGGGACCCGCTCTGCCAAGCCTGCAGTGCGAACAGCGCTTGATCGTATGCAAGCTCTTCGCGCACTTTCCTCAACATTCCTTGATAAACCTTTGAGCACTTCGGGCTTCTAAAGCCTGCACAGATACCGCAGCAGCTGCAGCTACCTAAAATGGAATAAGAATCGTTCGAGTGCAACGCGCGCGCTCAACTGAAAGTGCCTGACGGCTGACGTTTCGTCTTTCAACGTAACGGTGTTCCACCTCTAGAATACAGTAACCAAGTGCTTTTTCACGGTTTATAGTAGATGGGTTCGATGTACGTTCATTTGAAGAAATATAAAGTCTAAGGGAAAGCGATGGGCATAGAAGTGGAAGATCCTAGATGCCCGTCATCGCCGGGTTCGACAAAAACGGAAAAATCCTCTTCTCACCGATGATCGAGCGAAGGAGACGAAGAAAAAGAGAGAGGAGATAGGCGAGAAACGGTGCCAGCACGGCAGGATAATGATGAGCTTGTAGTGGCGCAGAGTGCACGAGGTCAAACAATCCTTGCAAAGGCGAGTTCCACTCCAGGCAATAAACGCAAGGAGTACGTGAACCGGGACATCAACGCCGCCATCCATATCATGTAAAGTGTACTGCTCGAGGCGAGAACCGGGAAGCTGTCGCTATGCGACTTGGTGTGGCAGCCTCTCAGGGTCGTTCTCTGCCTGGATAAAACAAAATCTATAGCAGTCAGCGGGTCAAAGAAGGACTGGAGGCGTCTGTAAGTGTATGTATCATTACGCTCTAGTGTCGCAGAGCGTTTTCTGCATCACTGACCACATACATACTCAGACACCGACGCGGTAGGTGGCGGTTGGAAGCCCCAGCATGTCATCGACACACTGCATTTTTGCAAAAGAATCAGGCATTGCCTCGATGTACGCAAAGAGCCTTGATCGCGGCTGGCTCTCGACCGCATGAAGAAAGGCAGCGGTTCACGGGAGACTGGCGGCGGCTCGTTGAGTCGGAAACGCCGTTCACATCAGAGGCGAAACCGCGCCAGTATGGCACGATGTTTGATCCCTTGTCGCCACAGCACTGCGCTTGTGATCGGCACTGCGAGCGGTACACATATACGATGGGAAGCTTTTCGGCACGAAAGCATAGCACATGAGTGTATCCTGGCTACGCATCCTGTTGGATTCCAGGAATACGGCACATGCTGGCCTCGCACAGAAGCATACTGCAGTTCGAGTCAGCGCCCGCACACGGCATTACGCAAGCACCAGGTATTCATCGGTGGTCGCGTAAGGTGCCGCAACTGAATCCTCACAGGATACATCTCAGCTCGAATTCCGAGGAGAGCACCAGTATGGAGTGCGAGACACGTTGAAACGCTCATGGTGAACCCGAGGTCTCTTGTGTGGCCACCAGCAGCATTTGGGTACACCGGGGAAAGCTCGATGAATGCATGGAGTTCGCACCGTATGAGACGAGTGTGCGTGACCTGGCAAGCGCACAACCAGCGTCTGGCGAAGCGCTTCAGTCGCTGCCCTGTGCCTGCATTAGAAGCATATGCGTGAGCCCGACAGAGGTGCAGCACCTGGATTATCGCGAGATCGGTCGAGCATCCATTCCTGACGGGTATTCTGCTCTAGAAATGAGCGGAGCGTCGTCGCACTTAGAGAGAAAAGATGGCGGCTTCTCTGGTATCAGACTATTTGCATGCACGCATACATGCAAGTCATAATACCATTGACGGAATCCTCTGACTCGTTCATGCACGACAAAGGTTTGGTCTGTTCCCACAGTAGGCAGCATAGGACGTGGCTGGCTCTATCTCCGAGTGCTTCCTTCGCCTCTCGCTTATCTCCAGGTTCAAATACGCCGGTCGCTCATTTCCCACCATGCCTCTCTTCAGCAGTCGAAGGATGCTGATGGCAGTGCGTGCGAGTCCCGATTTCGATGCCTCCGGCTGCTATCGGAGCAGACCATGAGCGGGCGAATGCTGTGATTCGCGCTTCGCTCGCAGTTTCCATTGCTTCCTGGAGACAGCCCCGGTGCGCTCAATGCAACTCTGATTTGGGGCTGCTGTCAGAGGTGCAGCTATGTCCGTCGAGGCCCCCGTCTTGTCCGACGGGCGACGCTGTGGCTCACGAGCGCTTGCCCCATTGCTCAGCGCATGCCATGGACCGATACAGGAAGGCTCCCGTCGATGCGCTCCTCTGCTACCGGGGCTGGTGGTGTACCCAGCGATCACAGGCTCCGTGCGGGTGATCCACTCGGCGAGTACTCACTCTGCCCGCTGCTGTCGCACGCGTTTGCTCACAGGTTCGATAGGGAGCTTGCGAGAGGCGTTGCTCGCTTCGATGGAGCAAGAGCCAGAGGGAAGTCCCCGGGCTGGAGATCAAGCCGAGAACTCTCGGACGGAATGCGCTTTCGTCTCGCAAAGCGGTGACGCGCGCTGCACTCGAAGCAATCGCTGCGGCGACTCGAGTGTGCGTCCAATACGCGTTCTCCGCTGCAGTCAGAAGTCAAGGGAGCCTCTGGGGATCGTTTCCCGCAACCGTTATCAAGCGGTTGCTGCACGCCATGCCGTCGATGACCACAAACCGAGGCGGCGATGAATTTTGGACGGCCTCGATAACTTGACGTGACAGGTTGAGCGGGCTTTTGGCATGCGCTCACGAGCACGCCAACAAGGGACGACGTCAAGGCTCCCTCGCCGTGGAGCTCTCCGCACGAGACGCTGCACCCGCGAGGTGCCTCGAAGCCCAGCAATCGAACACCTGCGCAATACGTCACGGAGGATAGCGCAGGCTCGCCTGTATGCACTAGATACTGATATCGGTTATTTTAGGGTGCGTTTCTCGAGCCCATTTCGAATCATCACGATTTTCGTATGGTAACGAATGCTGGCGGCGACGCGTCGAATGAACCAATCCGAAACAACCACCGCGAGCATCCGATACGTAGTACGTACAAATCGGTTATCCTTCATAGTGGCACGTCGGACGTCGGTGCTGTACAGCGTAGGAACTCTGGAAAAGATTTAAAAAGCAGCATTGGAGGAAGTAGTGTCGTCTTCCATACATCCAACCTTTGTCCAGCGTATTCGAGTCGGGTGCTGCCTCGAATCCATCGATCCTTGAATCCCGCACCAGGCAGCAAGCATGCGCTCCAAAGCACGCAGGTGCGCTCGATGCTTGCACACGACCCGAAAGCGTCACGCATTTACCGACTGCTTCCGAACCGATGTCCTCTGTGTGGTACGGCAACGCCGTGTTCTGCCTCGGCGCAGAGACCGCACCGGCGCTATAGGCGGCATTGCGGGCCAACAGGGCAGGCGCTCGGCACACAATAGAACGAATCAAACGACCAGAATATCCGAGAAGAAGTATGGGTAATGTAACTTGGAAGCAGGCGGTTTGATGGATACTTCACCGCACGCTGACAAAAAAGAAAAGAAAGGAAAAAGCGCACAATCGGAGACCGCTGGCCCATGGCACGTTTTGTCCATGAAAAAAGAATTTGCCGACTGTGCTGGACGCTCCGCATGTGCGCTATGCGTCGGTTTTGCTGTGGAGACGTATACGTCCTGCATTCTTCGTAGCACAAAGCAGTTGCTCTTAAGCGAGGTTGATACAGCAGCAGGGCGGGAAGCTGTTTCAAAATTTGCTCTGCAACGGGAAGGCGCTCTCCAGTAGCGCGTAAACGTTGGAGGCCTATTGGACTGTTGCACTCCGCGGCGCCGTACAGGGAGCGAGAGCGGCAGGGCGTCGCCCCGACAGCCACTGTAGCTTTGGGTGGCGCTTGCAGGCAGTTTATGCAAGGCGGTGCAGGCACACTTTGAGTGTGCAACCTGGTTTGGTTTTAGAGGTGCTCGCACAACGTCCGCATCTATCGCGAGCGGTTTCCGTTTGCGCGCACGCTGCTTAGGCTTGCGTGTACGCATGGGCGACTAGTGATGACGACGCCTCCACGACGTGAGCAAGCTGTACAGCTGCTGAAAGCAGTGGTGCTTGCTTACTCGTTTTCAACTTCTCTAGTGATCTACAACAAGTGGTTGTTTACAAACTGTGCCGCCGAGGAGCGGCAGACCTCACGGACGGCTGGTCGATGCCTCGGCTGGGGCTTCCCGGACCCTCTCGTGGTCACCTGTTTCCATATGCTCTTTCTTTCCCTCGCGACTCAATTCTATATGTGGTGCGTACCAAGCTCGCGACCGACGATCGACAAGCCGTACCGCAAACCTCGCTTGCTGCTTGTCGGTCTTTTTGTCGCGCTTGATATCGTGTTCACCAATGCCGGCTACCTTTTCCTGGAAGCCTCGTTCGTGGAAATGATTAAGAGCAGCATGCCGGCATCGGTTTTGCTCTTCGGACTCGCCGCTGGACTAGAGCAGCGTTCTGGTGTCTTGTTGGCTATCGTCGTCATCATTAGTGTCGGTTTAGCGGTCGCGACGGTTGGTGAAATGAACTTTCATCCAGTTGGTTTCGCGCTAGAATTACTGGCCGTATTATGCGGCTCCGCGCGTTTGATTGAACAGCAGCTGCTTCTTCGGTATGGTGCCGAGGGCAAACTGCATAGTGCCGTGGGCCTTAGTCCAATACAAATTCTCTATTATCAAGCGCCGATCTCTTTTGTAACGCTTCTGCCAGCAGCGTTAGCCATCGGGACGACCCGAATGCGTCACGATGCGCTGCTCAAAGATGCGCTGTACGTGATCGAAACGATTTTGATTCTTATTGCCGGTGGCCTGCTCGCTGTTGGGCTGAATTTTGGGGATATCTTGCTCATAGATCGCAGTAGTGCCCTAACCTCCACCGTGCTTGGAACGGTAAAGACGGCCGTGGTGATCGGCGTCTCTTGGATAACGTTTCGGAACCGCATTTCGTGGCTGAACCTCAGCGGTTACGCCGTATGCGTCGTAGGTGTATTTCTATATCAGCGGTACAGGCAACAGCAACCAAGTACCAGCACCAAATTTGATACTGCATCGGCGGAAGCCGATGCCCAAAGCGAACACACACCTGCCACCGGGCCTGGCGTACCTGAGAGCACGGGGCTCGCGAAGGAAGTGAACATGCGACTGGATGTTTCCGCTATGCAGGAGGACACTGCGGTGTAGGAGCGTCTCCCGCATACCAGCGATTGTACAGATGAAAGCATGACGAAACCAGATGTATCCTGGACGATAATTCGTCCTCGTTGAGTGAAGGCACTGGGCTAGCACGCCTTGGCGATACGTTTTTGTAGACGAAATATGCCTGGAATCGCTGCAGATGTTTCGGAATCGGAACCGTCAGCGGTTGGCGATCCCGTCCTGGGGCTGTCTAGCGCATG